>Ga0334722_10004988_pt1 | contig 13582 bp, 6 predicted proteins | sample C3_bottom_MG_FD_207210 | JGI IMG/M metagenome (GOLD analysis project Ga0334722, IMG submission 207210) | Sediment microbial communities from Yellowstone Lake, YNP, Wyoming, USA - C3_bottom | ecosystem: Environmental > Aquatic > Freshwater > Lake > Sediment | place: USA: Wyoming | collected...
AAAATAATAAGCAAATACCGAGTGTCCGTCTTTTCCCCCATCCATCACTGGTTCAATTCCACCGGAAGTGATTGCCTGCCGCGATTTCATATTATAATTTTCGCTGTAGTATTTTTCTGAATTCTCGAAATTGACTTTTGCAGTTCCTCCTCTGAAAATATCTCCGCTGAAGCAGGCATCAGCAACCAGCAATGTGTGTTTCGATTTTATTCCGCTCATAAAAGTTTGCAGGTCGGAATTAGAAATGTAGGCAGCAACAGAAGTAGTTTGCGCATCTGCCGGAACCCAGAATCCCTTGTTCAGCTCTTTCTTAAATTCTCCGTGACCGGAATAATAGATGAACACATTATCATTCTCAGAAGTATTTTCTACCAGCCACTCCATCGCATTCATGATATTCACGCGTGTTGCCTGTTCGTCATACAAAGTTTTGAAATTATCAAACTTATATTTATTCTTCAGCAAAAGTTCAATCGCCTGCGCGTCACGCACAGCATTTGCAAGCGCAGGCCAAGCGCCTTTGTAATTATCCACTCCGATGAAGAGTGCATAATATTTTCCGGGAGCAATAACCGATTTGCTTTTCGAAACATTCAACCCCTTGAGCGGATCTCCTGTTCCGCGATATTGCTGCTGTTCTGTTTGTTTTCGTTCTCCCGTCTTTATAAATTTGTTGGGTGCTTTGTCAGTATTGAAAGTAAATTCATTTCCACTGGCAATCATTACAACTTTTAAGAGAGAGAATTTACCATCTTTCACGGTGTATTCAGAATTTTCAAACTGAACGGAAGAAAAATTTTCCTTGAAGGATTGCGCATTATCCACGGAAACTGAAACCGGAAGAGAGCCAAGTCCGCTTACGTTTATATTAAACTCTTCTTTGTCTGCATCGTAATCGCTAAGTGTGGATTTGGATAAATCAATCAATTGCCCTGCATAATAGGCAACAGCTTCTCTCGTATGCTTCTCAATTATTTTTTTCCTGTTATCGTCATTCACTCGTTTTTGGAAAGCTTCGGTTTTTTCAAACTCGCCTTTCTTCTCCCATGCCTTCACTTTCAGGTTCACATAATTCTCAATGCTCTTCGTTGGCGTCCCCATGAATTTTGTGATATTCATTTTACATTTCACGGGTTGTGAATCATAATTGTAATGTGTGCATTTTTCAGAAGCAACAACTAATCCGCCATCTGCAGTAGAAACAACCGAATAGGGAGTTTCATTCAAATCGCTTTTCAGAGAAGTTGTCCAAATAAATTTTCCATCGTTGGAATATTTCACAAGGACAACATCTTCACTGTTTGTTTCGCGGGAATCGGTGCTTCCGCAAAGAATAAAACCATCTTCAACCTGCACAATGCTCTGTGCTTTGTCTTTTGAAATATCACCATAGGTTTGTTCCCAGACTTCATCGCCTTTTTCATTCAGCATCAGAATCCACATATCCTCGTATCCGTTTTTTCCTTTTGAAGAAGTGAATCCGCAAACCATAATTTCGTTCTTGTTTGTGACGAGAACATCAGCAAATTCATCATCCCTATCCTCTGTTTTTGGATCTTTTGATCCTCCGAAAATTTTATCCCAAACAATATTTCCGCTCTGGTCAAGTGCAGTTATGCGGGCTTTGTTTTCTTTATACTTGTCATCTCCGTGAGGTTCAAAATATCCTGCGATAATATAATGGTTGTTGAGTTCAGATGCGACTTTTCCATAATTCCGGAAATGACCACTCAATTTTTTATCCCATAGTTTTTCTCCGCTGGAATTTAATTTCACTACCCATTCATCAATGTAGCTGGAGGCAACGGTCATCTGGTTTCCTGAAATAAGAAATCCGCCATCTTTTGTGAGAAGGATATTTTCTGCTTTATCTTCAAATTTATCTCCGTATGTTTTTTCCCATAGTAAATTCCCTTTCTCATCAATTTTAATAATCCAGAAATCCATGGCACCTTCACCTTTTGAATCGGTACGCCCACAGAGTACGTATCCTCCTGCAGGAACAGAAACAATATCCGTAAGCAGATCGGAATTTCCATAGCCAAAATTTTTCTGCCAGATTTTATTTCCCGCGAAATCTAATTTCAGCACTGTGCCGTCATAGGTTTGGTTAGAGTCGTTCCACGTACAGCCACAAATAACAAGTTCGCCCATGGAATTTGTGCAAATGCTGTACGGTCGGTCATAAGCGCTCTTGGCGAAATCCGTTTGCCATTCAACACTTGGCTGTGCCGACAAAGTAGCCGACAGAGAATAACAAATAGACAGAAGAAACGTGAAAAGAAATTTTTTCATTAAGGCGAAGTTACGAAACAAACTTATTTCTTAAGAAAAGAAGAAATGACTTTTGTCAGCTTCTCCCACTCGATTAAAAATCCATCATGCCCATAGGAAGAATCAATAATTTTAAGTGTGGCGAGCGGTAAATGCTTTGCTAAAAATTTTTGTTCCGCATTCGGGCAAAGTATGTCGCTAGAAATTCCGATGACAAGAGTTTTTATTTTTATTTTTTTCAATACATCTTCCATCTTCTTTTTTCTTCCTCTGAGAAGATTATGCGAATCCATTGCTTTCGTCAGCAGCCAGTACGAATACGCATTAAAACGCTTCACTAATTTGTCGCCCTGATGATAAATGTAGGAAGACGCTTTGTAGTTGTCGAGTTTGCTGTGATCTTCATCCGTCTGCTGTTCGGCATATGTTTCATAGTTGCGATACGTGAGCATGCCGATAGCGCGAGCGGCTTTTAATCCTTTGGCTCCTGCATCATCGGAATGATTTTTCCAGGTAGCATCTGCTTCAATTGCCAGGCGCTGCGCGGTGTGAATAGAAATTCCCCAGGAGGATTCTCTCGCGCTCGTGTTCATCAGAATTGTTCTTTCAAAAACGCTTGGCTCCATCACCGCCCATTCCAAAAGCTGATAAGCACCCATGCTTCCTCCTGCACCGATGAAAATATTTTCTATGCCCAGCTGTTTTCTCATAAGAATATGTGCATTCACCATGTCGCGGATTGTCACTTGCGGAAAGTCACTGTAATATTTTTTTCCAGTATTAGGATTTCCGCTCAACGGACCGGAACTTCCATAGCAGGAACCGAGAATATTCGCGCAGACAATAAAATATTTCGTTGTATCAAATGCTTTTCCTTCGCCAACCAATCCGCTCCACCAGTCAGCAGCATCTGAGCTTGCAGTGAGAGCGTGACATATCCATATGACATTATTTTTTTTCTTGTTTAGTTCTCCATAAGTATGAAAAGCGATTTCGATAGAAGGAAGTTCTTCGCCCGATTCAAACTTAAAGGAATGATTATATTTAAATACCCGCGGATTCATAAGTTTGACTGCAAATATAAATCTTTCTCTACCTTTGACTTCTATTATGAAAATCTCTATAAAGCGACTTGACGATGCCTTTCATTTTGAGGCAAAGAACGAAGACGGCAGAACCGTTCAAATGGATGCTGCTGAAAAAAACTTGCCTGACGGCAGTCAGGTTGGAGGAAGAAATCAAGGCGTTCGACCGACTCAAATGCTTCTGATGGCATTAGCTGGTTGCAGCGCATTTGACGTGGTAAGCATCCTGAAAAAACAAAAACAACAGATTGACGATTTTCAGATTGAAGTGGATGGCGAACAGGAAGACCTGAAAAATGCTGCAAAAGTTTTTACTGACATTAAAATTCATTTTCATCTGAAGGGAAACATGGAATCCGAAAAAGCTAAACGGGCAGTGGAGCTTTCGATGGAGAAATATTGTTCGGTTGAAAAAACGCTTCGCCTTGCCGGAGCAAAGATTGATTATAAAATATTTGTGAATGAAAAAGAAGTTTGAAACCATAGCAGTTCGCACCCGAACAAAAAAAACTCATGAGCGGGAACATTCTTCCCCGCTCTATCTTACATCAAGTTTTACATTTGACGATGCCGAGCACATGCGTGCTGCTTTCACCGATGAAGTGGAAGCAAATATCTACAGCCGTTTTTCCAATCCGAGCGTGAAAGAGTTCGAAGATAAAATGGCATTGCTTGAAGGCACCGAAGCAGCACACGCTACCGCTACCGGAATGGCTGCTGTTTTCGCTGGCTTCATGAGTTTTCTGAAAACGGGCGACCATCTTATTTCTTCAAGAGCGATTTTCGGAAGCACGCACACGATGCTGACAAAATTTTTACCGAAGTGGGGGATAGAACATTCTTATTTCGAGGGCAACAATCCCAAAGAAATGGAAAAGCTTATCCAGAAGAATACAAAAATGATTTTTTTGGAAACGCCCTCCAATCCCGGATTAGAAATTATTGATATGGAACTTGTGGGAAAAATTGCCAAGAAGCACAAACTGATTTATCATGTGGACAACTGCTTTGCGACTCCTTATTTGCAACAGCCCGCCAAATACGGAGCGGATATCATCACGCACTCCGCTACAAAATTTATTGACGGACAAGGGCGGGTTCTTGGCGGAGTGGTCTGCGGAAAAAAAGAACTGATAAAAGAAATTTATTTGTTCTGCAGAAATACGGGTCCTGCGCTTTCTCCGTTCAACGCATGGGTGCTTTCAAAAAGCTTGGAAACGCTGGCAGTGCGGATGGACAGGCATTGCGGGAATGCGCTTGAACTTGCAAAATATTTGAGCAATCACAAAGAAATTGAAAAGGTGAATTTTCCTTTTCTGCGCTCTCACCCACAATATAAAATCGCAAAAAAGCAAATGAAAGCGGGAGGAGGAATTGTTACGTTCAGCGTGGCGGGCGGATACGAGCGTGCAAAAAAATTAATGGACGCTTTGGAAATGATTTCACTCTCGGCAAATCTCGGAGACGCACGCACGATTGCAACTCATCCCGCTTCCTCCACGCATGCAAAACTTTCGGATGAAGAAAAAAAGGCGGCTGGTATCACACCGGGGCTCATTCGTATTTCAACCGGACTGGAACATATTGATGATATTATTGAAGATATTGAATTGGCATTGAAGAAATCAAAATAAGATTACACTACCTCCTAATCTCCAACCCCAATCTAATTCCCGTCATTAACTGTTGATTATTAGAAAATGAGGTTACAAAATCTATTCGCGCGATATTTAGTTTCTCAATCCCCACAAAAATCTCATAGTAGTTTTGATACTTTTCTGTGTAGAGATAATGGATTCCCGCCAGTTCGTTCACTTTTAATTTTCTCAGTAAAGGAAATTTATTGAGGATGAATCCTCCAAAATCGTGTTCGTAATGCACTTCAATAAAATAATCTTTGGTGCTGTACGTGTAATAATCAAGCAGCTGAAAATCCGAGAAGTCAAAGTTGGAAAAAATAGTTTTGTTTCCGGAAAAATGATAGTAATCCATGAACTGAATTTTATTTTTGTTTACAAATTTTCCCGCAGAAACAAGATAACTTGCTTTGCCCAATAATTTAAAATTCATTTTATCTGTAACGCTTACCTTCAATAAATCATAATCCACATCGGAGCCAATAACAGTTGGAATTCCTTTTCTGTATTCCAGATGAAGAGTTGGATATTTTGAACCATACACCCATTTTTCATCCGGGCGGGTTACATATTTCTGTCTGTATCTCAGTCGAAGGTTCAGGCGCAGTTCCAGCGATTGATTTTGTTTGAAAGAAAAAGAGCTGTCATTTTTCGGAAAGAGAGGATCATTCGAAGTATATATCCGGTGATTTTTCACAGCAGGAAATAAAACAAAATCAGAGCTGTTCATTAGCGGTGAGCGAACGGAATATTCCAGAAAACTTCTGAAGTAAATTCCGTTAGCAAGTTCGGAATTGTAAGAAAATTTCAGAAAATCTTTTTGATAGAGCTTCATATAATTGCTTTCATCAGCAAGTGTGTAAACAGAATTTATCAGAGGAGAAATCGGCTTCTTCTCATTGAACTGAACGGTTTGCCTGCCGCCTTCAATGATGACATGAGAAAAAGTTTTCGCGTTGAATTCGTAAAGAAGTTTGCCGCCCGCATTTATCCTCTTGTCTGAAAATCCGTACGATGCGAAAAGGGTTTTGTATAATCCTTTTTCCAATTCAAACTTTTTATGAATTTCCATTTCTGCCGCAACCACCCATCCCTGCACCGTATTGAACTGTACGTTTTCAATCAAAGGGGAAAATGTGGTCGTGCGTTTTTTGAAGCGGTTGTCGTAAGAGTAGCCGAAGAGAAAATCTGTTGGCTTAAACTTGTTTGTCTTTTTGTCCACCGAATCCAGAAAAGGTTTTGAGTCATGGATTACTTCTATGCTGTCTTTCTTCCTGTAATCAAGCGACTCTTCAGAAGTAAGCGGCACAGGGCGCATTTCCATCCAGTACACAGTATCTTTTTTGTTCGCATCATCATTTACTTTCATCATTTCTCCTGTAGAAAATGGTTTGCCCGAAGCCCATCCTGTATCCTTCCCAAAGGGAAGGATTTTTTTCTTTTCATTTTTTATTTTTTTTACCACAGTCGTATTTTTTACTCCCTTCCCATCGGGAAGGGTTGGGGATGGGCTTCCGCTTTGATTCACATTATATTTTGAGAGAATGCTCAGATACATTCCGTTTCCCTTAAAAGCAAAAATGGAAAAACTGAAAGTGAGTTTATTGGAGAAGAGCATCCACACATCCGACCCCTCCCCAACCCCTCCCCCGGAGGAGAGGGGCTTCACGGGAAGATACACATGATTAATGCGAAGCGTATCCACCACTTCAATGCCGGCATCTTTTATCAAATATAAATCTGTGCTGTGAATTCTCCATGTGTTGTCTGCGATATAAATATATCCCCGGAAAACCGGATCGTGTTTTCTTTTCGGCAACACCTGAATTTTATTGATTGCTTTACCGTTTTCATAAAAAGTTCCGGCAAGATGATAGTTGTAATAAAACATAGCGCCTTCTGCTATGGGAGAAACAAACCCGCGCTTGCTGACAACCTGCACATTCACCACGTTCTCGTAAAAATTCAGAAGCAAATCAGAAGTGCGGTTGTAACTGAATGCTTTGCTGCCTCCGCTCACTTTGGACGAAACCATTACTTCGTGAACTTTATCGGGTTGCTTAAAATAATATTTTGATACCGACTCTGACAAATAAAAAATTCCTGTCTTCGGATCAATGTCACCTTCTGCGTTCACGTCAAAGCCCATGAACTTTTTCGGATAACTAGTCACGCGCTGAACTCCTTTTATGTACACATCGCAGGAATAGGATTGAACCTGGTTCAGATAATATTTCCGCATCTTGATGGCTTTGCGCATCACTTCGTATGCCGGATCTTCTGCGTTGGCATTCACGGTCACTTCTGCGATTTCATAGGGCTGCGGCTCCATCTTCACGTTCAGCACGATTTTTTTTTCTCCGGATTCTACATGAATAATTTCAATATGTTTTTTGTAGCCGATAAATTGAAAAACAAGTTCGTGGTCACCTGCCGGAAGCTCAATGGAATAATTTCCTTCTTTGTTGGAAGTTACACCTTGCGTGGTACCCTGAAGGTAAATGCTCGCAAAGGGAAGCGCTTCATTATTTTCATCCGTAACTTTTCCTGAAATAGTTGCACCAAAGGAATGCAGAAAGCAGAAAGCAGAATGCAGAATAAAAAGGCAGGATATTCGAAACGAAGACAACGGGATCATGAATAGCAAATGTCGGAAAAACTTTACCCTGTTGGACGAGGATAAAGTCCTTCAGGGTTTATCCGCCCATCATCATGGCAAATGCGCCCATCTTTTTTGTATTGTCATCAGGGTGGCGGTCAATGAGTTTGTTGTAGGGATCAATTCCCGCTTCCATCGGAAGTTCGTCAACTGTAATCTCAAACTCAAGTTGAGATTTATCAATTTTTTTCTTTGAGAAGTAAAGTTCTTTGTCAATAGGATTTCCGTTTTTATCCATTGCTTTTGTGAAAATTCCAATATCCATCCAGTCATTGACAGGAATTTCGGTTTCATTTCCCAAACTGTCTGCTACAAATTTTTTCGCTTCAATTTTAAATGTCACAATATATTTTCCTTCTTTCGTTTTTTTGTAATTCGCTTCCAGCACCCTGTTTTCGTAGAGCGTGATATTTTCAAACATATCTTTTACAATATACTTCAGCGAATCCGGAACCGCATTACGGATATATTTTACAAATTCCAGCGAAGTGGTATAGGGATTGTCGCGGTAGGCAGCCGCTTTGATATATTTTCTCATAGCGGAATTCAGGGAATCTTCACCGATGTAATCTTTCAGCGCATACATCACCACGCTTCCCTTTTGATAATGAATGTACTGTTGCCCTTCCATTGTGATCATCGGCATTTCTTTTTTTCTTTCAGAAGCGCGACCGCGCAGATATCTGTCCATTTCATACTTCAGAAATTTTTTCATCTTTTCTTTTCCGTATTCTTTTTCCATTACCATCAGCGCAGAATATTGCGCCATTGTTTCCACCATGATAGCAGCACCCTGAACATTTGCTCCGCAAACCTGATGCCCCCACCATTGGTGCGCAACTTCATGTGCGGTCACATAAAAAGGATAGTTGATGTTTTCCGGATCACTTTCATCCACATCTGCAATGAAACCAATTGATTCTGAGTAGGGGATTGTATTGGGAAACGACTGCGCGAATGTTTGATAGCGCGGAAATTCTAAAATGCGAACCTGCTTGTATTGATACGGAGAAAAATTCTTTGTGTAGTAATCATGAGATTTTTTTATCGCGTAAATCATTCTGTCCACATTGTATTCGTGTCCCTTGTTATAATAAATTTCTATGTTGACAACTTGCCCTGAGTTTGACGAAGGGTCAATCCATTTATCGCGCTTCACTTCATAGCGGGCAGAGAGGAAAGAAAAGAAATCAAAAATCTTTACATCCATTTTATAGTGGAAATATCTTCTGCCGTTTTTCGTCCATTCTTTTTCCAGATATCCGGGAGAAATTGCAATCTGATCGGGAGAAGTGCTTACAGTGGCTTCGTATGTTACCCAATCTGCATCGGGAGTTATTTCGTTCACCTTCCAGTTGGTTGAATCGTAAACACTGGGCACTCTGTCTTTTGGTTTTAATCCGTGATGTTTGCGCGTATCGTCATCAGAAAGTTCTGCTTCGGAAGGATAACCGAAATGAGGGAAAGAAAAATTATTTATAAAAGTTCCGTTGTAAACCACTTCCGTGCCGCCACCGCTGTTTGAAAATCCTTTTGTGAGCAGGGAAACATCCATCGTGAGTGTGACGGAATCATTCGGCATCATTGTTTTGTCAAGATGATAAATGTAAAAGCCGCTGTTTTTATCTTCCAGAACTTTTTTCCCTCCGCAAGAAAATTCAAGTTTGTTAATGGTAGCTTCGGGAACAGAAACCACGATCACGCTGTCAATCGGTTTTCCGGATTTGTTTTTGATTGCGTAAGTTCCTTTCACAAAAACATTCCGTTCGTTCGGAAAAATATCCACATTCAGTTTTACATCCGTGATTTTCGGCTGTGGAAGTTTTTCGTATTTCTTAAATTTCTTTTCAAATTCCGCCTGTTCATTGCGGATTTCTCCTGCTGTTTTATATTTATTCAGGATGTTCGTATTGTAGAAAATAAAACTTCCGCATGCCAGAAAAACAACCAGCGAGGCAATGACAACAAATTTAGCGGAGCGATTGAACTTTTTTTTTGCCAGTTGCCAGCGTGTTTTGAATTTCGTTTCCGTTCCGCGAATCCAGAAAAGATTGGTAAGCATTGCAAGTACCACCGCAAATGCCGACCAGTAAATCTTATAAATGAAAAACGGAAAAACATAATGCCCGTAACCGTTCATGTCGGAATAGGTCATTCCCACATCGGAACCGTATTGATATAATGTATGTTCAAGACCGAGTGGCGTTTGAAAAATCGTAAAGATGTAATACACGATCATGATGAAGTGTCCAACGAATTTATGATTGACAAGCGTTTGCACGAGCATGGCGAGCACACAGGTGAGAAGCCATCCGATCAAACTCACTCCGAACAATCCTTTCAGATACAAGCCGATTTCAAAATTGTAATATCCTTTGAACGACTGCACGATTATTCCGCTGAGCATCACCACGAAAAGTAACAGCACCTGCACCAGCATTAACGAAAAAAGTTTTGACATAAATTGCAATCCATCCGGTATCGGCATGGCATCAATGATCTGATTTATTTTTACCGAACGCTCTTTCCAAACCAATTCTCCGGAATAAAAAATAATGATAATGAGCATGAAAAGAGAAAAAGTTCCTCCGAGAAATTCCAATACCTGATAGGTGACAGGAAACGTTGGGGTATCATAAATTTTTCCTACTTGCGTGCCGTTTACAAAAAGAAGCACCATTCCCGCAAACACAATCGCGATGAAATAAATATTTTTTACAATGCCGAAAAATTCCTGTTTTGTAAAAGTCCATAGCTGGCTGCGATAAAGCGCGGAAGAAAAGAGTTGGGAAACTTTTGGAAGTGATAATTTAACTTTCTGAATTTCTTCCTGTTCTTCTTTCTCCACATGAGTCATTACCCGATTTGTTTTTTTCTTTTTATCGGAAGCAAGATGTGAAAACTTAAATCTCCGGTAAGTCAATCCCCAGATGAGCATACCTGCAGAAATCCAGATGGCGCGGTTGATCAGAAGTTTTCCGGTAAGAGGGACGAGCAGCGTGTTTTTTTCAACTGTAGTCCAGTATTTTGTCACGCCACGCAGCGCGCTTCCTCCGAGCGGATCAAGAAAAGCAGCCATGGTTTCATTATCTAGATCTCTGGTCAATGTGCTAGCAACTCCATACAAAACAAGAAAAAGCACCGAACCGATGTAAACGGAAAGAATTTTTCTTGTAAGAGTAGCGAGCGTAAAGAAAATAGCTCCCGCAAAAATTGTATTCGGAATAATAAATAAAAGATACGGCTGAACATATGCTATCAGGTTGAACGCACCGAATTTTTCCCTGTCAAGATAAGGCATGAGCGAACCGATAAAAATTCCCAGTGCAATTGAAGTGAGAACTAAAATTGCAATTGTTACTGAACCAAAAAATCTTCCTCCGAGGTAACCAAGTTTTGTAATCGGCTTGGTGTAAAACAAAGCATGCGTATCGTGTTCGAAATCGCGGAAGACAGGATTCCCTACGATAGCGCTGATGATAAGTATTCCGTATAAACCCATTCCTTGAATGAGACCGTTCAGGTTATAGGGAGAGTTCGCATTAACCTTTCCTCCGGCACCGGAAACCTGTACGATGTCAGTGAGCAATCCGCCCATCACGTTGATGGCGAGAAATGAAAGCGCGAAAAAAATTCCGAAATAAATCCAGGTGGCAGGGCGCTTGATGCGGTATTTTATTTCGAAGAGAAAAATTTCTTTAAACATGGTAATACTTTTATCTATACAGATTAATGAGATTCATATGGGTTTGAATCTAAACTGTTGTTGTTTCTCTTGTATTGATGCTGGAAAAGTACACATCTTCCAAACTCGCCTCAACCGCTTCAAAAGAATTTGGCTGAGTATCGCTTAACATGTGAACAATGCTTTTGCCCGCGTACATCCGCGAAGAAATTACATTGTGCATTGTTTTATAATTCTGAAGTTCAGATTTCTCAATCATTTTCTTCCAGATTTTTCCGCTGAGCGATTGCATAAGTTTAAGCGGCTCGCCCTGCACTAAAACTTCCCCTTTGTTGATGATTGCCATGCGCGCGCAGAGATCGGTCACATCTTCTACAATATGAGTGGACAGAATCACGATAATGTTTTCTCCGATTTCGCTGAGCAAATTGTGGAAACGGTTTCGCTCTGCAGGATCAAGCCCGGCAGTAGGTTCATCCACAATAATAAGTTTCGGATTTCCCAACAGCGCCTGCGCAATTCCGAAGCGCTGTTTCATTCCACCTGAAAAAGTGCCGAGATTCTTTTTGCGGACAGCCCACAGGTTGGTTTGCTGCAGCAGAGCTTCCAGCAATTCTTTTCTCTCTTTTTTATTTGCAACACCTTTCAGCACTGCAAAATGGTCGAGCAAACTTTCTGCGGAAACTTTTGGATACACACCAAACTCTTGTGGAAGATAGCCGAGAATTTTTCTCACTTCGTGCTTTTCATTCAGCACATCCAGTCCGTCCAGTGTGATGGAGCCCGAGTCGGCTTCCTGTAAAGTTGCGATTGTTCTCATCAATGTTGATTTGCCCGCGCCATTGGGTCCGAGCAATCCGAACATTCCCGTAGGAATAGTGAGCGACAAATTTTTCAGCGCCTGCACACCGTTTGAATAAGTTTTTGAGAGGTCTGTGATTTTTAATTCCATGGAGATAAAATTTAGGATATGACGGGCGAAGATATGTTTTGTTACAAACTTGACTATTTTGTTTAACCTTTTTTAACTTTTGATTCCTTATTATATAGGAAAGGAGAAATTATTACTTTTACTTCCCTTTGACACTAAAGAATAATTAATGAGAATTTTTTTTCTCTTCCTGCTGATATTCCCCTTGTTTGCCGCTGCGCAAATCACCGATAATTTTACAGACGGAAATTTTACATCTGCTCCGGCATGGACGGGCAACGACACGGATTTTGTGGTGAACGCCAACCAGCAGCTGCAGTTAAACTCTTCGGGAACAAGTACAAGTTATCTCTCCATCATAAACACGCAATCGCTGAACAACTGCGAATGGAATTTCTGGATCAACCTGAATTTTTCTCCATCCTCAAGTAACTATGCGCGCATTTATCTGGTTGCTGATTCTGCAAACCTTTCAGGAAACCTGAACGGATATTATCTGCAATTCGGAGAAACAGGAAGCGGAGACCAGGTAGAACTCTTCAGAAAATCCGGCTCTACCTCAACATCCGTTTGCAGGGGAACAAGCATCATCGCGAATCCGTTTGTCATTCGTGTGAAAGTTACACGCGACAATACGGGGTTCTGGCAATTGCTCATTGATCCGACTGGCGGAACGAATTATGTTCTGGAAGCAAGCGGAACTGATAATACTTTTACCGCCACCTCCTGCTTTGGTGTGTACTGCAAATACACAACTACCAACGCCACAAAATTTTACTTCGATGACTTTTACATTTATTCTCCGCCCGATATTACTCCTGCCGTGCTTGATTCTGTGAATGTAATTTCGGCAAACCAGCTTGATGTTTATTTCAATGAGGCGCTGAACCTTTCTTCCGCCCAAACGGTGGCAAATTATTCTGCCGATAACGGAATCGGATTTGCCCAGACAGCCGTGCGCGATGCTTCCAATTACTCGCTGGTTCATCTTTCCTTTCTGAATAATTTTACAAACGGACAGAATTATATTCTAACGGTAACAGGCGTTCAGGATTTGTCGGGCAACACCACCGTCAATGATACGGCTCATTTTTTCTTTTTCGTTCCACAGGCAAATGAAATTGTGATAAATGAAATCATGGCGGACATCAATCCGGTTCCGAATTCTCTTCCGCCTTATGAATATCTTGAACTTTTCAACCGCACAAATTATCCCGCCAAGCTGAGCGGCTGGACGATTTCTGATGCTTCATCAACCGTAACAATTCCCGACATCATCATTCAACCCGACAGTTTTTTTGTACTCACTTC
>Ga0334722_10004989_pt1 | contig 13576 bp, 14 predicted proteins | sample C3_bottom_MG_FD_207210 | JGI IMG/M metagenome (GOLD analysis project Ga0334722, IMG submission 207210) | Sediment microbial communities from Yellowstone Lake, YNP, Wyoming, USA - C3_bottom | ecosystem: Environmental > Aquatic > Freshwater > Lake > Sediment | place: USA: Wyoming | collected...
ATAGGACAAAATGGTGGTGCTTCTCAGTTTCTGATTCAATCAACGAGCGGCAACGTCGGCATCGGGACGACGAATCCCGGCTATTTACTAACCGTCAACGGCCAACCCGGCGCCAACGGCTACACCGCCTTCACCAACTACTCCGACTCAAGGCTCAAAGACAACGTCACAAATCTCGTCAATGTCGGCAGTAGTGCCCTCGACAAAATCGCGCAACTTCGGCCGGTCACCTTCAACTACAACTCGCTCACCGGCTATGACGAAGCCTCGCGCGCCCGCCGCGTCTCCGGCTTCATCGCTCAAGAGCTGCAAACCGTGTTTCCAGAAATGGTCGGCACAACTCAAATAAACGGCACCCAATATTTCGACACCAACCTCTCTGACCTGCCCCTCTACCTCGTTAGTGCGATCCAAGAATTAAACACGATGGTGAGGCAAATACAGGCCCAGGGAGGGGTCTTAACAGTGATTCCGGGCACTGATGCCCAATGCGTGGTGGGGGATACCAAATTGCGCCGTAGACGAAAGAAGGGGGGCGGCGTAGATACAGGAGAAAACGCAATCACCGCCCTTGCGGACGGTAATTGCGTGTATGAGGGTTCGACCTCGTACGAAAACGGATTTGTCAACCCTTTGGCCATTGTAGCAAAATGGTTCTGTACGTCAAGCGCCATAAATGGCCCTGTGGATAAAGCTTACGAAGCCGCCAGAGGGAATCGAACCCTCGAAAACGAGTTGACAAATCCGTCTTCGCTCCAAGCTGGCGGCGAATCTTCAGTGTATCATGAGCGTCCCTCTGCCGATTTTGATGAGTATGAAGAAATTGCCATTCGGGACATCACCGTAGGCGATGAAATCCAGTCGCTTGATGAGGCCACTGGCGCCGTTGTCTACTCGCGCGTGAACGCGCTCATGAACATGGGCACACAAGAAATATTTGAACTCAAAACTGCCTCCGGTCGCGTCATCAGAACCACTGAGAATCACCCTTACCTTGTTCGGGAAGGGGTGACTTTGACCTAAAACCTTATGCCGACTTTTTTCTTAAAGTCAAGTTTCTCTCAAAATTTCATCTCACGGCTGCTGGGGTGGAGTGTCAAAAACCACGTTTCTCGTGCGATTTATGGCATGGATATTCGTGATATGAGCACTAAATAATGAGCTTATGAGCGATACTTTTTACATCAAAAACCTCAAATGCGCCTATTGCGGAGAGAGTAACGACTTTAAGGAAGTCATTGGGTTTGAATATGCCGGTTTGCCGTATGCTCCTGAGTTCGGCGCTGAGTTTGTCTGTAAGAAGTGCAAGCAGAAGAATAAAGTGTTAATGGATTTTGTCGCCGTAAAACCAAAATCGAAAGAGGAGTTGGTAAAAGACATGGGAAAAGATTTTGACGGATGGAACAATGTTAAGAAACTTACAAACAGCAAACCCGATAATTTCGGCGTGCATGAACGCGAGATTTGGTGGACGTCGTTTGGAATCAATGTGGGAGTCGAAATTGACGGCAAGAATGAGTATTTCGAGCGCCCATCTCTTATTTTAAGAAAGTTCAATCGACAGATGGTCTGGGTTTTGCCGACAACACAACAAGCAAAAGATGAAAAATTTCATGAAGAATTCTCATTTGGCGGCGAAACGTTTTTCGTCGCCCTGACCCAAATTAGAACAGTGAGTACTAAACGATTTTTACGAAAGATCGGTATGTTGTCTCAGGAAGATTTTGACAGAGTCAAGGCAAGAATAACTGAATTCGTCCAGGAAAACGGAAACCCGCCGTTAAGCGGGTTTCCTCGGAGGCCGAAGCCATAATCAAGTTCAATGATATATGGCCACAACTGAAAAGTCAACAAGCAAAAACAAGACTGGGGATAAGCGTCCCGCTGCCGAACTTGCCAAGCGTTTTGGGCGGTTCATTTCTGATGCCGTCTTTGGGCCCGTGACAAAAAAGGAACGGCTCAATGCACAAGTCAATGTCGGCACGGGGCGTCCCAGTGCCGAAATTGACAAGCCGGTTGACGCGTCCCAAATCGCTCAAGGAAGTCAGACTTCAAATTCAGATTCAGGAAGTCAGACTTCTAAAGCGAATCCAAAGGCGACAATGTCTACGAAAACCGTTTGCCCTTACTGCCAGTCACAAGATTTTGTTAAACGCGGCGTGCGGAACAAGAAGCATGAGGTGGTGCAGCTCTACTTATGCCGTAACACGGCTTGTGGGCGCACATTTACAGCAGAAAGAGTGAAAGGCAAGCGATTCCCCTTGCAGGTTATCTTAGAGGGGATTAGTTATTATAATTTGGGGCTGACGCTGGAGCAGACGTGTCAGGTGTTGGAGAAAAAGTTCGGCACTGGCAATGGTGCCGCAGGCGCCGAGGCAACATCGGCACCGGGACGTCCAACCCCAGCTACCTTAGCAACATGGGTTTCAGAATATGCGCCTATTTGCCGATTTGAAAGAATGCGCCCTTACGCCATCAAGCTCTTCCCACCGCAGAAGATGATCGAGGTGGTGACGATGGCACACCGCCAGCTCTACCGATTCCGCTATCATCGCGCCAAGGCGCTCCTCTCACTCGAAGAATTTAAAAATCGCCGATTTGACCGGCTGGTTGAATATCTGAATAATGTATCGTCTGAGACACCGCACCAATACTTTGCCGACGGCGAACGCATGAGCGAGATACGCAGCAAGTTTGATAAGACGGACATGATAATTAAGAGTAAGTCTAACTTCGCCAACAAGACAGCCGAGTTTGTCCTGCGCTCGGTGCCAGAGAATAAAGAGCGCCATGAGGCGCTCCAGCGATTCATGATCGCGAACGACTCGGTGACTATCGCGACTGAAGTGCCGGTGTATATAAGGAAAGAAGATGTGGAGCATATGGAGAATGAATTAAAATTCAAGATCTTGCGCCCCGATGCCGACTTTGACGGGAGCGTTGAGCCGTGTATTTTGCTCAAAGGCGACAAACAACCCCAGCGATTCCCAAAATTATTAACCGGTCACATCGACATCTTACAAATCCGCAATGGCATGGTGCATATTCTTGATTACAAGCCGAACGCCTCTAAAGAGAAGCCGATAGAGCAGCTCACGTGGTATGCGCTCGCGCTCTCGCGCTTAACGGGCCTGCGTTTATACGAATTCAAATGCGCGTGGTTTGATGATAAAGATTTTTATGAATTCTATCCCCTGCATGTGGTGAAGAAAATCCAAGACAAGAAGGGTCGCCTCAACGGGAAGTCAAAATCGGCACGGGGACGGAAGGTGCATTATCGCGATGGTAGTGTCGCAGAAATACCAAAAGAAGATGTGTTTAAAGTTGCATAATACATAGTATGGAAAAAGACTTTGACCGGTGGAACGGGAAAAAGAAAGCGCTGGATTCGGGAGGGAACAACGTAGATTTCCATGAGCGTGAAATATGGTGGTGCTCCATCGGCGTGAACGTTGGATCAGAACAGCTTTCTCAAACAGAGGACTTTAGTCGCCCAGTTGTAATAGTGCGCCGGTTTACTCAAGACGTATTCTGGGGCGTACCGTTAACCACGAAAGTAAAAGAACATCTTCCATTCCGAATCAAGTTCATCTTGGGAATACATGAAAACGATGCATTGTTATTACAAATGCGCGCCTATGATCGTCGTCGACTTGTTCGCAAGATAGGAGTAGTTTCGGAAGAAGTATTTAAAACACTCACGACGGCCATTATTGACGCTGTAAAAACAACGGACCCCGCTTTCGCGGAGTCCTCGGAGGCCGAAGCCAATGTGTTAAGTCAGGGTAGCAAGCCACATCGCAGAAGTCAATAGGGTGTGTGGATAAATAAATGAATATGGAAAAAAACTACGCGCAATCTAAATACAAATATCAGACGAATAAAACTTTTATTCCGAGAAAGCCGGTAAAAACATTTCGCGACCTAGATATTTATCAGACCGCGATGAACTGCGCGGTGATTGTGGTCAAGAATATTGTGCCTATTCTTGCGGCTTTTGGACAAGAGGAAAAGGTGGCAAAAGGAAAAGGGGATGCTGCAAATTCAGGGCAAGATCGGCAGCGGGACGTTAAATACCCATTTCTTGACGGCATTACCGATTGCACCATGACCGTGCCGCTCTCGATCGGGGAGGCGCACTCGATCCGCTTTGGTGACTTCGACAAAGGCATCGCGCTCCTCGAGAAGGCGATGGCCGGCTGCAACAAGATGGTCATCTATCTCGAACACGCCAAAGGGATGTATGGCGTCAAGGCCGATGTTGACGGGGTGTTTGATGAGCTTATCGCGCGCTATGCCGAGACACGCACCAAGGCATTTCATCTGGAGCAGTCGTGGAAGAAGTGGGGGCGGCCTCCTGTCGGTAGTGATGGGAGCATGAAGCGCATTTCTTCTACCCCGAGGCTATAATCGTATATACTATATATATAGTATGTCTCTACTTACTAACAAAACGAAGAAAGAAGACAAAGGCCTGCCTGCCGGTAGGCAGGGTAGCTGGCACAAGGTGTCTGATGTACCAGCCGGTGCCGAAATTGCCGTGCCGTCGGACACCGGCGAACTCATGTGGGACAAAATCGTCTCAATCACTCCCGTCGGTCGCGAGCAGGTCTATGATATCGAGGTAGAGGGCACCCACAACTTCGTTGGCAACGATATTTTTGCCCACAACACCTATGTGTTGAAGTCGGGTGATGTGACAGCTAATGCTCCCGACGAGATCTTGACGGCAGACGGTCAAACCGACCTCGCGACGCTCGCGACGCACACGCTCCATGAGGTACAGGATCTCGCTACTGAGTTTGCCGCTGAAGACGTGAAGCTTGTTTCGCTCGAGACTCGCGTGACTGCATTGGAAACTGGCGCAATTGGCTCAAACGCTAGCGGCACGCCGCTTAATTTTGCGTCGTCTTCATTGGCGTCAGCGTTTGAAGGTTTTGGTGCATTGATACAAAAGGGTATCGCGCAGTTTAATACGCTCGTGTTCCGTCAGCTGGTCGCCTCGAAGGATGCCGATGGCACCAGCGCCGCGGGCTCGGTCTCACTCATCGCGGGCAACACCGTCGCGCAGGTCACCAACTCGATGGTTAAACCTTCAACCAAAGTCTTCGTTACTTTCAATGCGCAGATCGCCGGCAGCTGGTGGGTCTCTGACAAAGCTGATGGCTCATTCCGCGTCGTGCTCTCTGAGGCGCAGGCGGCTGACGTCTCGTTTGACTACTTCTTGGTGCAGACCGAGGGGCAGTTGGCGACTTCGTCGCCACTGACTAGCGAGCAGCAAGCAGGAGCAGCAAGCAGGGATACTGAGGCGCCGGTGATCACCCTGATTGGCGATAATCCACTCCATCTCTCGATCGGCGGCACCTACACCGAGCCGGGCGTCTCAGTCGTCGATAATAGCGGCGGCGCGACGACAGTCACCACTTATGTTAATGGTGTCGAGATGCCGGCCAATGCCGACACGATCACGACTGGTAGCGAGACGACGTATATCATCACCTATGCGGCGACTGATGCCGCGGGGAATAACGCGATCACCGTAACGCGCTCGGTGATAGTAGGAGCTAGTGGGCAGCAAGCAGGAGCAGAGAGCAGTGGCCCAGCAGATACAGTCGCAGCGAGTAGCGAGCAGCAAGCAGGAGCAGAGAGCAGTGGCCCAGCAGATACTGTTGAGCCGCCAGCTGATGCTCCTGTGCTCTAATTCTCAAATAAGACCTATAGGTCTAATAAGACCAATATGACCAATGAGTTAATTCAAAAGCACGGTGGCTATCGCACCCTAAAATCATTTCAGACCACAACGCTCATCTATGACCTAACGGTCGAATTCTGCGACCGGCACATGACCTATAAGACCAATAAGTCCCCTCGGACCAATGATCAGATGATTCAAGCGGCGCGCTCGGGCCGGCAGAATATCGCCGAGGGTTGTCAGGCCTCTGGTACCTCCAAGAAGACTGAATTGAAGCTGGTCGGCGTTGCACGGGCAAGTCTCGAAGAACTGCTCTTAGACTATGAAGATTATTTGCGCCAGCACAAGCTGGCGCTCTGGAGCAAAGATTCTCCGCGAGTCGCCGAAATTCGGCGACTCGCGTATAAGACCGATAGAACCAATAGGACCTATGCGCGCTTTCTTGCGGAGCAAGAAAGCGCGGCGAACTGTCTCATCTGCTTGATTCATCAGGCAAATTTCTTACTCGATCAACAGCTGAAGGCTCTCGAAAAAAGCTTTTTAGAAGAGGGAGGATTCACCGAGAGACTCTACCAGCAGAGGAAAAACAATAGGTCCTATTAGACCTATAAGGCCGATACGACCTATGATAGAATTTAAACTATGATTAAAGTAGCAATAAATGGATTTGGCAGAATCGGGCGCGCATTTACTCGTCTCGCATCCGCCGGAGGCGGACCCGCCTCCGGCGGGCAAGATATCGAGATCGTCGCGATCAATGATCTCGGATCGCTCGAGAATCTCGCGTATCTTTTGAAGTACGACACGGTCTATGGCAGAGCCAAGTTTGACGTGAGCAGCAAGCAGGAGGCAGGAGCTGGAATGCTTCGGATAAGAGATAAAGAGGTTAAGTTTTTTTCTGAAAAAGACCCTGCGAATCTGCCGTGGGGAGAATTGGGGATTGATGTGGTGGTTGAGGCGACTGGTTTTTTTACTGATTATGAGAAGGCGCGCGCACACATTGATGCCGGCGCGAAGCGGGTCGTCATTACCGCACCAGCCAAGGGCGATGGTGGCGAGATTGTATTGATGGGGGTGAATGAAGAAAAATTATCGACGTGTCAGGTGAGTAGTAATGCCTCTTGCACCACCAACGCAGCGAGCCCCGTCATCGCGATCTTAGACGAGGCGATTGGGATAGATAAGGCGATACTCTCGACGACGCATGCCTACACGGCGAGTCAGTCAGTGGTTGATGGCCCATCGAAGAAAGATATGAAGGAGGGCAGAGCGGCGGCGATGAATATCGTCCCGACTTCGACCGGCGCGGCGACAGCAGTCGCCGCGGCATATACCGCACTCGCGGGGAAGTTTGACGGCATCTCACTCCGCGTGCCGGTCGCGGCGGGCTCGATTGCAGACATCACGTTTATCTCAAAGCGGCCAACTACGCGCGAAGAAATTAATGGCGCGTTGCGCGCGGCAGCCACGCTTCCGCGTTGGGCAGGCATCTTTAAAACGACCGATGACGAGCTCGTCTCGAGTGACATTGTCGGCGAGGCGGTCGCCTCGATCGCTGATCTCGGCATGACGCGCGTCGTTGATGGCAATTTGGTTAAGGTTCTCGCGTGGTATGACAATGAGATGGGATATGCCGCGAGCTTGCTCGCGCACGTTTTGGCTACTGCCAAAACGTTATAGGACTCATACGACCAATAAGACCTATGAAGATTTATTTTGCAAGTGATCACGCTGGCTTCGCGCTCAAGAACGCACTCTTGGAGCATATCCGCACGCTCGGCTATGACGTCGAAGATAGGGGCGCATTTTCAGAAGAGCCCGATGATGATTATCCAGATTATGTGACGCCACTTGCCCAGCTTGTGGCGAGTGAAGACCATCCGCCAGCTGGCGGAGCACGCGGCATCATCATCGGCGGCAGCGGGCAGGGCGAGGCGATGGCGGCTAATCGTGTGAGCGGTGTTCGCGCGGCTGTCTTCTATGGGCCGCGCCAAGTGACCGCAGCGCTTGATATCGAGGGTGGCCGCTCTGAAGACGGTCTTGATGCTGTCCGGCTCCCGCGCCGGCACAATGACGCAAACGTTCTCGCGATTGGTGCGCGCTTTGTCTCAGGAGAAGATGCAGATGAGGCAGTGCGGATATTCCTCGAGACGCCTTTCTCAGATGCGCCGCGCCATGCGCGGCGTTTGGCAAAATTCTAAAACGGAGGCGGCAGCAAGCAGAAGCAGTCGGCAGGTCTGAAATTCCTGCGAACTGCTCGCTGCTACTGCTATACTATTTACATGAGCTTGGTCATCCCGGCTGTTCTCCCATCCTCGCGCAAAGATCTCGAGGAGAAGCTCGCTTTGCTCGCGACAGTTGCGTCACTCAAGCGTGTGCAGATTGATGTGGTTGACGGCAAATTTGCTCCGCCGATCTCGTGGCCCTACAACGCGCCGAGTGAGTTTGTTTGCAAAGATGATTGTAGTGCGATGCTCCCGCATCTCGATCAGTTTGAATACGAGATCGACCTGATGTGTCTCGACGCCGAGGCTGCCGCGAAGACGTGGCTCGCGCTTGGGGCGACGCGTCTCACCCTCCACGCTGAGAGCACCACTGACCTAGAGCGACTTATCGCGACGGTGCGGGGGCAGTATGGCGCGGGCATTACCTCAGTTGTCTCGTTTGGTCTCGCGCTTAATCTCGCGAGCGATCTCTCGCTTATTGAAGAGCATCTTGCCGATATTGATTATGTCCAGCTCATGGGCATCGCGCAGATCGGGAAGCAGGGTCAGCCCTTTGATCGGCGGGTGCTCGAGAAGGTGCGCATATTTCATAGTCGCCACCCGCTCGTATTACTACAGGTTGATGGGGGAGTTTCGTATGAGCAGGCGAAGGAGCTGGTCGCGCTCGGCGTCTCAAGTGTCGTTGTCGGCTCAGCGATCTTACAAGCCAAGGATATGTCTGAGGCCATCGCGGCTTTTGAATCACTGCAGACTTCTTTTGGCGTGTGATAGGACCTATAGGTCGAATAGGACACATAAGACCTATCGCGCGGACGCGCTATAATGAAAATCATGTCACTAACAGATGAGCAGTTACAGACGCTTGAGGCGCGTGCTCGAGACATCCGTCAGACCATCATCGAGATGCTCGTCGCCGCGGGCAGCGGGCATACCGCGGGCCCGCTCGGCATGGCAGATATCTTCGCGGCATTTTATTTTCATATTCTGCACCATGACCCACAGAATCCTGAATGGGAGGAACGCGATCGCTTGATACTCTCTAATGGGCATATTTGCCCGGTGCTCTATGCGGCGATGGCACACTCTGGCTATTTCCCTGTCGAAGAGTGCCTCACCCTGCGCAAATTCGGCAGTCGCCTCCAAGGGCACCCTGAGAGAATGAATCTTCCCGGCATCGAGACAACCTCTGGCCCACTTGGCGAGGGGATCTCACAAGCGGCCGGCATGGCGTATGCTATGAAGAATTTTCAATTTTCAATTTCCAATTTACAAAATAAGAAACCGCACATCTATTGCCTAATGGGTGATGGCGAACAGCAGGAGGGCAGTGTCTGGGAGGCAGTCATGTTCGCCGGTAAATATCGGCTCTCAAATCTGACGGTCGTTATTGATCGTAACAATATCCAGATTGACGGCACGACCGAAGAGGTGATGCCGCTCGAGCCACTCGCCGATAAGTATCGTGCTTTTAATTGGCACGTTATTGAAGTCGATGGGCACAACATCGCGGCTTTTATCGCCGCGGTCGATGAGGCCAAGGCTATAGCTGAGAAGCCGACGGTCATCATCGCGCACACGATTGCGGGTAAGGGGGTGCCAGAGATCGAGGGCGACTATCGCTGGCACGGCAAGCCACCGACAAAAGAAGAAGGAGAGCGATTTATTAAATATTTAAACATTTAAAAATTTAAATATGGTAAATCCAGATGCAAAACTTGTAGACAATATCTTCTCGCCAGAGATCGCGAAGGCGCCGACGCGCGATGGCTTCGGCAAAGGGAGTGTCGAGGCGGCACGCGCAGACGAGCGCGTGGTGGTGCTCTGTGCTGATCTCGCCGAGAGCACACGCGCAGACTGGTTCCGCAAAGAGTTCCCCGAACGCTTTGTCGAGATGGGTATTGCCGAACAAAACATGGCAGCACTCGCCGCTGGTATGGCACGCGTGGGTAAAATCCCCTTTATCACGAGCTATGCGATGTTTAATCCGGGGCGCAGCTATGAGCACATTCGCACCACCATTGTGCTGAATCAGATGCCAGTCAAGATTTGTGGTATGCATGCGGGTGTCTCGGTCGGGCCGGATGGCGCGACACATCAGATGCTCGAAGATATCGGGATGATGCGTATGTTGCCGGGGTTAGTTGTTATTGCGGCAGGAGATGCCGAGGAGGCGCGCAAGGCGGTCATTGCCGCGGCGAAGCATGATGGGCCGGTCTATCTACGCTTCGGTCGCGAGGCGACACCGGTCTTCACCACTGCTGAAACGCCGTTTCAAATAGGGAAGGCGCTCACGCTCTGGGATTCAGAAAATCCACAAGTTGCGATTTTCTCTACTGGCGCGCTGAGTTATACGGCGCTCGACGCGGCTCGCGCGCTCGCTGATGAAGGGCTCGAGACGATTGTGGTGCATGTGCCGACGATTAAGCCCCTTGATACGGAGGCGATTCTGGCCGCGGCGAGCCGCGTGAGCCGCGTCGTCACGATCGAAGAACATCAGGTCGCCGGTGGCTTCGGGAGTGCTATCGCGGAGCTGCTCTCAGAGAAGCACCCTCTGCCGATCAAGAGACTCGGCATACAAGATGAATTTGGCCAATCAGGCACGCCTGCTGAGCTGCTCACCCATTATGGCCTCGACACTCTCCACATAGCTGCGGCCGTGCGCGAGTTCGCTACTATATAATGTACGTATGAAAGATACTGTAAATGCTTATGCGGCCGCACTTCTTATCACTATCGCGGGCGCAGCAGCGACGTGGCTCATAGTGCACGTCGCCTTTGATAATGCTTTTGCGACAACAACGATGGGGAGCGAGGGGAGTTACACGGATCTCGAGAATTCAATACTCAATCAATAATTTTCAAATACCAATTTCCAATTTTCATTGAATTTTCAATGCATTAATTTTTAAACATTGGCACATTGAGATTTGATTGGAAATTGCCAAATTGAAAATTTATAAAGACGTAACGGCGTATTCAGCGGGTGCTTCAGCGAGATATTTTTCTAACGTCTCACGGGTGAGGAGCCCTTTCTGTGCACCAACTTCTTGTACAACCGACATCGAATTCACTGGCCCCCACGCGAGCGCCGCGCGGAGTGTCTTCCCGAGCGCGAGTGCGACGACAATAGTTGAGGTGGTAGCATCTCCCGCGCCAGTGCGATCAATGGGTGGCTTCGCATCAGGATACATACTGATTTTTAACACATCAGTGCCGTCAGAGGCGTAGGCGCCGTTCACCCCATCAGTGATAATAGCGATCTTCGGCCCCAAGGCGCGCATCTTCTCTAATAATTCTTTACTATCAGTTTCGCCTACCTCAAGAATGCGCTCCGCTTCTTCTTTATTACATGCGATAATCTCGGTCGCGGCATAGAGCGGGGCTAACATCTCTTTACCCATCTTGATCTGGAATGTGCCGGGCTGGAAGGCGAGCTTGGTCAGGGGGTGCTCCATAAGCCATGTCGCGAGCTCACCGTGGAATGCGGCAGACTGTTCACCTGCTGACGAGAGATATATCCACTTCGGTGCGACAAAACCCTCGGGGATGATATACGGGTATGCCTCGTGACGGATGAGGATGGTGCGCTCGGCGCCATACCAGAGGACGTAATGGTGATTGGTCGGGATACCTTGATTGATGGCTATGGTGCTAGTGTCGATATTCTCGCGGGCGAGTGTCGCGATGACGTCTTCGCCATATTTATCTGCACCGACATTAGAGATGAAGCCCGTCGAGAGGCCGAGACGCGCGGCGGCGACCGCCGCGTTGGCGGCATTGCCGACCCCGGGCACCGAAACAACGAAGTCATAGGGGATCTTGTCGCCCCACTTCATCGAGATGGTGCAATTCTCGTCTTTATCATCACAGGTAACCTCTGCCTCGCCTTCTTTGAGTCTAATAAATTCGTCAACGACTGTGTCGCCGATAGCAATAAAGTCCATGCCGAAATAATAGCACGCGCAGCGTGCTATTATTTCGGCATGACTGATCTTGTCGCCATTGCTCGTTCGCTCTTCTTGGCGGGTAAGGGGATTCTCGCTGCGGATGAGAGTGTGCACACTGCGACCGCACGACTCGCCCAGTATGGCGTCTCGGCAAGTGAGGAGATGCGGCGGCAGTATCGCGATTTGTTTTTAAGCACCAAAGGGATCGAGGAGTCGCTCTCAGGCGTGATACTTTTTTCTGAAACGCTTTTACAAAAGGGTAGCGATAAAAAACTTTTTTCAAAATCGCTTGCGGCGCGGGGGATTCTGCCAGGCGTGAAGGTTGATCTCGGCACTGAGCCGATCCCTGAGAGCCCGAAGGAGCTCATCACACAAGGATTGCTCGACCTACCAGAGCGGCTCGCGAAATATAAGAAGCAGGGTGCAGTCTTCACGAAGTGGCGCGCGGTGATACGGATCGACGGCGATATGTTACCAAGCGATGTTGCGCTCCATGAGAACGCCAAGCGGCTCGCGAGCTATGCTAAAGAGGCGCAGTCGGCAGGCCTCGTACCTATCATTGAGCCAGAAGTATTGCTTGAAGGGGGTCACAGTCGCGCACAGGCGCAGGCGACTATCACCAAAACATTGCAGACACTTTTTTCAGTATTGGCAGAACACTCAGTTGATAAGGCGAGCGTGATTTTGAAGACCTCGATGGCACTCTCGGGGAGTGAGAGTGGGAGGCGAGACACGCCAGAAGAGGTGGCAGAGAGTACGCTCGCGGCACTCATTGCGAGTGTGCCGCCACAAATAGCAGGCATTGTTTTCTTATCAGGAGGGCAGACACCGGATCAGGCAACTGAGAATCTCGCGGCGATACTAAAGCGCGCCCGCGGAGCGGGCGCGCCATGGCCGCTTACCTTCTCCTATTCTCGCGCTCTTGAAGATGAAGCCTTGGCGATCTGGAAGGGTAAAGATGAAAACATCCCTGCCGCCCGCGCCGCCTTCATCGCTCGCCTCACGAATGTCGCATCAGTCGTATAAGACCTATACGACCAATAGGACGTATTGCATTTGCTCAGCAAATGCGTATATTAGAGCGATATGTTGACCCTACCCGTTGAGAAGCGAGAAAAGAAGAACGCGTCCGCCAAAGGCGGATCCGCCTCTGGTGGAAGCGCGGCGCAGCTTCGTCATGCAGGATTAATCCCTGCGGTGGTCTATGGCGCGCATCATGAGGCGATGCCGATATCGGTTTCTGCTATCGCATTTGAGAAGGCGTTGAAGGAGGCGGGCGAAGCGACGGTTATCACCCTCTCGGGTATTGGCCTGCCTACCGGCCAGGCAGGTGCTGCGCTCCCGGTGCTGGTGCATGATGTGGATTATGATCCGATGACGAATCATCCCCGCCATGTTGATTTTTATGCAATCACCAAGGGTGAGAAGGTTGAGGTCGCTATCCCGCTTGTATTCGTTGGTGAATCACCAGCGGTTGAGGCAGGGGCGAATCTCGTGAAGGTCTTGCATGAAGTTGAGGTTGAGGCAGATCCGATGGATCTCCCACACGATATTCAAGTTGATATCTCAACTCTCGTCACGCTTGACGACCAGATTCATGCGAGCGATCTTATATTGCCGAAGGGAGTAGCACTTGTTACCGAGCCAGAAGATGTTGTTGCTTTGGTACAAGAGGTTGTTGAGGAGAAGGAGGAAGTTGTTGCTCCAGCAGA
>Ga0334722_10004990_pt1 | contig 13575 bp, 7 predicted proteins | sample C3_bottom_MG_FD_207210 | JGI IMG/M metagenome (GOLD analysis project Ga0334722, IMG submission 207210) | Sediment microbial communities from Yellowstone Lake, YNP, Wyoming, USA - C3_bottom | ecosystem: Environmental > Aquatic > Freshwater > Lake > Sediment | place: USA: Wyoming | collected...
TGGCCGACACGCTCGCGGGGTCGCGGCTCTTCCAGCTGGCGCTGCAGGGCACGGCGGCGGACGGCATCATCGTGATCGGCGACTCGGTGCTGGCGCAGGCGGTGACAGTGCCGATCCAGGGGGCGGGACGCATCGTGGGCTCGCTGATGGCGGTGGTGTCGATCGATGGGTCGGTGGCCGACGAGATCCGCCAGGGCGCGCAGCGGCGGGTGGACGTGGCGTTCTATGTGCTGACGCAGGCCGGAACGGCCCACCTCTTCGCCTCGACGCTCGACAAGGGCGCGGAGCTCGAGGCGTTCATCGGCGCTCTGCCGCGGGCGCCCGACCGCGGGCCGGGCGACAGCACCGCCGCGACGACCGATGAAGTGCGGGCCGACCCGCGGCTCGGGGGTGTGCACTACGTGGCGCTGGCCCAGCCGCTCCGCTCGGCGTCGGGATCCGTCTACGGCGGCCTCGTCATCCTGCGCGATCGGGACGCCGAGTTCGCGGCGTTCCGCCGGTTGCGCAGCACCATCGTGTTCGGCGGATTCGCCGGCCTGCTGGTGGCCGGGCTGTTCTCGCTGCTCATCGCGCGGCAGATCACCAAGCCGGTGGGGGTGCTCGTGCAGGCGACCCGGCGGGCGGCCGACGGCGACTACGCCGCCGAGATCGCGGTGACGGGCAACGACGAGATTGCCCGGCTGGCCGAGGCCTTCCGGGCGATGCTCGGCGACCTCCGGGAGAAGCAGGCGATGGTGGAATTCCTCTCGGGGGGCGCGTCGGGCGACGCGATGACCGTCCAGATGGCGCAGATGCGCGCGTCGATGCAGGTGGCGGTGCGCGAGGCGGGCATTGCGCCCGGCGGACGCTTTGCCGGGCGCTACGACGTCAAGGAGGTGCTCGGCGTCGGCGGCATGGGGTCCGTCTTCAAGGCCGTGGACGCGGAGCTGGGCGAGGTCATCGCGATCAAGACCCTGCGACCGGATTCCCTGTCGTCCGATCCGTCGGCGATCGAGCGGTTCAAGAGCGAGATACGCCTGGCGCGCCGGATCTCGCATCGCAATGTCGTGCGCACGCACGACCTCGGCGAGCACAGCGGCGTGTACTTCATCACGATGGAGTACGTGGACGGCAAGTCGCTCAAGCAGCTCATCCGCGAACGCGGGCGGCTGCCGGTGCCCGTGACGCTGGCCGTCGGCAAGCAGCTCTGCCGGGCCCTCGAGGTGGCGCACGAACAGGGGATCATCCATCGCGACATCAAGCCGGCGAACATCGTGGTCGAGGCCGACGGCGTGCTGAAGGTCATGGACTTCGGCATCGCCCGCCTCGCCGAGACGCAGAGCGGGATGACGCAGGCCGGGATGCTCGTCGGCACGCCGTCGTACATGGCGCCGGAGCAGCTGATGGGGCAGGACATTGACGGCCGCGCGGACCTCTACGCCACCGGCTGTGTACTCTACGAATGCCTCACCGGGCACCCGCCGCACGAGGCGGACCAGGCCATCACGCTGATCGCGAAGGTCTTTGAGGAGGTCCCGCGTCCGCCCTCGGCGTGGAACGCCGACGTGCCGGCGGCGCTCGATGCCCTCGTGCTGCGAACGCTCTCGATCGACCGCACGGGGCGTCCGGCCAGCGCCACCGAATTGCACGACCTGCTGGCGGCCATCGGGTAGGACAGAGCGGCGCACCGCGTGCGCCGTTTCCGGCCCCGGGGCCGCGCCCGCCGAAGCCGCTCGGTCCTGATTAGATTTCCCTCCCATGAGCCTCCCCATTTCCTCCACCTTCAACGACGGGTACATCGCCGAGCAGTACGAGGCATACCGTCGCGATCCACACGCGGTCGAGGAGAGCTGGCGCCAGATCTTCCGACTGGCCGAATCCCTCGGCGGCACGGCGCCGGCAGAAGGCGCGGCGGGCGACCGGCAGGCGTTCGCCCGCAAGGTGGCGGGTGTCGCCCGCTACACCGCCGCCATCCGTCGGTACGGGCACCTGGCGGTGCCGCTCGATCCGCTGGGCTCGCCGCCGCCCGGCGCGGTGGAGCTCACGCTCGACCACTACGGCATCACCGATGCCGACCTCGACCTGGTGAGCGGCGCCGCCATCGACTTTCCGCACCTGGCCACGGGACGCGATGTGGCGGAGCGGCTGAAGTACCGCTACACGCGCAATCTCGCCGTCGAGTTCGTGCACTGCGGCTCGGAGGACGAGCGCCAGTGGTTCCGTGCCGCGTTCACGGCGGAGCACCTCACGCGGCCGCTGACCCCCGACGAGAAGCGCGCGGTGCTGCGCCGGCTCTCGCAGGTGGACGGCTTCGAGCGGTTCCTCGGCAAGACGTACGTCGGATACAAGCGGTTCTCCATCGAGGGCACGGACGCGCTGGTGCCGATGCTCGATACCGCGCTGGACGAGGCCGGCGCGGCGGGCGTGCACCACGTGGCGATCTCGATGGCGCACCGCGGGCGGCTGAGCGTGCTCGCCCACATCCTCGGCAAGCCGTTCGAACAGATCTTCGGCGAGTTCGAGGGACGGCATGACCACCTCGACAGCACGTCAACCGGCGACGTGAAGTACCACCTCGGCTTCGAGGGGCGGGCGGTCACCCAGCACGGTGTCGCGCTCGACGTGTCGCTGGTGCCGAACCCCAGCCACCTCGAGATCGTGAACCCCGTGCTCATGGGGCTCGCCCGCGCCGAGCAGCGCATTGCCGGGCATCCGCTCGACCGCGACGAACGAACGGTCATTCCCGTCTGCATCCACGGCGACGCGGCGTTCCCCGGCGAGGGCATCGTCGCGGAGACGCTCAACCTCTCGCGGCTGGGCGGGTACAGCGTCGGCGGCACGCTGCACATCATCGTCAACAACCAGGTGGGTTTCACCACCGATCCGTCGGATTCGCGCTCGACGCGCTACGCCAGCGACCTGGCGAAGGGCTTCGAGATCCCGGTGATCCACGTCAACGCCGATGACGCCGAGGCGTGCGTGGCCGCCATGCGCATGGCGGTGGCGTACCGGCAGCGGTTCAGGCGCGATTTCCTGATCGACCTCGTCGGCTACCGCCGGCACGGCCACAACGAGGGCGACGAACCCACCTACACGCAGCCGGTGCTGTACGAGCGCATCAAGGCGCACCCGACGCCGCGGCAGGTGTGGGGCAGCCGGCTGGTGACCGAGGGCGTGGCGACGGCGGAGGACGTGGACGCCGCCGAGCGCGAGGTGGCCGAGTCGCTGCGCGCCATCCACGCGGCCATGCCGCGCGATGCGGCCGGAGCGGCGGCGCACGGCGAGCCGGCGGAGCATGCGGTGCCCGAGTTCCCGCCCGTCATCGATACCGCGGTGCGCGCCGACACGCTGGTGGCGATCAACGAACAGCTGCTGCGCTATCCGCCCGATTTCTCGCCGCACCCGCGCCTGGCCAAGCAGCTCGAGCGCCGGCGCGACGCGCTGGGCGAGGCGGGCGGCATCGACTGGGGCCATGCCGAGGCGCTGGCGTTCGGGTCGCTGATCGCCGCCGGCACGTCGGTGCGGCTCACCGGACAGGACGCGGAGCGCGGTACGTTCTCGCACCGGCACGCGGTGCTGAGCGACGTGAAGACGGGGCTCAAGCACACGCCGCTGCAGCACCTGCCGGGGGCGACGGCAACGCTCGAGATCCACAACTCTTCCCTCAGCGAGATGGCGGTGATGGGGTTCGAGTACGGCTTCAGCGTCGCGGCCCGCGACACGCTGACGCTCTGGGAGGGCCAGTTCGGCGATTTCGTGAACGTCGCGCAGCCGGTGATCGACCAGTTCCTCGTGGCCGACCGTGCCAAGTGGGGACAGGACAGCGGCCTGGTGCTGCTGCTGCCGCACGGCTACGAGGGGCAGGGCCCCGAGCACTCGAGCGCCCGGCTCGAGCGGTTCCTGCAGCTGTGCGCCGAGAACAACATGATGGTGGCGTACCCGTCGTCCCCGGCGCAGTACTTCCACCTGCTGCGCTGGCAGGCGCGTCGCCAGCCGCGGCGTCCGCTGGTGCTCATGCAGCCCAAGTCGCTGCTCCGCCTGCCGCAGGCGTCGTCGCGGCTCGCCGAGCTCGCGACGGGCGCGTTCCATCCGGTGATCGACGATCCGCAGGGCGAGGGCAAGCGGGCGCAGGTGCGCCGCCTCGTCTTCTGCACCGGCAAGATGTACTACGACCTCGTGGCGAAGGAGCCGGGCAGCCACGTGGCCATCGTGCGCGTGGAGGCCCTCTATCCGTGGCCGCTCGATGACGTGTCGCGCATCGTTGACCGGTACGCCGACATCGACGAGGTGGCGTGGGTGCAGGAAGAACCCCGGAACATGGGCGCGTGGAGCTACGTGGCCCCGCGCCTGCGCGCCGCGGCGGGCAATGCGCTGGTCATCCGGTACATCGGACGGCCGGAGCGCGCGAGCCCGGCCGAGGGGTATCCGAAGGCGCACGCGGATGAGCAGGCCCGCATCGTGCATGAGGCGCTGGAAGTGCCGCCACCGCGCGGCGGCGCCGGGATGCGGCGCTCCGCCGCCCTCGCCAAGTAACCGCAGGTTCCAGGAGGAGTCCGCATGACGATGCGCCCACCGCGCGCGCTGCTGGCCGCGTGTGCCCTGCTGCTGGCGCTGTCCGCGCCGCGCCTTGCCCTCGGGCAGGAGCGCGGCGCCGCCGCACTGGAGCATCTCGTGGATGGCCTCCTGTCGACACCGCGCGTGCTCGTGATCGGCGCCCATCCGGATGACGAGGACACGCAGCTCATCGCGTGGCTCAGCCGCGGCCGCCACGTCGAGACCGCCTACCTGTCGCTCACGCGCGGCGATGGCGGCCAGAACCTCATCGGCAACGAGCTGGGCGAGGCGCTCGGCGCCATCCGCACCCAGGAGCTGCTGGCGGCGCGCCGCATCGACGGCGGACACCAGTACTTCACGCGGGCCTACGACTTCGGCTTCAGCAAGACCGCCGAGGAGACGTTCAAGCACTGGGACCACGAGGAGGTGCTGCGCGACGTCGTCACGGTGGTGCGCGCCTTCCGGCCGAACGTGATCGTGGCCGTCTTCTCCGGGACGCCGAGCGACGGCCATGGACATCATCAGGTGTCGGGGATCGTGGCGCGCGAAGCGTACGAGCTCTCCGCCGACACCGTGCGATTCCCGACGGCGGCGTATGGCCCGGCGTGGGAGGCGCAGAAGTTCTACCGCGGTGCGCGCTTCACGGGGGTGCAGGCCACGCTGTCGTTCAACGTCGGCGAGTACAACCCGGTGGCCGGGCGCAGCTACGCCGAGATCGCGGGCGCGAGCCGCAGCCAGCACCGGTCGCAGGGGTTCGGCGTGCTGCAGCGGCGCGGCGTGGCGATCGACGCGGTGGCGCGCCAGGGAACGCGCGTCAACGAGGCGACGCCGCCCAGCGCGGAACGCTCGCTCTTCGATGGCATCGACACCACGCTGGCGCGGCTCGACGCCGGACTCCCGGCCGAGGCGCGGGCGGCGCTGCAGACGGCGCGGGTCCACGCCGACAGTGCGCGCGCGCTCCTCGACTTCCGGCATCCCGAGCGGGCGGTGCCGCAACTGGCCGCTGCGGCCGCCTCCATTGCGAACGCCGCCGACGCCCTGCCGGGATGCGTGCGCGCGGTCGGTGCCCGCGCGACCCGCCCGGCCGCCTGCACACCGGCCCAGCTCGACGCCGAGGCCGCGGTGGGGCAGATGCGCGACCGCGGCGCCGACGCACTGCTCGAAGCCGCAGGGGTGGCCGTCGAGGCGACGGCCGAGCGCGAACTGCTCGCCTTTGGCGACTCGATGCCCGCCGTCATCACCGTCTACAATCGCGGGGCGGTGCCCGTGACGGTGCGAGGCGTCTCGCTCAACGGCTACACCAGGCCCCTCACGGTGCCGGTCGTGATCGCGCCCGACAGCGCGTGGCGCACCACGCGCATGCTCGTCGGGCTGGTCGACACCCGGCCGTGGTGGATTGGCGGCCGCAAGGGCGACCTGTTCGCCGACAGGCATTCGCCGTCGGACGGCCTCGGTCGCGTGTCGGCGGTCTCCACCGGCATGGTGCGTGGTGTCGCGCTGCAGGAGGATGTCCGCCGCGAGTCGGAGGCGGGCGTCGACGTCGAGATCGGCGGCACCCTGGTCTCGTCGCCGCGCGAGCCGATTGTCTACCGCTTCGCCGATCCCGTGCTTGGCGAGCAGAACCGCCCGGTCGGCGGCGCGCCCGCGGTCTCGCTCTCGTTCGACCGCGGCCTCGAGTGGATGCAGGCCGGGAAGGTGGTGGACAAGATGCTGCGCCTCACGCTGCAGTCGTATTCCACCACCGCGCGCACGTACTCCCTCGACGTCGTGGCGCCGAAAGGGATTGCCGTCGATTCGGCGACGCGCAAGATCACGCTCGCGCCCCTGGAGTCGCGCGAGCTTTTCCTGCACATCCGCGGCACGCTCGAAGAAGGCCGCTACCAATTCGGCGTGATCGCCGCCGGCGAGATGGGCAAGTATGCCGAGGGTTTCCGCACCATCGAGTATTCGCACATCCATCCCATCCGGCTCTACCGGACGTCGGGACTCTGGCTGCAGGCCGTGAAGATCACCGTGCCCGCCGGGCTGCAGGCGGTCTACGTGCAGGGGGTCGGCGACCTGTCGGCAGCCGGTCTGCGTCAGCTTGGCGTACCGGTCACCGTCGTCACGCCCCAGGAGTTGCCGCTCGTCGACCTGACGCGGATCACCACGGTGATCGTGGGCCCGCGCGCCTATCAGGCGTCCGCCGAGCTGCGCGCATACAACCAGCGCCTGCTCCAGTTCGTGAAGGGCGGCGGCACGATGCTCGTGCAATATGGCCAGCAGGAGATGGCCCGCCCCGGGATCATGCCGTACCCCGTGTCGCTGGCGCGCACCGCGCAGCGCGTCACGCTCGAGGACGCGCCGGTGACGGTGCGCGACCCCAAGTCACGCCTGCTGACGTGGCCCAACAGGATTGCAGACCGCGACTGGGACGACTGGGTGCAGGAGCGGGCGCTCTACATGCCGAGCGTCATCGATCCGCTCTATGCCGCGCCGCTCGAGATGCATGACCCCGGCGAGCCGCCGAACAACGGCGCCGTGCTGATGACGAAGTACGGCAAGGGGACGTACGTCTACACCACGCTCTCGCTCTTCCGGCAGTTCCCGGCCGGCGTGCCGGGCAGCGCGCGGCTGTTCGTGAACCTCCTCTCGGCCGGCCGCAGCGCCGAGCCGAAGGCGCCGGGGCGCGTGCAGCCGTGAGCACGCCCTTCCGGCGGGTGCTCGTGCGCGTGCTCGCCGCGGAGCTCGTGGCGTGGGCGCTGTTGTTTGCGCTGCAGTCCCGGTACGCGGGCTAGCTGATGCACTGGATCAACTGGGCCATCGTCCTCGGCTACCTGGCGTACATCTCCATCGACGGCATTCGCCGGGCCAAGGGGACGAAGAAGCTGGAAGGCTATTTCCTCGGCAATCGCAGCCTGCCGTGGTGGGTGGTCGGGCTGTCGGTGATGGCCACGCAACTGTCGGCCATCACGATGATCGGCACCACGGGGCAGGGCGCCACCGACGGCATGCGCTTCGTGCAGTTCTACTTCGGGCTGCCGGTGGCGCTGGTGATCCTCGGCGTCACGATCGTGCCGTTCCTGCACGGCGCCAAGGTGTACACGGCATACGAGTTCCTGGAGCGGCGCTTCGACGCCCGCACGCGCTCGCTGACCAGCGTGCTGTTCCTGATCTCGCGCGGCCTCTCGTGCGGCACGATCATCGCCGCGCCGGCCGTGGTCTTCTCGTCGATCTTCGGCTGGCCGCTGGCCTACTCCGTCGCCCTCATCGGCGCGCCGACGGTGCTCTACACCATGATCGGCGGCGTGCAGGCCGTGGCGTGGACCGACGTGAAGCAGATGGTGCTCGTGCTCACCGCCATCACGGCCGTGATCATCGTGCTGCTCACCCGCATCCCCGTGGGTCCCGACGACGCGCTGCGGATCGCCGGCGCGGCCGGGCGGCTGCAGGTCTTCGACTTCGACTTCACGCTCACGAAGCAGTACACCTTCTGGAGCGGGATCATCGGCGGCACGTTCCTCATGCTGTCGTACTTCGGCACCGACCAGAGCCAGGTGCAGCGCTACCTCACGGCCAAGTCGGTGGAGGAGGCGCGCAGCTCGCATCTCATCAGCGCCTACTGGAAGATCCCCCTGCAGGCCATGGTCCTGCTGGTCGGCGTGCTTGTCTTCGTGTTCTACATCTTCACGACGCCGCCGCTGTACTACAATCCGGCGCAGGCGGCGCGCGTGCGGGCCGCGGATCCCACCGGCTACACGGCGGTCACCCAGCGCTACGACGCGGCACTCGCCCACCGCGCCGCCGCGGCGCGGGCGCTTGCCCGGACGCCGCGCGCCGACGATGCCGCGGCGCGGGAGGCGGTGCGCGCGGGCGAGGCGGAGGTGGCCGCCGTGCGCGCCGACGCCATGACGACGGCGACCCGGGCGACCGGCGCCTCCGCCGCCGACGTCAACTACATCATCCCGCACTTCGTCCTCACCGAGCTGCCCATCGGGCTCACCGGCATCTTCATCGCGGCGGTGATCGCCGCGGCCATGTCGGCCGTCGCCGGCGAATTGGCGTCGCTGTCCAGCACCACCGTCATCGACCTCTACCGCCGCTGGGTGCGGCCGGAGGCCGACGACGCGCACTACCTCCGCGTGTCGCGCGCCGCGACCGGCGCCTGGGGCCTGTTCGCCTGCGTCGTGGCCATCTTCGCGGCGCGCCTGGGGTCGCTGATCGAGGTGGTGAACCGCTTCGGCTCGTACTTCTATGGCTCCATTCTCGGCGTCTTCCTGCTCGCCACGATCCCGCGGACGCGCAGCAGCGGCGCCTTCTTCGGGCTGCTGTCCGGCATGGCCGCGGTGGCTTCGGTGAACTACTGGGCGCCGTCGGTGGCGTTCCTCTGGTATAACGTCGTCGGTGCGGTCACGGTGGTGGTGGTCGGCATCCTGTTCGGACGGCAGCCCGAGCCGGCGGCGGCATGACGGAGGGCCGGCGCCGCGTCGTCATCATTGGCGGCGGCTTCGGCGGCCTGCACGCGGCGCGCGCGCTGCGGGGCGCGCCGTTCGACATCACCCTCGTTGACCGCACCAATCACCATCTCTTCCAGCCGCTGCTCTACCAGGTGGCCAACACGTCGCTGGCCCCGAGCGACATTGCCGCGCCCATTCGCTGGATCCTGCGGCAGCAGCGCAACCTCACGGTGCTGCTGGGCGACGTGACGCACATCGACGTCGTGGCGCGCCGCGTGCACGTCGGTGGCCACGCCGAGCCCCTCGCGTACGACGCGCTGGTCATCGCGACGGGCGCGCGGCACGCCTACTTCGGCCACGACGCCTGGGAGCCGCACGCACCCGGGCTCAAGACCATGGAGGACGCGCTCGAGATGCGCCGCCGCATGCTGCTGGCGTTCGAGCGCGCCGAATGGACCGAAGATGCCGACGAGCGGCGCGCGCTCACGACGTTCGTCATCATCGGCGGCGGGCCCACCGGCGTGGAGCTGGCGGGCACCCTTCCCGAGTTCGCACGCGTGGCGCTGCGCCCCGACTTCCGCCGGTTCGACGCCGGCGCCGCGCGCGTGGTGCTCATCGAGGGTGGACCGCGCCTGCTGGCCACGCTGCCCGAGCGCGTGAGCGCCACGGCCAAACGGGACCTCGAGAAGATCGGCGTCGAGGTGCGGCTGAACGCGCTGGTCACCGCGGTGGATGCCGAGGGCGTGGTGGCCGGCGGCGAGCGCCTGCGCGCCCGGGTGGTGTTCTGGGCGGCCGGGAACGCGGCGTCGCCGCTCGGGCGCACGCTGGGCGTGCCACTGGACCGCGCGGGGCGCGTGCTCGTGGAACCCGACCTCTCGGTGCCCGGCCGGCCCGAGATTTTCGTCGTCGGCGACCTGGCCGCCGTGCGCTGGATGGACGGCGAGTGGGTGCCCGGCGTCGCCCCCGCCGCGATGCAGATGGGCGCCGCCGCCGGCCGCAATCTCGCGCGGCGCCTGCGCGGCGAGCCGACCGAGCCGTTTCGCTACGTCAACAAGGGCGAGATGGCGACCATCGGCCGCAACAAGGCCGTCGCGGTCTTCGGCCGGCGGCTCGCGATCACCGGCCGTCCGGCATGGCTCCTGTGGCTCTTCGTGCACATCATGTACCTGGTGGGGTTCCGCAACCGGCTGAGCGTGCTGTTGCAGTGGGCCTATGCCTACCTCACGTTCCAGCGGGGCGTGCGACTCGTGACGGAGGCCGAACAGGCCGGGGGCGCTGGCACCAGGTGAGCACACGCGAGATCGGCCCGCGGGCGTCGGGCAGCACACCACGCGAGCAGCGCCTGGCCGCGGCCGGGCGCGTGGCCGCCGGTCTCCTGCACGATGTGCGGAACCAGCTCGGTACCATCTCGAACCTCGCGTTCGTGCTCGAGAAGGTGGCCGACGATCCCGACAAGGTGCGCGATCTCGCCCGCCGGCTCGCCGGCCTCACGCAGGCGCGCACGCGGGTGCTGGATCGCCTGCGCGACTTCGTGCGCCAGGATGCGACGCGGTTCCCCGACGGGACGGTCGCCGACCTGTCGCTGGTGGCCCGCGAGGCGGTGGCCCTCTGCGCCGGCCTCGCCGACTCGCAGCCGGCGCTGGGCACGCTGCACGTGGAGTGCGAGACGGCGGGCGTGCTCCGCGTCGCCGGCGAGGCCGGGGATCTGCGCACGGCGGCGATCGAAATGGTGCTCAACGCGATGGAGGCAAGCCCGCCCGGCGGCACCGTGCGGGTGCGCGCGCGGCGCGACGGCGCGCATGCGTGCCTCGACGTGCATGACGACGGAGCAGGGCTCTCGGAAGGGATGGCGGAATTCGCCGTCGACCCTTTCATTTCAGCGAAGGAGGCGCCCGATGCCGGGCTCGGACTTGCTGCAGCCTGGGGCATCGCGCGCCGCCACGGAGGCGACCTTGCCATCAGGAAGGGCGACGCCGGCGGAACGATCGCCTCGCTCAGTGTGCCCGTGCTCCCAGAGGATGCCTGATTCCAGGATGGAACCCGTATGCCCGCTACCATGACCCCTGTTTCCACCGCTGGCGCGCGAGTGCTCGTCGTTGACGACGAGGCCTCGGCGCGCGATTCGCTGAGGGAGCTCCTCTCGGCGATGGGCCACTCGGTCGTCGATGCCGTCGCCGACGCGACCACGGCGGAGGCGCGAGCCCGCGAGCTGCATCCGGATGCCATCCTGATGGACGTCCTCCTCCCGGGGGCGAATGGCATCGAGGCGGCGCAGGCGATCTCGCGCGCGCTGCCGGGCACCGCCATCGTCCTCATCAGCGGCGATGACACCATCCAGCTGACCGACGCCGAGGCCGAGGCCTCGGGCGCCGTGGCCTTCCTGCCCAAGCCGGTGCCACCGCGCGTGCTCGACTCGACCATCCGGCTCGCCGTCGCCCGTGCCGGGGCGCTGCGGCAGGCCCGGCAGGAAGCAGCCGACCTCAAGCAGATGCTCGAGGACCGCAAGATCATCGAGCGCGCCAAGGGGATCCTGATGCGCCGCACCGGCTGTTCGGAGCCCGAGGCCTACCGCATCCTGCAGCGCTCGTCGCAGGACCGGTCCAAGCGCATGGTCGACATCGCCAAGGCGGTGCTGGATGCCGAGCCGGGGGCGACGCCGTAACGGCCGCTCAGGCCGGCGCCTGCTCCCGCTTGCCGTACGACTCCATGTCGAGTCCGAGCGAGATCGTCAGCAGCACCACCACCGCCGCCGTCAGGAACGGCACGCGATGGCCGAGGTGGTCGAACGCCCAGCCGAAGTAGAGCGGCCCCAGTACGCGCGCGATTCCCCCGAACGTCTGCTGCACCCCCATGTAGAGGCCGCGCTCGTGTGACGCCACCACGCGGCTCAGCAGTCCCGTGACGCACGGGAAGGTGAAGGCCGTGCCCAGCGGCACGAGGGCCACGGCCATGGCCAGCGTCGGAATGCTCGTGGCGAGCGTCATGCCGGCGAGTCCGCACGACAGCAGCACCATGCCCAGCCGCGACAGCCGCGCCTCGCCGAACCGGTCCACCATCGGACCGAGGATCAGCGCGCGGGTGATCACCGAAATGATGCCCGTGTAGGTGAAGAAAAACCCGATGGTCGCGGCGGTCACGCCGAACCGCCAGTTGAGGAACAGCGCGAGCGTGGCCGAGATCGCCTGGAACGAGCCCATCGTGATGGCGTAGATCCAGATGAGCCGTGAGGCCGGCTCCCCGCTGTGCGCGACCACGCGCCACACCGCCTCGCGCGACTTGCGCACCACCTTGCCCGATGCCTTCGCGGCCGCCGTGTCGTGCGACTCGGTGAGGTAGTGGTAGGCGAACAGCATCGTGATGCACGACATCAATGCGGCGGCCAGTCCGGGGCCGCTCTTGCCGAGAAAGTGCATGGCGCCACCGCCGATCACCGGCCCCAGCGATACGCCGGCATTCGTGGCGGCCGAGAGCCAACCGAGCGCCTTGGCGCGGTCCTCGGGCTTGGTCGCATCGGCCACGTACGCCTGCACCACGCCCACCGTGCCCCCGCCGGCACCCTGCACGATGCGGCTGATGAACAGCCAGTCGAGGGTCGGCGCGTAGGCGAAGACCAGGTAGGCGAGCGCCGAGCCGCCAAGGCCGATCATCATCGCCGGGCGGCGCCCGAACCGGTCGGAGACGCGCCCCCACATCGGCGCGCTCATCAGCTGCACCACGGCAAAGGTCGCGATCAGCACCGAGACCACGGCGCCCTCGCCGCCCATGCCGATGGCGCCCAGCACGCGCGACATCACGCCCGTCTCGTGCATGTCCTTGGCGTAGAAGGGCATCAGCGGCGCCACCATCAGGATCCCCACCATGTCCATGAAGGCGGTGACCATGAGGACGACCAGCTTCCCCTTGCCGTTCGTGTCGTCGCTCGGGTTCGTCAGCGGGCCTCCGGTCAGTCGATGGGTGCGGTGCCGACGAGCACCGCGGTGAGCGCGAGCACCACGACCGCCAGTCCGCATTCGGCCGCGAGGGTCCGTCCGATCGCAGCGGGTGCCACGGCCGCCACCCGGCGCGTCGCCAGCTTCGAATGTCCGGCGCCGACGAAGCCCGTCACGCCAACCAGCACGAGCTTGGCGACGAACAGTCCGCTGTACGTCGGCGAGGCGATGCCGACGGGCGCCCCCATGCGCAGCCACGCCGTCAGGAGCCCGGTGGCGAACACCGTGGGCGCGGCGATCACCGCCACCGGGTGAAACGCGCCGACGAGCTGCGCGGTTCGCACGGGCGCGTCCGCGGCGCGCCGGCCACTCGCCACGGCGATCGTGAGCAGCGCGAGCGCCCCCACCCATCCGCCGGCGGACAGGCCATGCACGACGTCGACCACGATGGCCAGCAGCCGCAGTTCCGATGCCGTCCCCGCGTGGGCGAGAAACGGGGGGACCAGCGCGACGACGGCGAGTCCGACCTGGGCGGCGCGCGGCCACGGGTGCGCGTCACGGCGAACGAGCAGCACGGCGAACGCGATCGCCGACGCCACCCCCTGCACGAACAGCGCCTTGCCCCACAGGGACTGAGCCGCGGCGCTCGCCGCCAGGCCGACGCCCGTGGCTGGCGC
>Ga0334722_10004992_pt1 | contig 13571 bp, 5 predicted proteins | sample C3_bottom_MG_FD_207210 | JGI IMG/M metagenome (GOLD analysis project Ga0334722, IMG submission 207210) | Sediment microbial communities from Yellowstone Lake, YNP, Wyoming, USA - C3_bottom | ecosystem: Environmental > Aquatic > Freshwater > Lake > Sediment | place: USA: Wyoming | collected...
AAGGGAGCGGCTTGGTCAGGTTCAGCCGCAGGATCGCCTTCTTGGAGATGGACACCTCCAGCATGTGCAGCATCTCCTGCAGCAGCCGGTTCAGGTCCAGATGCTCGACCACGAATTTGCCCTTGCCCGAGTAGGCCAGCATCTGCTTGGCCAGGTCGGCGGCCCGCGAGGCCGCCTGTTCGATGCGCCGAAGATTGTCAACGGCCGGGGATTCGGGGGCGAGTCTCATCATGGCCAGGTCGGCGTTGCCGATGATGGCCATGAGGATGTTGTTGAAGTCGTGGGCGATGCCCCCGGCCAGCACCCCCAGGCTCTCCAGCTTCTGGGCGTGCAGGAGCTGGCGCTCCAAACGGTCGCGCTCTGCTTCGGCATGTTTCTTTTCGGTAATATCGATGGTAAATCCCGCGAGGAGAGTGTCAGCGCCTTCCCGCACGATCGGGAACTTTATGGTGGTATAGCTGCGGCCGTTGAGATCCTCGTCGCGCTGTATGACCTTCCCTTCGTTCACCACCGCCAGATCATCGTCCGTTATCTTGCGGGCAAACGCCTCGGGGAACAATTCGAACATGGTGTGGCCACGCAGTTCGTCCGCGGGCCTGCCCACCATGTTAATATAATTGTCGCTTATCAGTATGACGCGGCTCTGGTCGCCTTCTATCCTCTTGATGAAGGTATACACGGGGGTATGCTTCATGAAGAGCGTGAACAGTTCTTGTGATTGCTGCAATTCTTTTTCAAGCCGCCGGCGTTCGGAGATATCCCGCCAGACCACCACGGCACCGACAATTGCAGCGTCTTTACGGATTGGATACGATGAGTATTCCACCGGGATAGGGGTCCCGTCTCTGCGGAAAAAGCATTCATCGGCGATCGTTACTCCGACCCCTTCGCGAAACGCTCTGAAGATATGGCATTCCTTTGCCGGCAGCGGTCTGCCGTCGGCGGTACGGTAGTGGATCAGGTCATGCATGTTGCGCCCGAGCATCTCGCCGACATGCTCGTACCCCAACAGCTTCAGACAGGATTCGTTGGCAAACGTGCACATCCCTTTGTCATCAATCCCATAGACCGCCTCGACCGTTGATGACATGATAAGTCGCAACAGCTCTTCTCTCTCGCTCAACTCGGCGGTCTTATGCTTGACGGCCTGCTTCAGCATCACCAGCCAAACAAATATGACTATCCCTACCAGGCCTGCAACCGCCGCCGCATACCACACATAGCGGACCGTGTCCGGCCCGACCGGCGATCCCATCCACCGGCTGTCTATGGCTTTGTATTCCGCCGCGGAAATCGCGGCAAATCCCTGCTCCACGACTGCCAATAGATCGCCGCGCCCTTTCAGCACCGCCCGGTGAAATTCGCCCGAGTACATGGGCGCTGTCATGCGGAACTGATCCAGGATGTCCATTTTAGTCAGGTAATACTGGGCCGGCGGCTTGTCGACGGTGAAGACCTTGAGCTTGCCATCCCGGGCCGCCTCGATGATCTTCTCATAGCTCGGGTACTCGATGATGCCGGTAACCCCATGTTTTCTGAGGATATCGACGGCGTTGTCACCGGCCTTGGCCGCCACCATGAAGCCCCTGACATCTTCGGGGCCGCGAATCCCGGAAATGTCGGCATGGAAGAAGAGCGGCACCTCCAGTCGGGCATAGGGTTTGGTAAAGTCGTAGATTTTCTCCCGCTTTTCATTGCGGAAGATCGTGTCGATCACATCGAATTCGCCCGCCTGCATCCGGCGCTGGGCCTCACCCCAATCCATGCCGCTCACCTCGGCCCTGATGCCGGTTTTCCGCTCCCACAGCCGCCACTGATCGATCAGGATGCCTTTCAGCTGCCCCTGTTCATCCCTGAAAATATAGGGGGGGTAGTGGTCGTCCATGACGACCTTGATCGAAGCGGGCTGTGGGGTGGCCAGGACGGTGGCACAGGTGACCGAGAGACAAACGGCACCGATGATAGCGGCCCTCAGCACCGTACGCATGGCGGTGATTATCTGGTTCGTTGCTCTGTTCATATCACGTAAGCTCCGTAAAACCTGGCAGAATTACACTCGATCCACCACTCCATTTCCGGAAGGACTGCCCCGGAAGCACCCTCATCGCAGCAGTTCCCTGCATCGGCATCCAAACCGTTCAGGCCTTCAGGCCGTGATGCAGTTGCGCAGCGCAGCCAGCATTTCCATCGGCTTGACCGGCTTCTGCAGAAAAACGACCTTGAGCGCCTCGATGCCGGCCCGGTCGATAACATCGTCCGTATAGCCGCTGGTCAGGATAATCGGCAGGTCAGGCCGCTCATTTCTGATGGCTTCCACCAGTTCCCTGCCGTTCATGCGCGGCATGCTCACGTCGATAATGGCCGCATCGAAGGCGCCGTTCCGCACCCTGAACGCCTCCAACGCCGCGATGCCGTCCGATGCGCACACGACCGTATACCCGTGACGCACCAGCACTTCGTGGTTGAGTTTCATCAGGGCGGCATCATCCTCGACCAGCAGCACGGTTTCCTGGCCGTGCAGGTCGAGGGGCTGATTCTCCACTGGGGACATCTGTGGCGCCTCGCCGCAGAACAGCGGCAGATAGACGCTGAAGGCCGTCCCGCTGCCTGGCGAGCTGCAGACAGTGACAAAGCCTTTGTGCTTGCCGACAATGCCGTGGACAATCGAGAGTCCCAGGCCGGTGCCCTTGCCCTTTTCCTTGGTGGTGAAAAACGGCTCGAATATATGCTCCTGGGTCTCTTCGTCCATACCGCTGCCCGTGTCGCTGATCGTAATGACGGCATAGCGGCCGGGTGGCATGACCTCGCCGCGCAGCAGGCGCTCCTCGCGCCGCAGTTCCAGCGCCGTGCCGACCTTGATGCTGCCGCCGCCGGCCAGGGCGTCGCGGGCGTTGACCACCAGGTTGATCAGCACTTGTTCGATCTGTACCCGGTCGGCAAACACCGGCAATGCCCCCTCGCAGACCTCCACCGAGAGGGTGATATCCTCACGAATCAGGCGGGTGAGGCTCTTGCGCAGCCGGGTTACGATCACATTGACATCATCGTACTGCAGCTGCATCTCCTGCCGGCCGCTGAAGGCCAGCAGGCTGCGGGTCATCTCGGAGGCCCGGTCGACCGAATCCAGGATCTCGCCGACAAACTGCAGGCTGTGCGGATCGTTTTTCAGGGTCAGCTGCAGCAGGTTGCCATAACCGCTGATGACCGTAAGGATGTTGTTGAAGTCGTGGGCGATGCCGCCGGCCAGGGTTCCCACCGACTCCATCTTCTGGGCATGGACCAGCTGATTTTCCAGGGCGATGCGTTCGGTGATGTCCTCAAGGGTTTGGATGGCGGCGATGACCGTGCCGGAGGCATCACGAATCGGCGCGGCCGAAAACATCAGGCGGCAGCGGCGGTTGGCCAGGATATAGTCGCCTTCCGCATGTATCCCGTCCGGAATCAGGCGCGATGGCGTCCAGATCTGATAGAGTCGTGACAAATCCTCCCTGGTGCCGTCGATGACCAGATCGGCCAGACAGGGGCGGGCTGCGCCGTAAAAGGCCCGCCAATGGGAGTCGGTGCCGACCAGTTCCGCTGCCGGCACACCCGTAAGCTCTTCCAGGGCGCGGTTCCAGATCAGCACACGATGCCCGGCATCAATGACAAAGGTCGGGGTGGTGGAATTGAGCACCAGGCTTTCGGCAAAAAGCATCTTGTCGCGGAGTGCCCGCTCCGCGGCAAGCCGATCGGTAATATCGTAGACGATGGAATGCAGCAGGATTTTCCCCTGGAAGTCGAGCGGATTACTGGACACTTCCACGTCCCTGACACTGCCGTCAGCCAGGCGATGATGGCCCTGAAACTGCATCCTGCTGCCGTCCCGCACTCCGGCAAGCAAGCCGGCCAGTTCCTCGGGCGAAGCGGTATTGATGTCCGAAATTTTCAGGGTCAGCAGCTTCTCGCAGGCATAGCCGTAGTAGGCGCAGGCCGCCGGATTGGCATCGACAATGTCACCGCTGTCCGGATCGATGATCAGCATGACCGCCTTGTTCTGGTGGAACTGCAGGCGGTAGCGTTCCTCGCTCTCCATGAGCGCCCGGGTCCTCCTGCCGATGGTGCGGCTGCTGAATCCGATGCCGAGCATACCTAGTCCCCAGACAATGGAGATGATCACGAAATGGGTCACATTGCTGCCGTGCATGATCTGCTCCAGCTCGGCAACCGGTATGGTCACGCTGATGCCGCCGCGCACATCCCCTTCCCGGTATCCTTGGGCGGCATGGCACTTAAGACAGGGCTTCTCCGTTTTCAGGGCGTGCATGTAGCGGAAGTGCCGCGCCCCGTTAATTTCCTGATATTCGCTGAATTCTGTCGTTCCGGTGTCGAAGAGGGCCAACACCTTGCGTTCCCAGGCATCCGGCGCATTCTCCGGGCGGATCGGGTTCAGGCTGGTAATGTGCCCCTGGGGCGAATCGGGGTACTGGCGCATGATCTCATAGACCTGACGGGTCATGTAGGCCGGATTCATCAGGGTGAGCGCCCTGCCGGTCGGAGTAACGATGTCCCGTTCCGGCACCTGCAGGTAGGGGTTGGGTGGGGTATCGGCTGTGGCCGGCACGTACACGCCGCCATGTTTGGCGGCCCAGCGGCGGAAAGCGAGATCCTTTTCGTAGCTGGCCCGGGCAATGGCCTTGGCATTTGCCGTCACGAAGCTGCGGTTGTCGACGACCTCCCAGCCCCATACCCCAATGGCAACCATGGTCCAGATGACGACAGCGGCGATGAACATAGGCCGGAGCGGCAGTTGCTTACTATTCAGCAAAGTATCCTGTGACGTCATGTCTGCAACTCCCGGCCAACGGTTTCGTTCCTGTCGGTGCGTGCGGCGCTACTGGCGGCCTCCGGTCGGCACTGCCCCTGAAGCAGCTCCTTCACCTTGGCCATAAAAATCTCCACGGTGAACGGCTTGGGCAGGAAATTGTCATTCTCTTCCAGCAGCGCCCCATCCACCGTGAGGTTATTGGTATAGCCGGACATGTAGAGTACCGGCCCCATGTCGGGTCTCTCCGCCTTGAGCGCCTCGTACAGTTCCTGTCCGTTCATGCCCGGCATGACCACATCGGTGATCAGCAGATCGATCCGATCCGGCAATTTCCGGGCCAGCTCCACCGCATCCTGAGGGTGGGCGGCGCCATACACCACGTAGCCCAACGCCTCCAGCAGCTCGATGGCCATGCTCCGTACCATGTCGTTATCCTCGGCCAGCAAAATCGTCTCACTGCCACGATGATCCCCGGTATCCCGTTGATTTGCGCTCTCGGAAGACACCGCCTCCTGCTGCGTGATCGGGAAATAGATCAGGAAGGCCGTCCCCTTGCCCGGTGTGCTCTGGACTTCGATGTGGCCATTGTGCTGGCTGACGATGCCGTAGACATTGGCCAGACCAAGACCGGTGCCGTGGCCTGGTTGTTTGGTGGTGAAAAACGGCTCGAAGATGCGGCTCACCGTTTTTTCATCCATGCCGCAGCCCGAGTCCCTGAAGGTCAGCAGCACGTGATTGCCCGGCTGCATGTCCGGATGCCGTCGGGCAAATTCGTCATCCACCAGCACGAGCCCCGTTTCGATGGCAATGGTGCCATGGGACTCGATGGCGTCCTGGGCATTGATGGCCAGGTTGAGCAATATCTGTTCTATCTTCTGGCGATCGGCATTTACCGGAGGGGCCTGGGGGGACAGGCGCAGGGTGATCTCGATATTCTCACGCAGGGTCCGGCGCAGCATGGTATGGAAGGAGGTGACGATTTCGTTCAGGTCCGTCGGCTGCAGGTGCATGATCTGCTTGCGGCCGAAGCTGAGCAGCTGCAGGGTCAGGTCGCGCGCCTTGTGGGAGGCCTTTGCTATGGTTTCGAGTTTGAGGCGCGCTTTGTCGTCATCCTTGGGGAGCGCGCCCTTGAGCAGGTCGGCGCAGACGATGATCGGCGTCAGCAGGTTGTTGAAATCATGGGCCATGCCCCCGGCCAGGTAACCGATCGCTTCCATCTTCTGGGACTGGTGCAGCTGTTCTTCCAATTCGCGGCGCTCCGCCTCGTTTCTGCTCCGCTCGATGGCGATTCCGGCAAAGGCCGAGGCCTGTTCGATCAGCCGGATTTCCTCCTCACCGGGGGACGCCGGCTCGCGGTGATAGATGGCGAAGGTGCCCAGCAGTTTGCCCCCCGACGAGACAATCGGTTCGGACCAGCAGGATCGCAGCCCCGCCTCTTCAGCCGGGGTGAACCCTTTCCAGAAGGGGTGGGTGGCGATGTCCTCCACCACGACCCGCTCCCGGCGAAACGCCGCCGTGCCGCACGAGCCGATCCCTTCACCGATCCTGGTGCGGTTCACCGCCATGTTGAAGGCCTCGGGCAGACTCGGCGCGGCGCCGGTCAGCAGGCGTTTGTGGTCGCTGCTGACCAAGAGGATCGAGCACAGGGCTCCGGGCCGCTCTTTCTCGATGGCCGTCGCGATAAACGCCAGCAGTAAAGACAACCGTTCCCCCCGGGCGATCCGCTCCAGAATCTCCGACCGGATATGCTCCCGCTCCTCCGCCTTCTTCAGCTCGGTGATATCCTTCACCACATGCACGGCATTGCAGATCCGGCCGGCCTCGTCGAACACCGGATCAAGAGTCACCTCATACCATCTGCTCCCCAGGCGCAGCTGCATGGTGGCGCGCTTGCCGCTGTCCAGCATCCGCTCGAAGGGGCAGGCTTCGTGGGGCATCTTGTCGTCGTGGACAATGTCACAGCAGCGCACGCCGACCACCTCCGGAACCGTTTTTCCGAATATGGCCCAGGTGGCCACGTTGGCCCGGATGATCTGCCGGTCCATGTCCAGCAGCCAGACCGCGTCCTCGACGGAATCGAAGGTATTCTGCCACTCTCTGGCCACGGCAGCCAGACGCCTGTCGGCCTCCTTGCGCTCGGTGATGTCACGGACAATGGCGCAGTTGAACTGCTGGCCGCCGCAAGCCACCAGATTGGCAACCACCTCGACGTCGATGACGCTGCCCGACTTCAGGCGATGCTGCGTTTCCAGCTTGACCGAGCCCTTCTGCTGCAGGTCACGCCAGTGTCCGGTCCAGAGTTCCGGTGTCATGAGTGGATCGATATCCGGTATCGTCATCCCCACCAGTTCGTCCCGTTCATACCCGAGCGCGGCACAGGCCGCGGCGTTGACCTTCCAGATGCGGGCATCCTCGGTCATCCAGTAGACCGGATCCAGCACCTTTTCGATGGAAATGTTGGCGATCTGCAGCTCGCCGGCCTGGCTTTCCAGCTGGGCATTCGCCTGCTCCAGACGGGTGAACTGGCGGAGAAACAGCCTTGACAGCAGTCCCACCCCCCCCATCAACAGCAGCACGATACCACCATGCTTGTAGAGCGATTGGCGCCAGGTAACAAGTACGTCCTCCATGCCGAGGGAGACGATGGCCACCACAGGGAACCGGCTCAGGGCGCTGTAGGACATGAGGCGCATGGTGTTGGTAATGGGCGAGACCACCTGATGGGTGCCGTGGGGGGCGGCCGGCAGATAGGTGGAGAAAAGGGGCGACGTCTTGAAATCCATGGCAAATGGCTTGTCGAATCGAGGCTCGTTGACCAGGATGTCGCCACTGGTCGTGGTGAGGATGATCCGGCCATCCCTGCCCACATCGAGGGTTTTGTAGAACCCTTCGAAATAGCTGGTTTCGAAGGTCACGGCCACCAGCCCGGCAAAGGCGCCGCTGCTGTCCGTCAGGGGGCGGCTCACGCAGAAACGACTCGTGCCGCTTACCCTGCTGGTGAAGGTTTTGGAGATATACGTGCCCGACCCAGGCGCCGTGCGGTGTTTGAGAAAATAATCCCGGTCGGACACATCCACCGGCGGCATGCGATACTGCTGGGAATGGGCGATGATGCGGCCGCTCGCATCAACCACGAAGACCGAACTGAACTGGGGGCCGCTCTGGGCCGTTGTCCTGAGATGCCGGTAAAAGCGCTCGCTCTGGGTAGCGGCAATGCCGCCATGCTCGCCGATGTCCTCCACCAGACTTTGCAGGTGGTTGTCCGCCTCGGTAAATAAACGCTCGGCATGCTCCCTGAGGGCGCTGGCATAACTGGCCGCCCGTGACTCCGAACCGGATACCACCAGGCGACGCTCGCTCAGGGTATGGCCGCAGAACAGCATGGCCAGCAAGGCAAGCACCAGGCCAACCGACATGATGAAGCGACGTTTGATGCGGGAATAGGTTTCTTGCGGCATAGACAGGCACCTCCTCCTGGCATCAACCAGCGTGATCTGCATTGACCACCACACTATCATGGTACATGCTCTTGTGTCTCAACGCGCCTCGCCCGGCGAGGCACGACAACCATGGCGCTTCCCGCAACCGCTAAACCAGGGTGCTCAATCCGTTTCATCCACCTGCTGTTCCAGCAGGCGGCACTGTTCGTTGAAGCAGTCGGGACAGACCCCATGGGTGAAGTAGGCGTCCGAATGCTCTTCGATATACTGCTCGAAGCGCTGCCACATCGTGCCGTCATTGCGGATCTTCTTGCAGTACATGCAGATCGGTATGATCCCTTCCAGGCGTTTGATCCGGGCCAGTGCGGCCTCCAGCTCGCTGTTGCGGAGCTTGAGTTCATCCCGTTGCTGCTTCAGCTCAATATGGACCCGCACCCGAGCGAGCAATTCCCGGTTTTCATAGGGTTTGAGCAGATAATCGTTGCCGCCGGCCTCGAACCCCTTGACGATGGATTCTGTGGTGCGCTCGCCGGTCAGGAAAATCACCGGCACCTCCCGCGTGGCCGCATCGGCTCGAAGCGCCCGGCACACCGCATACCCGTCCATTCTCGGCATGGTGACGTCGAGCAGCACCAGATCGGGCACCGCTTCATGCAGGAGCCGAAGCGCCTCCGGCCCGCTGGCGGCCTGTCGGGTATGGCAGACCAGGTACTCGCCGAGCAGATCGGACACCGCCGCGCGGATCAGCTCATTGTCGTCAACAATAAGAATATCCGGTGGGCTGTCACGGTGTGTCATGTACGTGCTCCTTTATGCCTTTTCCTGAACGGGTGAGTCGGTACCCTGCCGGCCCGCCATTCCCTTGATTGCCTTCTGCAGCACCGACAGCTTGTACGGTTTCTGGACGAAGCCCGCCACCCCTTTGCCGGCAAATTTCTGGGTCACTTCCTGCTCGTTAAAGCCGCTGGACATGATTACCCTGACGTCGGCCTTGAGCTGGCGCAGCTCCCGGAAACACTGCTCGCCGTCCATGTGCGGCATGGTCAGGTCCAGAATCACGAAAGCGATGTCCGGGTCGTGCCGGAACACCTCCACCGCCTCCCGGCCGTCATTGGCCGTGACCACCTCGAAGCCCAGCTCCCGCAGCATTTTCGACCCGGTAACCCGCACCGCCTCCTCGTCGTCCACCAGGAGCACCCGGCCGTGTCCCCGCCAGTCGGCGTCACCATGGTCATGGTTGAGCAGCTCCGCCGGACGGCCGCTGGCCGGCAGCAGCACCTTGAAGGTCGTCCCCTTGCCGGGCTCGCTGTAGACCTTGATCGCCCCCTTGTGCCCCCGCACGATCCCCAGCACCGCCGCCATCCCCAGGCCCCGCCCGGTGAATTTCGTCGTGAAGAACGGGTCGAAGATCTTGCCCAGGGTCTCGCGATCCATGCCACAGCCGGTGTCGGCCACCTCCAGATAGACGTACAGACCTTCACCAATATGCTCGTCCAGCCAGACGTCCTGCAGATAGTGCTGGTCGCACTCCATGCAGCCGGTGGTGATGGCGATCACCCCGCTTTTGTCCCCTATCGCCTCCGAGGCGTTGATCACCAGGTTCATGACGATCTGCCGCAGCTGCGTCGCGTCCGCCTCCACCGGCGGCAGGGACGGCATCAGGTTCAGCCGCAGGACCGCCTTCTTGGAGATGGACACCTCCAGCATGTGCAGCATCTCCTGCAGCAGTCGGTTCAGCTCCAGATGCTCGATCACGAATTTGCCCTTGCCCGAATAGGCCAGCATCTGCTTGGCCAGGTCAGCGGCCCGGATCGCCGCCTGTTCGATGCACTGCAGATTTTCCACCACCGGCGATTCCTTGTTGATCCGCATCATGGCCAGGTCGGCGTTGCCGATGATGGCCATGAGGATGTTGTTGAAGTCGTGGGCGATGCCGCCGGCCAGCACCCCCAGGCTCTCCAGCTTCTGGGCGTGCAGCAGTTGGCGCTCCAGTCGGAGGTGCTCCGCTTCCGCCCGTCTGCGTTCGGTCATATCACGCCAGGAAATCACCGCCCCGGCGATGGCGTCGTCCTTCCGGATCGGATAGGCGGAGTATTCCACCGGAATAGAGCTGCCGTCCCGACGCCAGAACACCTCGTCCGCAACCGTAACGCCAACCCCCTGGCGATAGGCGTTGAAGATCCGGCACGACCCCACCGGCAACGGAGCGCCGTCGCTGCCGCTGTGATGGATGAGTTCGTGCATGTTCCGCCCCAGCAGCTCCTCCTGACGGTCGTAGCCAAGCATCTTCAGGCAGGCGTCATTGGCGAACGTGCAGGCCCCGGTCATATCGATGCCGTAGATACCGTCACAGGTGGAATTCAGGATCAGCCTCTGGGTTTGCTCACTCTCCCGCAGGCCGGACTCCTGCTGTTTCAGGGTCGCGGCCATGGAACCCAGGCTGTCGGACAGCTGGTTGAACTCCGTGATGGTGGAGCTGGGCCACTCGTTGCCCCTGCTGCCGGCGGCAATATCACGGGCATGGCGGGTAAGCATTTCAAAGCGGAACGCCAGCTTGCGGGCCAGTTGAATGGATAAGGCTATGCCGCTCATGGCGGCGGCGGCCAGGGCCGCCAGCACCACCAGAGCGGAATTGAGCCGGGAGCGATAGACCGAGAGCGCCGGCTGCGCCACCAGCACATGCCAGTCCACAGTGGGCACGGTCATGATGCTGCCGTGCATTTCCTTCCCTTCAAAGGCGAATCTGCCGCTCACATCGACGTCCTGGGCCAGGGAACGCTGCACCAGCTGGATGTTGCCGATATTGAGCTGCTGGGCCGTATGGCGGCCGTCCTGATCGGCAATCACCTGGCCATTGTGATCGATCAGCAGGATCTGCAGGTCGGTGCCGGCGCTGATCCGTTTCAGATAGCTGGTCAAATGCGCCAGATCCACCTCGCCGATTGCGACCATGCCGTTGCCCGGGACGGCATAGGCCACCGACAGCCCCCCGTGGATCACCGACAGGAAGACCTGGGACCAGCGCGGTTTTTTCCGGGCGATCACGTCATGAAACAGGGCATTGCGCGACAGATCAAGATTGACCAGATCCTGCCGGTGCCGCTGCTTGTCCTTGTCCAGCGCCACCGCCATCACCCTGCCGTCCATCGCGGCCACATACAGGCTGTCAAGGGATTCCGTGGTCGCCAGCTGAGTATCCAGAAGCCGCTGGTAGACGTCAGCCGGACACCCTGCGCCGTAGGGGAGCGCCGCTGCGACATGGATGACGCTGGTGCTCGTCTCCAGGTACTTCTCCACCTGAGCACCGATGGCCCGCGCCAGCTGTATCTGCTGTGTTTCCACTTCGCTCTTGATCTGCGGCACCACCCAGAACACCCCCAGCAGCGCGACAACGCAGAAGGGCGCCAGCATGGCCAGCAACGGTTGCAGCGTAAGCAGTCGCCTCAGTGAGTACACGGCCATGGGTTACTCCACCGTGACGTAGGTGTTGTTGCGGATGGTGGTGACAAAGCTCCGGCGGTCCGCGTCGCCGAAACGATCGATGTTCAGCGGCTGCTGCAGCCCCTGGAACGTCTTTTTGCCTATGATGACGTCTTTAAGGTTCTGCCCCTCCCGGCGATGGGAAAACACCTCCAGCGCCACGAGTGCGGCGTCATAGCCGGCCACACCGGCAAAACCGGGCTCCTGTTTGAAGCGGGCGCGGTAGGCCGCCAGAAATTCCCGGTAGCGCGGCGACGTGTCGTTTCTGTCCAGAAACTGGGAGACCGTAACGCCCTCGGAGGCGGCACCGGCCAGTTCCATGAAGCGCTCCGTGGAGGCCCATTCGGACATGGCAATCCGTTTGCCGGAAGCTTGCTTGCGGATGAGCTGGCAGATCAGGGCCGAGTCCACGGCATTGCTGATGATCAGCACCCCATCAGACTTTGCGGCGAGCAGTTCCTCCACCAGGGGCTGGAAAACCGTATCCTTGCCGGACTGGAAGGGCTTGACCAGAACGAGCCGGCCACCGAACCCCTCGAATGCAGAACGGAAATCATTGAGCCAGCTCTCGCTGTAGGCCTTGTTGCCGGTGTCATAGATAACCGCCACTGTCCGGGTGCCCAGCTTCTCGTACTGATAGCGCGCACTTTTGGTAGCGTAGTCCCTGGTGGACGAGATGATCCGCAGAAAATTGTCGTCCTTGCCGGCCAGATCGGTGGTGGTCACGGTCGGGCTGAGCAGAATGCTCCGGGATGCATTGATCTGAGGCACGACAGCCATGGCTATGCTGCTGGTCATGGGGCCGATGATCAGCTCGATGTTCTGGCCGATGAGCTCCGCCACGACCTGTTTGGCCTTCTCGGGATTTTGCTCGTCATCCCTGACCACCAGTTCGACGGGTCGGCCGTTGATGCCGCCCGACGCCATACGCTGCTCAACGGCCAGTTGGGCACCGTTGCGCCCGGCAACCCCCAGGTCCGCCACTTTTCCGGACAGTCCGCCCACGAAACCGATGCGCACCGGCTCAGCCTTCTGGCAGGCAGCCAGCAGAGCCACGGCAGCAACACACTGCGCCAGCCCCATGAACCTCATGAAACGTCTCATATCACTCCTCCACGTGCGGGACGTGCTGTTCGCCTGTATCGACCATAACCTTGAGCACCTCTCTGAGCACCGATAGTTTGTACGGTTTCTGAATAAAGCCTGTCAACCCCTTGCCGACGAATTTCTGGGTAACTTCCTGTTCGTTGAAACCGCTGGACATGATCACCTTGACGTCGGCCTTGAGCCGGCGCAGCTCCCGGAAACACTGCTCGCCGTCCATGTGCGGCATGGTCAGGTCCAGAATCACGAAGGCGATGTCCGGGTCGTGCCGGAACACCTCCACCGCCTCCCGGCCGTCATTGGCAGTAACCACCTCGAAGCCCAGCTCCCGCAGCATTTCAGAGCCGATGGCCCGCACCGTCTCCTCGTCGTCCACCAGGAGCACCCGGCCGTGTCCCCGCCAGTCGTCGTCACCATGGCCATGGTTGAACAGCTCCGCCGGACGGTCGCTGGCCGGCAACAGCACCTTGAAGGTCGTCCCCTTGCCGGGCTCGCTGTAGACCTTGATCGCCCCCTTGTGCCCCCGCACGATCCCCAGCACCGCCGCCATCCCCAGGCCCCGCCCGGTGAATTTCGTCGTGAAGAACGGGTCGAAGATCTTGCCCAGGGTCTCGCGATCCATGCCGCAGCCGCTGTCGGCCACCTCCAGATAGACGTACAGACCTTCACCAATATGCTCGTCCAGCCAGACGTCCTGCAGATAGTGCTGGTCGCACTCCATGCAGCCGGTGGTGATGGCGATC
>Ga0334722_10004993_pt1 | contig 13569 bp, 12 predicted proteins | sample C3_bottom_MG_FD_207210 | JGI IMG/M metagenome (GOLD analysis project Ga0334722, IMG submission 207210) | Sediment microbial communities from Yellowstone Lake, YNP, Wyoming, USA - C3_bottom | ecosystem: Environmental > Aquatic > Freshwater > Lake > Sediment | place: USA: Wyoming | collected...
ACGGACCCGGCGGGGAGAAGTGCATCCCAAGGGGGGTAGCTCACCGGGAGCTACCCCCCTTGGCTCATCCTGAGCTACCCGGTAGCTCACAGAGAGCTACTACAAATACAAGTATAAAAAGACAAGACACAACAACTATGGTCGTCGTTTTCGATGATATCAAACATCTCGTTAAAGGCACTCCTTTTCAAAAAATCGACGAGCAGTCGTTGAGGAAGTTTACTACAAAATACGGCTGCAATTACGTCTTCGAATCGCTCGATATGCTCATAGCGACATACAGGCAGAGCGAAAAGCCGATCAATAACCCCGTTGCAATTCTGGTCAGCGGCCTCTCGAAGGGGGTCATTCCGCCGTTTGACTATATCCCATATCACGAACGCGCTGAAAACGAGCGAAAAGCAAAAGAAGCGGCGGAGCTGAGGCGAAGAACTGAGACGGAAAAGAGAAAGGCTGAAGAGGAAGCTTTTAACAGAAAGATCGAGCAATTCGATGCACTTCCGCATCCAGAGCAGGAGAAGTGGTTACAGCGGGCGCTTGCTGAATTGTCGCCAATCCTAAGGGGATCTAAAAGAGCCATCAGGAGCATGGCAATTGAACTGTGCAGTAACGGGCTTTGAACTTAAAACTTATTGACTTTTAAACTAGCTTCTGTTATATGTGTCTTACAATTGAATAAGTATTACATTTAGGCTAAGGGAATCCCGTGAGAATCGGGAGCGGACCCGCCGCTGTAATCCCGACCCTGCATAAGCAGGGTCAACCACTGTCATAAGAAGCCACTGGCCGTAAGGCTGGGAAGGCTGGCAGATGGGGGAGAGCCAGAAGACCTGCCTAAGTGTTCTCGCACAATCTTCGGAGATAAGTTTTTGTGTGGGTTAATAGAGCATAGTATTAATCCCCCGTCTTCTTGCGAAGGCCGGGGGTTTTTTTTGTTTTGAAGTTGTACGGAGGAATAAGAAAGCGGAAAGGGGTGCAATTCCCCTGCTGTCGCGCAACTGTGATGGAAACGAAAGCCGATGGTGCCACTGCTCCGAAAGGGGCGGGAAGGCCGGCGAGTAGGTTGTCCTAAGCCAGGAGACGTCTTATTCCGATCCTCGCGAACAAGGAGAGATCATGGTCACTATATTATTCCCGATGTTGTCATAGCTCCTGGGCTGATCCTGTTGGTCAGGAATCAGGCTGTGGGTCGGCATGTCGCCGAACCAGAATAAACCCAAGGAGATAACTAATGACAACACAGATAGAGATCGCCCGCAAAGGGCTCGTTACTCCACAGATGGATCTCGTTGCCGCTGCGGAGGATGTATCAACTGAGTATGTACGGACCATGGTGGCAGAGGGAAAGATCGTCATTCCCGGAAACAATATCAGAAACCCGAAAGCGGTCGGCGTCGGCAAAGGGCTTCGCACGAAGGTGAATGCTTCGATCGGTACGTCGTCGGACATCGTCGATTATGCGGCAGAAGTAAGGAAAGCGAAGATCGCCGAAGCCGCGGGCGCTGACACGCTCATGGAACTCTCGGTGGGCGGCGACCTGGACCGCGTGCGGCGCGAAGTGATTGCGGCTGTGGACCTGCCGGTCGGTAACGTCCCCCTGTACCAGGCCTTTTGCGAGGCAGGCAGGAAATACGGCGATCCGAACAAACTTGACGAGGAAATGCTGTTCGACCTGATCGAACAACAGTGCGCTGACGGCATCGCATTTATGGCGATCCACTGCGGCATCAACCTCTATACCATTGAGCGGCTCAGAAAACAGGGATACCGCTACGGAGGACTGGTGAGCAAGGGCGGGGTCAGCATGGTCGCCTGGATGCTTGCCAACAACCGGGAAAACCCGCTGTACGAGAAATTCGACCGCGTTGTCTCGATATTGAAGAGATACGACGTGGTCCTCTCGCTCGGGAACGGGCTTCGTGCGGGGGCGATCCACGATTCTTCCGATCGCGCGCAGGTGCAGGAGCTGATCATCAACTGCGAACTCGCGGAGCTCGGCAGGGAAATGGGCTGCCAGATGCTGGTCGAAGGGCCGGGTCATGTGCCCCTGGATGAGATCGAGGGAAATATCCAGCTCCAGAAGCGGATGAGCGGAGGAGCTCCCTACTATATGCTCGGCCCCATATCGACGGACGTTGCGCCCGGCTTCGACCACATCACCGCGGCCATCGGCGCGGCGCAGTCAAGCCGCTTCGGCGCGGACCTGATCTGCTATATCACGCCCGCCGAACATCTGGCACTCCCGAACGAGGACGACGTTCGCCAGGGAGTGCAGGCCGCGAAGATCGCGGCTTATATCGGCGATATGAACAAGTATCCTGAAAAAGGAAGAATGCGCGACAAGGAAATGAGCAAGGCGCGCAGGGATCTCGACTGGGAAAAACAGTTCAAACTTGCGCTCTATCCGGAGGAGGCACGGGCGATCCGCAAAAGCCGCATGCCGGAGCATGAGGATTCCTGCACCATGTGCGGAAACTTCTGCGCAGCAAAAGGGGCGGCAAAGCTGTTTTCCGAAGATCTGGCGCTGAGCGTGAAGCAGTAATTCTGGTATGAAGAACAAACCAACAAAAGGAGAAAACATGAAAACTCTGAAAGAGGTTTTGAATAATATTAAACCGGTTGATGTTTCACGAACGAATGCGATTCAAGCGCAGCTCGACGATCTGACTAAGCCGCAGGGAAGCCTGGGCCGCCTTGAGGAGCTCGCGCGGCGGTATTGCCTGATAACGGGTAAGGACAAACCGGTCCTCCGCAACAAGATCATCTTTACCTGCGCCGGCGACCACGGTGTGACGCTGGAGGGGGTGAGCGCGTTCCCGGCTGCCGTAACGCCTCAGATGGTTCTAAATTTTCTCCGTGGCGGCGCGGGCGTAAATGTGCTCGCGAGGCAGGCTGGCGCCCGGGTTATTGTGGTGGACATGGGCGTTAATTACGACTTCGAGGAGGCAAAGGACCTCGAGATTCGGAAGATCGGCCGCGGCACGGCGAACATGGCAATCGGTCCGGCCATGACGCGGGAGCAGGCTGAGCAGGCGATCATGGCGGGTGTGGGGCTGGTGGAGAAATATCGCGACGGGCTCGATATCATCGGCACGGGCGACATGGGAATCGGCAACACCACGCCGTCATCCGCCATCGTCTCGGTGATTACGGGGACCGATCCTGAACTCGTGACCGGACGCGGCACAGGCATTGATGATGCCTCCCTCAAGAGCAAGATCGCGACCGTGAAGAGGGCCATTGCCATAAACAAGCCTGACCGCAGTGACGCGCTGGATGTGCTTGCCAAGGTGGGCGGCTATGAGATCGGCGGGATCGCCGGTATCGTGCTCGGCGCTGCGCTGTACCGGATACCGGTGGTCGTTGACGGATTTATATCCACAGCGGGCGCGCTGATCGCAGCAGAGCTCTGTCCCGCCGCAAAAGAGTATATGATTGCAGCGCACCAGTCGGTTGAGATCGGCCATCGGAAGATGCTGGACCATCTGGAACAGCGTCCGCTGCTGGACCTGAACCTGAGACTTGGCGAAGGGACGGGAGCGGCGTTGGGTATTTCGCTTGTTGACGCCGGCCTACGGATCCTTTCGGAAATGGCAACATTTTCGTCTGCAGGAGTGTCGGAAAAGGAAAATGCGACGCAGAAAGTGTAGCATGACGTCCGGCTGTATTGAGTCATCATAGGGAGCGGTATTGACCAAAGCATTAATGATACAGGGCACGGGGTCCGGCGCGGGCAAGAGTCTGGTCGCAGCAGCGTTCTGCCGGATCTTCAGCGATCAGGGGATCAAGGTTGCGCCGTTCAAGGCGCAGAATATGGCCCTTAATTCTGCGATCACCGCCGAGGGAGGGGAAATCGGCAGGGCGCAGGCGCTCCAGGCGCGGGCGGCCCGGGTCGATTCGCTGAACGACATGAATCCCGTGTTGCTCAAGGTGTCAGGCAACGGCGGGTCACAGGTCATTATCAACGGCAAGGTCCATGCAACGATGAAGGCGCGGGAATACTATGCATTCCGCGACCAGGCATGGAAGGCGGTGACCGCGTCCTACGCACGGCTCGCGGAACAGCATGACCTGATTGTTCTTGAAGGCGCAGGCAGCCCGGCGGAGATAAACCTCCTGGATGTGGATATTGTGAATATGGCCATGGCGAAGCATGCACGTGCGCCGGTCCTGCTCGTGGCGGACATCGACAAGGGCGGCGTGTTCGCGTCGCTCTACGGCACGGTCAAACTGCTTGGCAGGGACAGCCGGCAGATCAAGGCGTTCATCATCAACAAGTTCCGGGGCGACAAGACCATCCTTGACCCCGGCCTCGATATGATCAGCGCGAAGACGGGCAAGCCCGTGATCGGCGTGCTGCCCTATGTCCCGGACCTGGGACTTCCGGAGGAGGACGGACTTTCGCTCTCGCAGCGGGACGGTCATCGCCGGGGCAATTTGCGCGCAGATGCGATAAAAATCGTTATTGTGCGTCTGCAATATATCTCCAATTTCACCGATTTCGATCCGCTTGCGCTCGAACTGGACTCGGAGGTAGTGTATTCGGACAGTCCCTCGGAGATCGAGAGCGCGGACCTAGTCATCGTTCCGGGTTCGAAGAACACGGTCACCGACCTGCTCCTCCTGAAGGAAAAGGGGCTTGCTGACGCTATCCGGAGGGCCTACGACCGCGGAACGGAGATCATCGGCATCTGCGGCGGCTATCAGATGCTCGGCAAAAAGATCGACGATCCCCATGGAGCGGAGAGCGATCAGAAGAGCATCGACGGCATCGGGCTTCTGAATATCAGCACCCTGTTCGGGACTGAAAAAAAGACCTGCCGTGTTGAGGCAAGGATCACGGGTGCGCTCCCCTTTGCCGGAGCTTCCACTGCTTCACAGACCCTTCAGGGCTATGAGATCCACATGGGAACAAGCAGCGGCGACATCGGCTTGTTCTCGGTCAGGTCTTCGCAGGGGAACGGCTCTGAGGCGGAAGCACTGGACGGATCGGTTAACGGCAACTGCTGGGGCACCTACCTTCATGGGATCTTCGATAACGATCTGTTCCGGCGGGAAATCATCGATAACTTAAGAAGAAAGAAGGGACTGCCTCCCGGCACGAGCGGGTTGCGATACCGAGAATTCCAGGAGCAGGCTCTTGACCGTCTGGCCTCGGTCGTGCGGGAACATGTGGACATGGATTTTGTCCGGGAGATTCTGAAATTATGATCAGCGCGACGGTCCTGCTGCTGGCGTTCGTGTTTGATCTCCTGATCGGGGATCCCCGCTGGCTGCCCCATCCGGTCAGGTTCATCGGAAGCGCTATAAGCGCGATGGAGCGATTCCTCCGGCGCGTGGCCGCTTCTCCGGGCGGTGAGCGGGCGGGCGGCGTTGTACTGGTACTGTCGATTGTGACACCGGTTTATTTCCTTACCGGCGTCCTCGTGTTGATGCTGAACCGATTTTCTGAGCAGGTGTCCGTCCTTGGCGGTACCGTTGTGCTTGCAGTGCTCACGGCAACAACGATCGCCACCCATGGCCTACTTGAGGCAGCAGGTCTCGTGATATCGTCGATCAGGGAGGGAAGTCTGGAGTCGGCGCGGAAGCACGTGAGCATGATCGTGGGCCGCGACACGGCCGGGCTTTCGGAGCAAGGCGTGCTCAGGGCAACGATTGAAACGCTGGCCGAAAACCTGTCGGACGGGGTCGTTGCTCCGCTTTTTTATCTTGCCATCGGCGGGCTTCCTCTTGCCATGGCCTACAAAGCGATTAACACGCTTGATTCCATGGTGGGATACAAGAACGACCGATATCGCTATTTCGGCTGGGCCGCAGCGCGTGTCGACGATGCCGCGAACTACCTACCTGCCCGGATCACAGGTCTGATCATCGCGGTGGCCGCATTCTTTACGGCATTCCCGAAGGGCGCGGCGAATTTGCGCAGGTCGCTTGCGATCATGGTCCGTGACGGCAGGAAGCACCCCAGCCCGAACAGCGGCGTGCCCGAGGCGTCCATGGCCGGAGCGATCGGCGTGACCCTTGGTGGTCCGAACTTTTACAACGGCCTCTTGAGCGAAAAACCCGTGATCGGCGATTCCCACAGGGAAGACTATCTTCCGGCGTCGGACGAGGCGATGACGGTGGTGAAGGTTTCCGCTGTGATCGCGGCTGCACTGGCAACCGCAGCGGTCGCGGCGCGGGGGATGTTATGACGGGACATGGCGGCAATGTATTCCAGGCGTCGGCAGAGACCGGCATCCCGGTGAGCGAGATGTTGGACTTCAGCGCATCGATCAATCCCCTCGGCGTGCCGGAATCCGTCGCTGCGGTTATCCGGGAGAACATCGGATTGCTCGTCCATTATCCGGACCCCTTTGCCGACGGCATCAGCCGGGACCTGTCGCAGCACCTGGGTGTCCCAGCGCTAAGCCTTGTTTGCGGCAACGGCAGCACGGAACTGATCTATCTCGTCGTTCGGGCTTTGCGGCCGCGGCGCGTGTTGATACCCGCGCCTACCTTCTCGGAATATGAACGCGCCTGTCACTTGAACGATGGCACGTCATGCACTCACTTCGATCTGTCTCCGCAGGACGGTTATGCGATCGATCCCGGACAATTCGTCGCGGCGATGGCCGGGTGCGATATGGCCTTCCTGTGCAATCCGAACAATCCAACAGGAAGGCTGCTGGAACGGGAGGCGGTGCTCGATCTCGTCCGGGCTGCGGAGCGAGCGGGCTGTCTTCTCGTGGTGGATGAGGCGTTCATTGATTTCACGCCAGACCAGTCAGTCGCAAGGGATGTGGAGGGAAATACCCATTTGATCGTGCTGCGGTCGCTCACGAAGTTCTATGCGCTCTCGGGCCTCCGAATAGGATACGGCCTTTTCCCCGATCACATCATCGAGCGGATCAGACGCCACAAGGAGCCGTGGACCGTTAACACGCTGGCGCAGATTGCCGCTGCGACGGCGATCGGGGACCGCGCATACCAGATGAGGACGACAGAGGTGATCTCCGCGGAGAAGGGATACCTTGAACAGGGCTTCCGGGACCTCGGCATCGAATTCTTCCCGTCGTCGGCGAACTACTATCTGTTCAGGACTACCAGTGGGAACTCGGTCGCATCATCGCTTAGGAAAAGGGGAATTCTAGTGAGGGACTGCTCTAACTTCGTCGGTCTCGACGGATCCTATGTGCGCGTCGCGGTGCGGTCGCGGAATGAGAACAGCCGGCTGCTAAAGGAACTGGGAGTGCTATGCGCAGTATAGTCATCGCAGGGACCCACAGCGGGTGCGGCAAGACGACCGTGACCCTCGGCATCATGGCGGCCCTACGGAAGAAGGGGCTTGCGGTCCAGCCGTTCAAGGCCGGTCCGGACTTCATCGACGCGGGATTGCATCGGCTCGTTGCGGACAGACCATCCAGAAATCTGGACCTGTGGATGTGCGGCCAGGACTATGTGACCCGGTGTTTCAGAAGACATGCCGCAGATGCAGATATCGCGGTAATAGAAGGCGTCATGGGGCTGTATGACGGTGACCGAAGCACGGCGTCGCTGGCGGCGCTCCTGGAGGCGCCTGTTGTACTTGTTGTCGATGCCTACGGTATGGCTGAGAGCGCGGGGGCAGTGGTGCAGGGGTATACGGAATTCGGAATGCGTGATGCTGATTGCGCATTGAAGTTCGCCGGTGTGATCTTCAACCGTGTTGCATCGGAAAGCCACTTTGCAAGATTGAAGGACAGCGTTCGTACGGTGCCTGTTCTGGGATATCTCCCGCGAGAGATGGACTTCGAGATCCCGCACCGCCATCTTGGCCTGACAACGGCCGGGGAAAACCCCCTTGCATTGGAAAACCTGAACAAGCTCGCTGACACGGTCATGCGTTACATCGACATCGATACGATCGTTCGGAAGGCCGACATTCCAGGCAGAGGGAAATATCACCGCGAAGGCGCCAGTGACGTGAGAAAAGCAAGAAGATTCAAGCTTGCCGTTGCCTATGACAAGGCCTTCAGCTTCTACTATGAGGACAACTTGGACCTGATGCGCGATGCGGGAGCCGAGATCATCCGGTTCAGCCCTCTTGCCGATCCGGAAATCCCCGGCGCAGCGGACGGTGTTTATATCGGCGGAGGATATCCCGAACTGCATGCCGCTGCGCTATCGGGTAACGTCTCCATGCGGGAGTCCGTGCGCGCGTGGGTCGATGCCGAAAAACCGCTGTACGCGGAGTGCGGAGGCTTGATGTATCTTTCGCGAGGCATCCGTGATTTCGACGACAGGTTCTTCGCCATGGCAGGCGTTTTCCCCTTCAGGACGAGAATGACGAAGAAACCGCGCCTCGGCTACCGCGAGATCCTGCTGAACGATGACTGCATCATCGGCGTACGTGGCGAGAGATGCCGGGGGCACGAGTTCCACTATTCGGAGATAGATGAATTGCGGATTACGGATTGCGGATTGCGGAATGAAAAGAGGGAAGACGCGCCGGGGCAGGTCTATTTACTGACCGACAGCGGCGGCAAGGTCTTCCCGGTCGAAGGTTACCGGTACAAGAACACCCTTGTTAGCTACGTCCATGTCCATTTCGGCAGCAACCGGCGGATCGCTGAACATATCGCCGGCTTTATCAAAGGAGAAAGAACGTCATGAAGGAAAACATCCTACTGCTCGGGCACGGAAGCCCGAAAAAAGGCGCAAACAATCTTGAGCGCGTAGGAAAGATGCTGCACGGCATGATGCATGCCGGATGCGCGGAAGACTGCGTAAGGATCGCCTATCTGCAGTTCGCCGAGCCGGGGATCATGGAATCCATAAAAAAGTGCGTGGAACAGGGGGCGAAGAAGGTCATTCTACATCCCTTTTTCCTGAGCGCCGGCATGCACGTGACCAAGGACATTCCCGGGTTGATCGAGGAAGCGCGGGTCCTTTATCCCGGGGTTAAGTTCATTTATACCGAACCGCTCGGCGTCCATGAAAAACTGGCCCAGATCGTGCTGGAACGGATCAGCGCAGCCGATGACCTTGCTCCCGCAGCTATCGAAAAAAGAAGCTTCGACATCCTTTCCGCCGAGGCGGACCTGAGCAGTATCCCGGCCGACCGCCTGCCGGTCGTGCAGCGCGTCATCCACGCCACAGGTGATTTTGAGTTCAAGAACACGCTGATTTTTCACCCGGACGCGGTCGCCTACGGACTCAAAGAGATCAAATCGGGGAAGGACATTCTGACCGACGTTGAGATGGTGAAGACGGGGATCAATAAGCTATGGCTCTCCCCCTGGGGAGGGAAGGTCATTTGCAGCATTCAAAATACCGGGGCGCAGGGATCGAACGGGCCTGCGGCGGACGGGAAGACCACGACACGAGCGGAGCAGGGGATCGAAGCTGCACTGAAGGAGAATCAGAACATCGGCATCATAGCAATCGGGAACGCGCCTACGGCCCTCCTGAAGGTGATCGAGCTGTTCGGCTCACCGGCCTTTGCCGGTCGGCAGCTGCCCCTGGTGGTCGGCGTTCCCGTGGGGTTCGTGAAGGCGGTTGAGTCCAAGGCGCTGCTTGCTTCTCAGCAGTTTCCCTTTATAACTGCATTAGGGCGGAAAGGCGGCACGCCCGTGGCGGTGGCGATCGTAAATGCGTTGTTAAAGATGGCAGGAGAAGATAAATGATCGTTCATTGGTCACGTGAAAAAACTCGCAAACGAATACTGGCCATGTTCCTGCTGGCTGTTTGTCACTTAACCCTTGCCGCCGACGCATATGCCATGCATATTTCCGAGGGGATCCTGCCGCTTGGCTGGGCGGTTCTCTGGTTCTTCATCGCCGCGCCATTTGTGGCATATGGTCTTTATCGGCTCAAAAAGCTCACCGCAGCAGACCTCTCGTTCAAGCCTCTCGTTGGACTCATGGCCGCAGTAGTTTTTATCATATCTTGCATGCCCATCCCTGTTCCTTCTGCAGGCACTTGCTCCCACCCTTGCGGAACCGGTATTTCCGGCATCCTGCTCGGCCCGGCTATCAGCGTCGTCGTTGCGGCTGCAGCGCTCCTGATCCAGGCGCTTTTTCTCTCTCATGGTGGATTAAGCACATGGGGAGCGAACATCGTATCAATGGGTATCATGGGTTCACTTGCCGGATATGCAACGTTTAAGGCTCTGCGCTTGATTAAAGTCAACATGGCGGCTGCAGGATTTATGGCGGGGCTTTTCGCTGACTGGGCGACATACCTTTCAACATCAGCAGAACTTGCAGCAGGCATCCGGGGTGATTCGCCTTTTCTGCCACTGTTCTATAAAATTCTTATTGCCTTCATTCCAACACAATTGCCGCTGGGAATCCTCGAAGGTGCGATGACCGCGGGGATGGTCGTTCTGCTTTATAGGAAACGCCCTGATCTGCTGGTGAAGATGGGTGTGCTGAAGCCCGGAGAGGTGGGGGTATGAAGATCAGGGGGATAATGATAATCCTGGGCTTTTCCTGCGCTGTGCTTCTGTTTGCTTTTATCCTTCAGCCCATGGCCTTCTGCGCTGAGAAATGGCCAGGTGTCGATGAGTCAGTGGTCGGAAAATACGCCAAAGAACACGGCCGGGAGGCGCATGAACCGCTGATCAACACGGACCAGGGCGATCTCCTGCTCTTCGTATTTCTCATTGCGGGAATGGTCGGGGGTTTTGCGGCGGGATATTACTGGCGGATGCTTCTGGTCGAGAAATCGCCGTCCGTCACAGGCAGTAAGACGGAGACTGGATCGAAGGAAAACTGAATGCATGTTCTGAACACCCATACTCAGTATCCTCATATGCTGGAGCATGTTGACGCGCGGCTTAAACTTCTGGTCGCGCTGACCGTTCTTGTCATGGTGTTAACCTCAGGGGGGGCGCTCTTTCCTTTATTCGTTCTGCTGGCATGTCTTTGTCTGAGCGCTATGATCGGCGCGCCAGCGCGTACCGTGGCCCTGAGATTTTCCGAGCCTTTGTTCCTCGCGGCAATGGTGGTCCTGCTCAAAATGATGTTCGCGGGAAAAGAGATACTCTTTTCCGCTGATGTCATGGGTCTCGGTATTGTCGGCCACAAAGATGGGCTGGTGGAGGGACTGCGGATTGCGGCGAGGATTATGGGAGCGGTTTCCGTCGTCGCTTTGCTCGGATTCGCCACGCCGTTCAACGAGTTCATGGCAGGGCTTTCATGGCTTCGGGTGCCGAGGGGATTCATCGAAATATTGATGTTCGCCTACCGGTATGTGTTCGTGCTGTTTGAGGATGCGATGGTCATCTATCAGGCGCAGAAGAACCGTCTTGGCTATTCAACGGTCGGGCGGGGCCTCGGCTCCTTCGGAACGCTTGCGGGATCGCTCACGATCAGGGCCTTTGATCACAGCCAGAGCACCACCGTTGCCATGGTGCAGCGAGGCTACGATGGGACCTTGCCGGCGCTCATGCACAGACCGTTCAAATCATCGGAAATTGTGTTGTCTGTCTTCTCTCTCTTGGTCATGGGGGCGGTATGGAAAATACTGTGAGACTGGCGGTGGCACTGGAATCCTTCTCCTACGCGGATGGAACGCAGGCCTTGCAGGATATCGCGCTCGAGTTGCACCAGGGCGAGTTCATCGGCGTCCTGGGCTCGAACGGATCCGGAAAAACAACCCTCCTGAAAGTAATGGACGGGCTGGTGCGGGAGTACCGGGGAACGGTCCTGCTGGATGGGAAGGAAATCAGGAAACTGTCGCCAAAAGAGATCTACGCGAAGGTGGGCTTGGTATTCCAGAACCCGGACGAGCAGCTCTTTGCTCCCACGGTGTCCGAGGATGTTGCTTTCGGACCCGTGAACATGGGTTTTGGCACGGACGAGGTCGCCCGGCGCGTGAACAACGCCCTGAAAGCTGTGGAGATGGAAGGCCTCGCGCGGAAGTCGATCCACCATCTGAGCTTCGGACAGAAAAAGCGGATTTGCATCGCCGGTCTTCTGGCCATGGGACACGAGATCCTGCTGCTCGATGAACCTACGGCGGGCCTGGACCCCATGGGCGAATACAAAATGATGGACCTGCTGACCAAATTGAACCAGGAGCAGGGGGTGACCATCGTGATGGCGACCCACAGCGTGGACCTGGTCCCCTTGTTCCTAAACCGGTTGTACATCCTGAGCAAAGGCCGTATTGTCCGCGGCGGACCGCCGGCCGAGGTGTTTACTGCGCCTGATGATATGGCGCAGGTGAAACTCAGGCTCCCCCACATCGCAGAGCTGATCTATCGGCTTAAGAACGAGGACGGAATGCTTTTCGATAAGATTCCACTCACGGTCGGCGAAGCACGGCGGGAGATCATCAAGACAATGACGGGTCATCATGCGTAGAGGATACGTCCAGGTCTACACCGGGAACGGCAAGGGTAAAACCACAGCGGCGCTGGGACTCGCGATCCGTGCCGCGGGCGCAGGGCTCAAGGTGTTCATGGCGCAGTTCATCAAGAAGAGAAGATGCAGCGAACATGCAGCCCTCGAAGCGTTTGGCGGGATGATAACCATTCGGCAGTTCGGGGACGGTCTTCTCCTGGGGAGAAAGCCTTCGGCTGCGGATATCAGGACGGCGCAAAAAGGAATCGAGAGCGCACGAAAGGCCGTCATCTCCGAAGAGTATGATCTGGTGATCCTCGACGAAGCAAACGTGGCGGCTCACTATGGGCTGATCCTTGTTCGGGATCTGCTCGATCTGATCGAGGGGAAGCCCGCTGGTGTTGAACTGGTGATCACGGGCCGGTACGCGGACAAGAAGGTGATGGACGCGGCAGACCTCGTAACGGAGATGCGAGAGATAAAACATTACGGGAAGCAGGGAGTGAAGGCGCGGCGTGGAATCGAAAAGTAAAAAACTCCGGTCCGGATACACTACCGGCGCATGCGCTGCAGCGGCAGCGAAGGCGGCGACCTGCATTCTCCTGCGAAAAGGGGCGATCAGTGAAACGGTGGAGATTCCCTTTCCCGACGGCAGCCGTGTTGCGTTCAACGTTCAGCGTTCAGAGTTCAGGCTGCAGGATGGAAAAGGTATCGCAACGGCTTCGATCATGAAGGACGCGGGCGATGATCCCGATATCACGAACGGTGCGGAGATCGCAGCCTCTGTGCGGATCGCGGAAGGTCCCGGAATAGTGATACAGGGTGGCATTGGTGTCGGCAGGGTCACGAAACCAGGTCTTGCAATACCGGTAGGTGAACCTGCAATCAATCCCGTGCCCAGGAGAATGATCCGCGATGCGGTGCAGGAAGCCGTTCGCGAATGCGGTTCCGGCGCTCCGCAGGTAGAGGTCACTATTTCGGTTCCAGCCGGAAAAGAGCTGGCGAAGAAAACCCTGAATCATCGGCTCGGCATCATTGGTGGGATATCGATCCTGGGCACCACGGGCATTGTTCGTCCGCTTTCCGAGGCGGCCTGGACGGCAACCGTTACGGCGTCCTTCGACGTAGCGAAGGCGCTCGGTTTGACCGAGGTCGTGATATCCACCGGCAGGTCGTCGGAGAAGGCCCATCAGCGGAAATACGGTCTGCCCGTGGAGGCCTACGCCATGATGGGAGACTACACGGAATTCTCGCTTCG
>Ga0334722_10004994_pt1 | contig 13566 bp, 14 predicted proteins | sample C3_bottom_MG_FD_207210 | JGI IMG/M metagenome (GOLD analysis project Ga0334722, IMG submission 207210) | Sediment microbial communities from Yellowstone Lake, YNP, Wyoming, USA - C3_bottom | ecosystem: Environmental > Aquatic > Freshwater > Lake > Sediment | place: USA: Wyoming | collected...
AGTATCATAGAATAAATTTGCTTTATTTAGATTTATTTCTCTTCCACAGCCACAAGGGCATTCACAAAAATACTTACCTGTATTTAAAGCTAAGATTATCTCATTTGCTTCATTACTATACTTAATTTCTTGCTTCATATTGTATTTTCTTTAATTTTCTCCAATCAATTTCTTCCACTTTTCCATTTTTCCTGTTTATCTTTCAAAAATACAGAGAACTCGCCCTTAGGCAAAATTATATATTCAGGTAAGCTACCCGGTCCTTGTAAATTTACCAGTACATAAAAATGATTCGCAATTCCTGATGGTTCTCCATCTTTAGGTCCCAAATGCCAACCAGCATTATTCCCAATCGACATTGTTTTAACTTGTATATTAGCTGTTTTGGCTTTTTCTAAATTTGTAGCAAGTATATCTATGTATGGAGTATTTTTTATTGTCATTGTTGCAACTATTCCGCGCTGAGATAATTCAGCTGCAACAAAAAATTCTCCAGAAGCACCAACAATTCCTTTCATTTCCATTTTTTTCTTCATCTATCTATTCAAATAAGTTATCGTTAGTTGCAATACAGTAGCGAAGCTGACCCAGAGGAGATATGGGATGTTTACGAGAGCGACCCAGCGAGCGACGGGATAAATTACAATTAAAGCCCAGATGAGAGTTATTAATACGAGGAGGATGTCGGCGGCGGCGAGGTAGTTGTTCTTTAGGCCGAATTGGAAGTAAGTGAAAGAGAAGTTGAAGATGAGGTTAAGGATGAAAGGCAGAGCGATGGAGAAAGAAATTTGCTTTTGGAAAAGGAGGATGAAAACCTTGCCGAACGAGACGGCTATTAAAATATATAAAATTGTCCATACGGGCCCGAATAAATATGCAGGCGGTGCCCAAGTGGGTTTAATAAGTTCACTAAAATATTTTGTTGTATTGTTCATTTGTGTATTGGATAGTCTAGACTCTAACGGGATTAATTCTACTCCTAAAATAGGCTTATAACTAGGCTCGGTTTGCCTATTGACAAACCGAGCTGTTGGGTGTATAATACAAACAGAACAAGTGGTCTTCCCTAGCCGGAGCAGAGTATGAACCTTATTCGCAGTTCAGCATATCTTCATGTCTGTGGTAGGTGCAAGCTACACGCTTACATCGTCTACACAGACGGGAGCAGTAGTCTGAACTTCGGATCCAGAGAGACTGGTCTCGACATCGTCGAGCAGAACCTCAAGGAAAAGAAGCTCAGCCCAGAAGAAGGTTGCGTTGTCATCGAGCAAATCGTCGCTTCACCTCTCTCTATTGAGAGCGATGTCGTCGACATGATGCTCGAAGGGCTGCGTGAACTGAACGAAGCCGCCGGCAACGCCGACACGGAATTCTTCCTTCGAGCCTGTCGCGAACCGACAAACTCGACCCACATCTGCTAGCAATCGGAGGCCACATGAGTACCTTGAGTCGTAGGTTCGGAAAGTTGCTCCTCAGCTTGGGATGCTCACTCTTGTGGGCATGCAACGACGCTGACACCAGCAACTATCCGTTTCAAATCGTCGCGCAGTCTTTGCTCGCCGAATCGGGTCGATTGGACATCGGCCCGAAGGTGGTGAATCTCACCGCCGGTCAGAAAGTGAACATGGACCCCGTCCACCTGCCGGTGGACGACTGTCACTCCACTTCGACTGGTCCAAGCTGTCACAACTATTGGAGTGGTTCGGTGAAGTTCATCACTGACAAAGGTGAGTACATCATCGAACACTGCCAATTCGACAGTCGTCGTCAAGGCAGCATCGACATCTTCCGCGACACCTACAGCAAGAAGCTTCGGCTCGAATGCCGCTCTGGCTACTAGACCGAAAGTCATTTCTTCCTCTCGCCCCGCCATGATGATTCTTATGAATCACTTGGCGGGGCTTTTCACTTATAAATTTTTCAAGAAAAAAGCTCGAGGGATTGCCTCGAGCTGTAGTTTTGGTTTAACCGCGGAGATACCGGATGGCATCCACGGCAGTATAACTGCTGTACTCATCACTCATGAGGTGAGGAAGAAAACTCACATCATCACCCATAGTGAAGATTGGCAGTTCACGTGGATTGCCAAGGCCGGCTGCGGAGAAGAGCCCGTTGCACAGACACCTCACACCGAGCGTGTCTTCGAGCGTGCCACCCTTGCGGATGTAATCCTCCACCGGTTCGGCAGAACAGCGAGTGCCAATCTTGCCATCTGGCCTTTCATACTGCTCTACAAGCGCTGACCGATCACAGACTCTCATCCTTGCGTCGTACACTCCGTGTTCTGACTGAGTGCCAGACAGTTGCACGACCTTGAAAGGGAAACCTGTGGGTGAAGCACATGGGTCAGTGAGGATGTTGAGCTCACCGAGATAGCCCAGTCTGCGCATCTCTCTTCGATACTTTGGATTCATCCCTGAATCCTGTGAGAGAGCGAAGATAGAACCAGCTTGGATGCCAACGGCGCCGAGTGATTGCGCGCGAGCGAGCCCAGAGGGCGAAGCGAGCGACCCACCAATCCAGAATGGAATCCCCAAATCAGTGAGCTTTTGAAAATTCACTTCGTCTCGTTCTCCGTACACCGGCTGACCCAAGACATCGAACACTCCCTTCTTGCGCGGTGGCGCATTGTGTCCACCAGCAGTTGGTAGTTCGACGACGATGCCCTGCATACTGTCTGGTCCGAGCTTGGACTTCATCAGTGAAGCCAACACATCGGTGGAGACAATAGGCAAGAAACCTGGACGCCGCATCACTTCTGGGAATGATGCCCCAAAGAAACTTCGCGGATTAAAACTAATCGTCCGAGTTCCCTCCTTGCTCCCAATGACAGAAACTCTGTACTCAGGATTCTTGCCATTGGCCAAAGCATCAAGCACTCCAGGGATTTGGAGCGTGATGCCCGCACCCATGGTGATGAAGTCTGCTCCTGCGAGCATCGCACCTGTGAGGTGATAGATGTGAGGAATCTGAAGCTTCTCCAGATAGTTCACACTTATCGGACACTTGTGACCTTCCTTGGCCAACCACACGAGCGCAAAGCTCGCAGCGACGGTCAGTTCGATGAGATCTCGACGAGACTCCATCACGAACGCCGGCACTCGCTTGAAATCTGCGTTCGGTGCCTTGCCTCCTTCGATGAAATACTTCCTCAAAATCCGATCAACAGTTCCTTGAAACGGAAACGATGCCAACGCGCGCCGATAGTGACCGCCCTCATCCCCGAATTGGAGAATGTGAACGAGCACGCGTTCGGCACCAGTGCAAGACACTGTGCCGAGTGCACCAGCTTCTGAACAAACCTTCGCGAGGTTGGGGCTCGAAATATAAATCCCCATGCCCCCTTGGATAATGGGTCTCTGCATTTCGAACTCCTTGTGAAAGAGCGGTTTTGGGCGGATTGCCCTCTGTACTAATAATAATAGTTTGAGTAAAAATAGCTAATCATAAAAAATTTACAAAGAAAAACGGCACGTATGCCGTTGTGTTTAACTTAACTCACAGGGTTCTTGCGCACAGCACGGAACACGATGCCCACCTTGACCAGTCTGATCTTCGACCCTTCGAAACGATCAGCATGCCTCAGAGTGGGAACATCGACCACCACGAAGTGATGTCCGTCGTTCTCAACAATCCTTGCACCCAGAAATTTGGGTACCTCCCGCTTGAGCTTGAATTCGATGGTCCGGAGCTCGCGAACTGCCTCGTCGTGCGTGACCACGCGGTGCATTGGTGAATCTCCCTGTGCAGGTTAAGACACTTGGCTATCCTACATATTTTATGAGTTGCTGTCAAAATGATAAATGAAAAACCGCCGGAGGGATTGCCTCCGGCGGGAACTACTTTTTCTTCTTCTCAGAAAATCCTCCATACTTCTTGAAGACCATCACATGCCAAACTGCTTGCATGTGTTCCTTGGTGGCTTCGATTTTGCCGGCTCTCTCATTGTATTTCAAACGAGAATCGACGAAGCTCTGCTCCTTGCTCGTCAGACCAAGTCGAGCAATGTCGACCGCCGAACCAGTCAGATGGGCTGAAGCCTTGTCTCCACTCGTCGGTGCAGCATTTCTATTGAACCAACGAAGTGCCTTCTGTGTCTCGATGTCTCGGACACAAGAGTTCACTTGCAATGGTCTGTGAAATTCTCTCTCAAACCTCGTGCCGAGATCTTTGAGAAACTCCACTGCCTTTGGGCGACAGAAGCGTCGATTCACTTCGAGCCGCCTGTCGACTACGATGCCGTCACCATCGACAAGCGGGACAAGCAAACCACTCTTCACAAACCTTTTGATCATGGCGTTGTCTTTTAGACGAGTCAGATCTTCTTTGTCTGCGACTCTGTTTTGCTTGATCATCGAGCTCGGCGAGCCCCTCAGGCTACCGTTTTGAGCGCTCAAACTACCAAGGGGCAGAATGAGAAAGCTTAATGCGAAAATGATGTTTCTCATTCTTCCTCCGAAGAAGTAGTGACAATGTGCGGTACTATTTAATTATACACCTTTTAGGCTATTTGTCAATATTAGGTTTTCAAACAGTGCGCAAACAGTCATGAGACCCACACCTCCAGGGACTGGGGAGATGGCGGTGACGATATCCTTCACTTCATCGAAATTCACATCTCCACATAGAACTTTTTTGCCTTCACTATCTTTGGATACATTTATGCCTACATCTATAATCACCTGCCCCTCTCGTACATACGAGACATCAACTAGTTTTGGTTTGCCTATGGCCACGACTAAAATATCAGCCTGTTTAGTCACCTCTTTTATATTCTCTGTTTGACTATGAGCGACAATTACTTTGGCTCCAAGATTTAATAAAGCTTCGGCGGTTGGTTTGCCCACAAGCTTGGAACGACCCATCACCACCACATTTTTATCTGATGGATTGATTTGATAATAATTCAATAAATTCAATATTCCCCGAGTGGTGGCCGGCATAAAGCTAGTAGTTGAAGTTAGACCATCAACATCTTTCTTTGGATTAATAGTTTCTATAATCACTTGTTCGTCGAGGTTTTTTGGTATTGGTAGTTGAACAATAATTCCTTGAATATCCTTGTCTGCATTTAAATTTTCAATTTCCAAAATAATCTGCTCTTGGGAAATATCTGCATCAAACTTTAAATGTCTAACATGTGCTCCAATTTTTTCTGCAAAGATTTTCTTTTGTTTGATATATACTCCTGATTCTTCATTATCTCCCACCTGAATAATCGCCAAGGTTGGGACAGAAGAAAAACCTTCAATTTCTTTTTTGAGTCTTTGTATAATCTCTTCCCTTACTGTCTTCCCTTCTAATATTCGAACCATAAGCGAATTATATATTATTTCTCCAAATCTAAAGTCTCATCTATGCGGATTTTCTCTACGAAGTCAGGGGCGTGAGAGACGAGCACCATCGCGCCTTCGTATTTGTTCAATGCCTCAGCGATTATAGGCAGGTGACGGAAGTTAATATGATTCGTTGGTTCATCGAGGATAAGAAGTCCGGGTTTCTGTAGAACCAATCGAGCAAAAGCCACCAACCCCTTCTGCCCTTCTGAAAGACTACCTATTTTTTTATTGATAAAATCTCCTGTAATGAGAAAACCTGCGGCCACTGAACGCATGTTTTCTTCTATTTTTTCTTTCATCACCGACATAAGGGATTCCTTTACTGTATCTTCGAAGTTTAGAGTAGAGAAATCTTGTCTATAGTATCCAACATTCGTGCCAACCATAATCTCTGAACCTTCGGCCTTGCCTACTGCGATGGCTTCAAGAAGAGTACTTTTACCTATACCGTTTGGACCCTTGAGCAGTAGATGTTTTTTCTGTCTAAGCACTACATTGGCTTTTCTCTTCACTGGTTTATGAGTCTTGGGACTAAGGACAGAATAAGAAGTGATGGTGAGAATGTTCCCAATATGTCCCGCTTGGGCAGGAATAGTAAAAGTTCTGATGGTTTTGTCTTCCTTGCGAGTGTCCACCATTCCCTCCTCGAGTTCTTCGGCTTTGTCTCTCATACGACGAGCGACGAGACGCATTTGCCCTCCTTTGTTCGCAAAGAAGTTCGCTTTATCTTTGTTAGCTTGAATTTCTTTTTCTTTCAATGCATTGGCTCTTCTATCTTTCTCCATTTTCACCTTTATTTGTTCAACTACATCAAAATAGTTCCCAACGTATTGTTCTACCTTTTGGGTATAAACGTCCAAATATAAAACTCCATCAGTAAAGGCATTCAAAAAATCTGCATCGTGAGAAATAACCATCACCGTCTTCTCATAACTCTTTAGAAATTCTGTGAGGTGCTCTATGCCTGCTTTGTCTAAATTGTTCGTCGGCTCATCGAGGAGAAGCAAATCTGGGTCTTGGATAAGGGCGGAGGCCAAGAGCAGTCGAGCTTGTTGCCCACCTGAGAAAGTACGAACAATCCGGTCATGCATCTTCTCATGACCTCTTAGATTCACAACCTCCAACACATCATCTATCTTTGGATCTATGTCATGAATTTTGCCTGTACTCTTCCTTAGACCAGCCTCAGCAGAATCTTGAAAAGCTTTTTGAAAAAAATCTCTAACCGTGAGGTCTAATTCGTTCCTAGGGATAACCTGACGAGCTATAGCTATGGTGATGTTGTTTGAGATGATGACATTACCCTCCTCTGGTCGTAGAGACTTGGTAATAAGGCCGAACATGGTGCTCTTGCCTCCACCGTTTTGACCCATAATAGTTATCTTGGAATTCCTGCGCACACTAAAATTCACCTCATCGAGGATTGGTTTGTTTTCTTCATAATGAAAGCTTAAATTTTCAAATCTAAGTATGACCTCATCTCTCTGCATAGACTACGAGGATAACATAAAACCGCTAGATTTTCTTTAATTATTGATTGTGGAATTTCTTGCCTATAAAATAAGGCCAAACGAATAGTGCCAAAACTCCTCTCCAAAAACTTAATTTTAAATATCCAATACTAAACAACCAACCGATTGTCCAAAGTATGCTAAATGCATCCTTTTGAATTATTATATTTCTCATACTTTTATTATAGCAAATTTCGTTGCCGAAAAAGTGTTTTTTTGGTATCTTGTAATCTATTGGGAGATCGTCTAATGGTAGGACAGGAGCCTTTGAAGCTTCTAATCTTGGTTCGATTCCAAGCCTCCCAGCCAGCTTTCGCCAAGGCTACAGCATGGCTTTATACTACACATACATTTTATGGAGCTCAAAATCTCATAATTTTTATTATGGATATACAACCGATTTAAAAAAACGTTTTGCTGAACATAATAAAGGTTTATCAAAAGCAACAGCTCCATTCAAACCCTGGCAATTAGTTTTTTATGCTGCTTTTGAAAATCGTCAACTAGCAGAAGATTTTGAGCGTTATATTAAATCAGGTTCAGGAAGATCGTTTGCATATAAGCGTCTAGTTGATGTAGCCCTAAAGAAAGCTGGCCGTGTCCACAAAGGTATGCTGAAGCCAAAGGCGTAAGCTACCAAGCCTCCCAGCCAAAATTTTGAATAAAAAAAACCGTCTTCAATGAAGAAGACGGGGGTGTACTATCGAAGGTTCAAATCATCACCGCGAGTGGGCTCTCGATGAAAAGAGTCGCCAGTCGGTGAGGGCCTGCGAGCCTTGCTCTCCTTGAGCTCTGCCTCGCCGAGCACAGGAATCTTCTCACCGATGCACTCACGGAAGTCGAAGTCTCGGGGCAAGACAGGGGTGTTCTTCTTGGCGAGCATGCCAGACGGTTGAATCACGACGTGGAAACAACCGTTCACGTGCCTGACAAACTCGATGGCCATGCCATTGTATCCGCTCGGCTTGTTCGTCACCTGAGTGCCGAGAATCTCGAACGGCACCTCGACTTCTTCGAACTGACCATCGATGCCTTCGAGTCGCTCGGTGCAAAGAAGGTGTTTCTTCACCGGCTGACCATCTTCGTCGAGCCCCATCGGTTGGAAAAAGTAAATGATGCTCTTGTCCATGCCGAGAGCCCAATGTGTGAGCGTGCCTTCGAGACCAGTCGCCCGATCCTTGCACTCCGTCCCCAGCTTCAGAACACGCAACTTCATGGCATTACCGCCTTTGGTAAGAGGTTATTTCAGACAATAAACACTGACAAACATTGCAATTCCTCAAGGATAATCGCACATGCTTTAATATTTGTCAATATAAAAAAATTCCCGCATTTCTGCAGGAATTAACAACCACCCCCACTTTCAATCTTCTTCTCCCCTTCCTTCTTCGTAATCGGAAAAAGTTTGAAATCGGTAAGGATTTCATCTGCCATACCGAAACCAACGGCTTGTTGGGCAGTGAAGTACGAGGCGTGAACTTCGCCATACCTGAAAATCTCTGCCAACCGTTCTCTCGAAAGACCAGTGCGCCTTTCATAAAGAGCAAGACGAGATTCTCTGGACTGATCCAACTCCTCTTTGAAATACTTGAGGTCTCCATCAAGAATCTCTGGATCGTCTCCAATCCACTTTCGTGAATAACGGATGTAATGAACCAGAAGACGTGTCGATGGCAAAAGCATTCGCCGACGACACATCTGCATCAAGTCCACCGCCATGGACGAACAGTCATTGATGGCCACTACATCCACAGGAGAGTTAAGCGAAGAGATGAGATCAGCAAATTGCTGAGAAACTTCAACATCACCACCACCGCTTTCAAGAAGAAGTGTGATGGGTTCATTGCTTTGCAACTCGAGCTTCAGACACTCAAGCGAAGCTACTCGGATTGAAGAGGCGTTGAGCTGTCCGGAGAGCATTACCCTCCGATACGCGTGAAGCACCCCCTTCATCTTTGCAATTTCTTCGGGTTGAAAAAAAGCCAACTTCAACGAATCAACATTGGTAATATCAGGCATTGCCAGTACTCCGGTTGAAGGTCTGGCTGAAAAATACCTATTTTATATAGATTTGTCAATAGAAACAAATTATTATTTCACCGTGTCTACAAGAGCGAGTTCGAGAGCGAGCTCTGGAATACTAGTTCTACCTGAATCTTCATAAGCGGTGATAAATCGGACAAGCACGTCTCCTGTTAGATTCTTCCCAGCTTTACCTGCAAGGTCAGAGAGAAATTTATAATCATCTTCACCAACCTCTTTTTTTATATATTCGTCCATACCCGCCTTGAGTCGTAGTAAGAAAAGAAAACGCAGTCGTTCAAGTATAAGTTTTGAAAATAATTTCATATCTGCACCGGCACCACTCGCCTCTCTTATAGCCTTTAATCCTTTCTCTAAATCTCCTAAAACAACAGACTCCAAAATTGCTTTCACGAATTCTGCTTTTGGAGCGCCAGTCACTGCTTCAACTTCTTCTCTTGTAATCTTTTTATCTTTTGTAGAAGACAAAACCTTCTCCAATATCCCATGAGTATCTCTAAATGAACCATCGCCTAATATTGAAACTAACTCCAATGCGCCAGCGTCCAAAGTAAATCCTTCTAGTTTAGAAATATTCTGTGCAAATTCCTTAAGCATCTTTTGATTCGGTGCTTTGAATACAAATGTCTGACATCTTGAGATAACTGTCTCTGGTACTTTCTCTAACTCTGTTGTCGCCATTATAAAGATAACGTGTGCTGGAGGTTCTTCTAGAGTTTTCAAAAAAGCGTTCCAAGCATCTTTGGTGAGCATGTGCACTTCGTCCAAAATATAAACTTTGTATTTGGACTCATATGGCAAAGTGGAGACAGAATCTCGGATTGCACGTACTTCGTCTATACCTCGATTTGAGGCTGCATCAAGTTCATATAAGTCATTTAGGCTTGTCCCCAGTTCTCGTGCAAGGATGCGGGCTACAGACGTTTTGCCAGTGCCTCTAGGACCGGAGAAGAGGTAAGCATGAGAAATATTGCCCTGTTTTACTGCCCCTTCGAGTACTTTGACTACCTGCTCTTCACCTATCACTTCCTCCCATGTTTGAGGGCGATATTTGCGATACAAAACTTGAGATTTTTCTTTCTCTTTTTTCATGTAGACAGTATAACAACAAATTCAACTTCTCTAAAATAGGTTTATTTTTGGGCTAAATTTGATACTATAAGACAATGCAAGATATTGAAAAACTAAGGCATTCACTCGCCCATTTACTCGCAGCGGCCGTCCTCGAGCTTTATCCAGATACTTTGAACACTATTGGCCCCGCAGTGGACAATGGGTTCTATTATGACTTTGAATTTTCTGCTCCACTTTTAGAAAGCTCCTTAAAAGAGATTGAGAAGAAGATGAAAAAGCTCTCGAACAATTGGGAAAGCTTTGAGAAGAAAGATGTCTCAGCAGAAGAAGCCAGAGAAGTTTTTAAACATAATCCTTATAAACTTGAACTCATAGAAGAGATTTTGGCTAAAGGAGAAAAGCTTACACTCTATACATCAGGAAAGTTTACTGACCTCTGTCGTGGAGGACATGTTGAAAATATGAAAGATGTTTCTATGGATGCATTTAAACTCTCTCGCGTCGCTGGAGCATATTGGCGTGGAGATGAGAAGAACAAAATGCTTACTCGTATTTATGGATTGGCCTTCAACACTGCCGAAGAACTTGAAGCCTATGAAAAGCAACAAGAAGAAGCTCGCAAGAGAGACCATAGAAAAATTGGTAAAGAATTGGACCTATTTATATTTTCAGAACTTGTTGGTCCAGGACTACCTATCTATACTCCAAAAGGAGCAACCATAAGACGAGAAATAATAAATTATTCAAACGAACTTCAAACTAGCATTGGTTATGAGGAAGTCCATACTCCAAACATAAACAAAGCAGAATTGTTCAAGGTTTCAGGACACTATGAGAAGTATAAAGAAGATATGTTTCGTGTGGTCTCCAACTATACAACGGAGGAATACTACCTAAAACCTATGAATTGCCCTCACCACACTCAAATTTATGCCTCTAAGCCACATAGTTATAGGGACCTGCCAGTCAGAATTGCCGATTTTGCTAATCTTTATAGAGACGAAAAACCTGGAGAGTTAAACGGCCTCACTCGACTGCGCGCCTTCGCCCAAGATGATGGTCATTGTTTCTGTAGAGAAGACCAAATCAAAGAAGAATTCGTGGCAGTACTAGGTATTGTGAAGAAAGCTATGGAAACTTATGGGATGAAATACACTATTCATCTCTCGCTTTGGGATCCTGAACATCATGAAAAATATCTCGGCGAAGCCAAAACTTGGGAAAAATCCCAGAAACTCCTCGAAGAAATACTGGTTGAAAACAACATTGAATATATTGTTGCTCTCGGTGAAGCCGCTATCTATGGACCAAAAATGGATTTGATTTCAAAGGATTCTCTTGGACGAGAGTGGCAGATTTCTACTATCCAACTCGACTTTATAATGCCAGAAAGGTTTGGTTTGAAATATACTGACTCTGATGGTTCAGAGAAGACACCGGTGATGATTCACCGCGCCATCGTTGGTTCACCTGAAAGGTTCCTAGGCATCCTTATAGAACACTATGCGGGCAACTTCCCTCTCTGGCTCTCACCTACTCAAGTAAAAGTTATTCCTGTCCGTACTAACCATAACGAATACGCTGAAAAGGTATTTAAGACTCTGAAAGATTCAAACATTCGAGCCGAACTTGATGATGCAGATGAAAACCTTGGAGGTAAGGTCCGTGATGCCAAGAATCAAAAACTTCCTTATTGGATAGTCATCGGAGACAAAGAAGTTGAATCAAATACTGTGACACTAGAATCCAGAGACAATGGTCAACTTGGACAAATTTCCGTAGAAGAACTAGTTTCTAAACTAAAGGAAGAAATACAAAATAAGAAATAGACTAGGCGTCAATGTTCGCTTTCTTGGCATTAGACTGAATAAAAGATTTTCGGCTTGGGACGTCTGTACCCATGAGGATATCAAAGACTTTGTCTGCATCTCGTCCGTCTTCAACGTTTACTTGCTTGAGAATTCTCACAGCAGGGTCCATAGTTGTTTCCCACAATTCTTCGGCATTCATTTCTCCGAGACCTTTATATCTTTGGATAGAGACTTTTGAAGATTTTTTTGATTTCTCATTTGCTTCTTCTTCAACCTCTTCTACTTCTGGAGCTTCGTCAGTCTCTATGATATCCTCAATCTTCACATCCTTGCCAATAATTTTATTTTTCTCTTCGTCAGAATAAGCATAATGAATCTCTTTCCCCATTTTGATTTTATAAAGTGGTGGTTGAGCAATATACACAAAACCTCCATCTATAAGTGGTCGAAAATATCTATAAAGCAGGGTTAAAAGAAGGGTACGAATATGTGCTCCATCCACATCAGCATCTGTGGCAATAATTATTTTGTGATATCTTAATTTCGAAATATCAAATGTGTCTCCAATAGCAGTACCGAAAGCCACGACCAAATTCTTTATTTGCTCTGAACCAAGCATCCTATCAAGCCTAGCTCTTTCAATATTCAAAATTTTCCCCCTAAGTGGAAGTATTGCTTGAGTATGGCGATCTCGCCCCATTTTGGCTGTTCCTCCGGCTGAATCTCCCTCTACTATAAATATTTCTGATTCTTCTGCAGATTTTGATGAACAATCAGCAAGCTTACCTGGGAGGGTCATACCTTCAAGAGCGCCCTTTCTTAGCACTGAATCCTTGGCTGCTTTGGCTGCCTTGCGTGCCCTAAGGGCCAGAACAACCTTTTGAATCATCGCCTTAGCATCATCAGGATTCTCTTCTAGAAAGGCTGAGAAGGCGTCCCCAAACACTGTGGCTACCATGCTTTGTGCTTCTACTGAACCCAATTTACCCTTTGTTTGTCCTTCAAATTGAATCTCTTTTAACTTAATTGAAATGACAGCGGTCAAACCTTCTAGGACATCATCTCCAGTAAAGTTATCTTCCTTCTCACTCACCAAATTGTTCTTGCGAGCATAAGTATTAATTGTTCTAGTGAGAGCAGTCTTAAAGCCGGTGACATGTGTTCCTCCCTCACCGTTATAAATATTATTTGCAAAAGGAAGAATACGAGAAGAAATATCATCCACATATTGAAGAGCAACTTCGACGGTCTCATAATCATTACCATTGGTTGCCTTCTCTACATAAAAAATATTTTTATGAATTGGTTTCTGTAATGCATTCTCAAATCGAACAAGAGACATAAGCCCTCCTTCAAAATAAAATGACATCGAGGGAACACCGAGTTCAAGTTCTCTTAAATAAAACACTTCGGTATCTTCTACGCTTGAAAGTCCGCGAGCATCTATCACAGAAATTCTTAGACCTTTTACCAAATAAGCTTGCTGACGAAGATGTTCAACTACTCTATGAAAATCAAAAGTGGTGTCAGGAAAAATAGAACCATCAGGTTGAAAAGTAATAATGGTCCCATTGTTTTTTGTGGTACCAACTTTTTTCACTGAACCTCTTTTTTTGCCTATAGAATATTCCTGTACATAAATACCTCCGTCCTTGTGAACTTCAGCTCGACAGTATGTAGAAAGAGCATTCACTACTGATGCTCCAACACCATGCAAACCGCCAGAAACTTTATAACCACTGTCTTCACCGCCGAATTTTCCACCAGCATGAAGTTGAGTCATGACCA
>Ga0334722_10004995_pt1 | contig 13564 bp, 5 predicted proteins | sample C3_bottom_MG_FD_207210 | JGI IMG/M metagenome (GOLD analysis project Ga0334722, IMG submission 207210) | Sediment microbial communities from Yellowstone Lake, YNP, Wyoming, USA - C3_bottom | ecosystem: Environmental > Aquatic > Freshwater > Lake > Sediment | place: USA: Wyoming | collected...
AATTTCTGAAGTCCCTTTCCACCTCGTGCAGCAGCCACTTGTCTGAGTCGGAGCCGGAGTGTTTGGTGACTTGGACGTCAATGCTAATTATTTTATCTTCTGCCTCTTTGATGAGAAGCCCTCTGATCTCATTGATATTGGAGTACTCGGCGCTACAAACAGTATCAGTATGGTCTCTATTAAAATGACCAGCCGTGCTGACCACGCCAGAACCGCTACCCATTCGGGCTCTTTGGGTCTCATATCTGTATTTCCCAATATCACTTGTAACTAAACAATCATTCAAGCTTGCAAAACCTGCACCGAATGCTGTAGTATTCTGAATCAACATGCAAATAGATATCACTAATAAATCTATTCTAAGTTTGTGGGTCTTCATCAGTCCTCCTTTTATTTGTACTGTGTTGAAATGATTTCCTTCACGATATCCGGCAATTTCCAATTCGCTTTACACTCTGAATAATTCGATTTACATAGTGCATCCTTCCTCAATATCTGTTCCAGTTCACTACTATTGCCACCAGGATAGGCAAAAATGAATGGAACGTATGAATCACTTCTGTTTAGGCTTCCATGCCATGATTTGCATGCAACGCCTGATGTAAATCTATGATCCGCGATGCTCTCATTATCTGGATAGTAAACATCATCTTTCATTATCAATACGATGTCGCCCGATCTGTTCTTATTATTCAATCCGTTGACGCGATTTTCTCCATCCACATAATCTATCCCTGACAAACTACTTGATAAGTTGTAGGTTATTGGATCTCCGTTGTCATCGAGCCCACCAAAGACATAATATTTACCGTCTTCCAGCCTGATGAGTATCTTATCAAGAGAGTTCCTAAGTCTACCTGCGTATTTTACTCTGAATTTTATGTAACTGTACTGATCGCCGAATCCATACCATTTCGCCGCCTCATTGGAGTATGGTCCACTGAACATAACTCTAAATACCTCGGCAATTTCTCCAAGGGTTTTGTTATCCGTTCCTATCATTGAGTAAAGATGTGCCATCGGTCCATTCAACGCGGCAACAATATCAGCTTTATCAATATCACTTGTCGGACTGAATTCATCAGGGACACCGCTATTTACAAATGCATCTTCTATTTCTTTCGGCACTAATATTTTGTATTGCGTTCCAACCGCCGCGCCCTCTATACCTCCGATTGCGCTGAACACCTCCCCCAACTCCCATATATGGAGGTTGTTATTGGCCTTCTCAGCTTTCTGTGCTCCGGTGATATGATCCGAGTTTTGAGGATCGACAAAATCCGTTTTCAGCGCACATGACATTTCCGCGTATCTATCCACCTGTTGGCCAAGCCAATTTGTGTCTTTATACTTCAAATCCGTCGGCATCGCCGTATGCCCATGGTCCGCTACGATGACAAAAATCTTGTTGTCGAACTCATCATTGCTTTTTAGCCACTTTGTCAGGTTCCAAATATAATCGTCGGTCTTGTCGATGAAGTAGCTTTTGTACGTATCCATGCCTGCTTCGTGCGCATTATGGTCAAGGCCTGGAAGATACCATACAGTCAACGGCGAAAACGGCACGGTATTCCTCACGTTATTCGTGAGAAATTTACCTTTTAGATATTCCTCGAACCGGTTCCAACTGGCCTTGTCCATCATAGAGGCTACTGGCCATGAGAGGGAGGTAGGATCCAGCAAGTTGAACGTGAGCCAGTTTGATGCCCCACGCGAGTAATGACTATATGCCACCGTCACGGCATCCGCATCTTTACCATTAAGATATTTTTGCACGCCCTCCATCTCTGAGATACTCTCGAATAGTGTCTTTTCTGCGGTCAGCACCCTCGTATCATTCTGTGGCGTCAAGCCAGGATTCACGGTCGGCTTCCAGAAAAATTGTCGAGGAATGAAGAAATCATTCGAGCTGGGTCCGACTATGTCGTATCCTTTGAACGCTCCACTGTCAAACGATACGATGCCCGGGGGGTTTAGGATCGGCGTCAACGTTCCATCACGCCTGCTGGGCACGCCCTGCGAATTGTTCAGGTCTCTTGCAAAGAACTCGTTCCCCGTTATTCCCGTCTCGTTCGGCATCTTGCCCGTGAAGATACTTGCCCAGCTTGCGAGTGTGATGGACGGGAAGATAGCGGTTACGTCTTTCAGTTTGATATGCTTGTTCTCCCACCCGGTCGCGTCGCAGTGGGTCGATATCATGCCGTCGAACTTTCCGCCGAGCACGTCGCATAATCCTTTGAGTTCCGACGACCGTACATAGTAGTCAACGTGCGGCTCATTTACGTGTTGTTCTTCTACCGGATACAAAACATCCTGCCGCAAACCGTCGATGCCCAGGACGATTACGCCCACGGGCTCTATGGGTATGTACTTTTGGCTCTGGCTTACCTCTATTTTTACCTTGTTCCCAATGCCGCCGTAGAGCACCGCTTTGTCGGATACGTTGTAGTTAAACCACCCTTCATTGAGCGCGGCCCGGGACCGGTTGGAGACGATGAAATAGCTCAGGGTTTTGTTCGCGAGTGTGTCTATTATCTGAAGCCCGCATCCGTTAAACATGGAATCGCTTTTTAATTGATATTCAGCGGCGTATGCCTGGCCGTCGGCGCTGGGAAGAGTGGCCAACTGACCGCTCTGGTTTACAACGGATATTTTTCCTGTCAAGCTTGCGCAATTATTGATGAACGCGGCTGATTGCATGTTTATCTGGTATATTTTTTTCTTCTGCCATTCGTATTGATCGGCTCCGGTGCCAAACTTAATTTCGTCAGCACTTTTTTCTGGATATTCATCCGACAACACTCTGAGCTGGGCTACCGGAATAGTCACTCTATTTCCCTTTATCTCCACACCTGTTCCATAATTTAAAATCACCTGTGCCTTATAAGCGCTGTTCGCGTCGAACTGGAACCCACGGGATAGGGTAACCGTGCCCTGGCCTTTGGTTTCCGACGGGATTGAGGCAATCACGTCGCCGTCCTTATAGATCATGACATAGGCGTTCATGGCTTTGTAATCGGAGGCTAACGGCTCGATGGTGTAAGTAATGGTCTGCTCCCGCTCCAGGTAGCCTTTTTCGTTTATGAACATGATCGGTAGAGGCTGGGTTTTGACTTCCACGCCGTAAACCCGTACGGTCGTGAAATCGGTCTGGGTGAGCATCAAGTAGGCGGGCTTGCAGGTTGAGGGGCAGGCCATGTTGGTGCTTATTACGCTCAGGCCGCCGGTTCCGTTGATCGCGAGGGTGTTCACGCCGGGTTTAAGGGTGTAGTTCGACATATAGTTCCCGTCTCCCTGGTCCAGGCCTGAAATGCCGTCGAAGGTTACGGAGGGACCAAAATAATCCGTGGTTGTGCTGTACTGCCGGGTCCCGACGATCTTATTACACGTAAGGGTCCCGCTTGCGCAGGAGATGGAGACGTCTTTGGTTGTCTCCTCTTCCACAAGGGAGTAGAGCTTCGCCTTCACGGATATGGTTGAGCCGGTCTTGCCTGCGTTGATGCTGTTGCCGTACTGATCGGCCTCGTACGTATACGTCACGAACATCTGGCGCAGGGGGTCTTCGGTGTTGTCGCATTTTCTGTTGTAAAGAGCATAGAGGTCGTAGGTGTAGAGTTTTAGATTGACAGCTGGTTTATTAGGAGCGGATGCGCTGATAACATAAATTGCGTCTTCCATGCCGCCCAGGATGACCTGCGCCGCCGCGCCGGTATGGTCGGTTGTGAGAGTAAGGGACGACTTTAGGGTGTCGCCGCAGGTCCCCCAGGTGGGCGCATTGCTTATGCAAGCCGTGCTGGTTTCCAGGAGATAGGCTTTTTTCGTGACCGGCGCCGTAATAGGACAGTTGGGCTCGTCAGGGTTTTGGACGGGCTCGGCAGCCGTAAACGTGACAGGAACGTTTGAAACAGGATTGTTGTATTCATCCTCAACAGCTACCGAAACGAATCCCGCGAAGCTGAGGGCCGCGCCCCACGTGCCGTCTCCGTGAAGGGGCGTGATGTGATGGGCCGCTTTGGGGAAGCCATAAGCAGTGAAGGGTTTTGTAAGACCCGCGCCGGACGTAAGGGCGGCATCGACGAGGTTTTCTCCTACCTGTTGGGCATAGGTATTCCCTGCGTTCCACCAGAACGTCGTGTTTGATTTTGTCTCTTTTCCAAGCAGGAACTCAACCTCTGCCATCCCGATGACGCTGGTCTTGACAACTACGGTATCTTTTTCAGGTTTAGTCGCCGTGGCGGGATCAAAGGCAAGTAGTTTTCCGCCTCCGGCCTTCACGGTAAAGGTCACTTCGACGTTTTTTACCGCGAGCCCCTTTTGATCAGTGACTTTTACCGTGAGGAACTTGCTCAGAACGCTTCCTACGACACCTTGCTGCATATCGGTGGAGGCGAGTTTTTGAATGTTCCGCGCTGAAGCAGGATCGTTGTTCGCGGGCTCGGTATAAGGGTGACTGAGCAGGTCGGCATAATACGCCGGCCATTTGTCCAGGCCCCACGCGGTCATTCCGCCCGCTATGGAACCTGACAACATCCAGCCTGCCTCGCCGGTTGCAATGTTTTCTTTGATCCAGCCGACGCCGGACCAGTCCTTATACACTAGTTCAACATTCGGAGTTCTGAGTTCGAAACCCTGGTTAACGGCATTTACCATGTCTTCCTTGATGTTGTCGTTAAAGGGTAATGTCGGCAGAATTGCATCGATGTTGGATTTATCTATGGTTATGATGCTCGTTGCTGATGGCGGATTGCCGGTTGCAAGTTGGAAAAGCTTGGCAGTCGAGATGGATTCTACCTTGAAATCGTCCTCGAATATTCTGTTTTCAAGAATAGATCCCTGCAACGACGACAGTTTCATAAACAGCCGTTGTCTGTCACTCTGAACTCCGAACACCGAACTCTGAACTGTTTCTATTATTCGGTGGTCAGCATCCACATACACTCCCTTCCACGTGAACCCATGCGGTATATCGAGAAGATAGGTGACATCAATAACGCCTCCCACGGTTACAACAGCGGGGAGTGGTCTGGAGATGGTCAGATGCAGAAGTGATGCGAGTTCGTCTTCTGCCTGGTTCCAGCGATCTATATAATGATTCGCTTCCTCGTAGAGGAGGCGCTCCGCGTCTTTTGCCCCCTCACCCCCGCCCTCTCCCGCGAGGGGCGAGGGAGTAATAATTGCTTTTTGAGAGGTGATTCCGATAACCGATAGATTACCTGCAATGAGCTTGTTTGTTATGGTCTCCACAGGCGCAGCGCCCCCGTTTACCGAGGGCGAGTGCAGTTCTATCGTCAGATTGAAGTCCGCTCCCATCGGGAGCCCGTCTGTAGCGACGACGATCCGTTCACCGTTTATCTTGAGCACCGGACGAAGTCTAATTAAATAAGCCGGGGCATTATCCAGCCCTCCATATGAAGCTATGATCTCCTGGTCCTCGACAGTCTCTGGCTCGTAGGTTATGACTAGCTGCTGGTTGCTGAGTTTGTAAAGCGGCAGCGTGATGTCAAAAAGGGTTTCTCCCTGTGTGCTGCCTACTGTATGCTGTCTACTTGCTGCAAACCTGACTTTGTGAAGCAGTTCCTCTGGAATTGCTGCGAATTCTCCAGTAATCGTCTTTTCAACAAACTGCATGCCCGCGGGAAGGATCTTCATGTGCTCTTCGGGTAATGTCCGGGTGCGGACATAATCCGTAAGCTCATAGCTCATGGCTGATAGCTTTTGCTTAAGGTATTCGAGCGGGGTTTGGGTCCGGATGGCGATAAGATATTCATCCCGCACAGCTGAAAGCTGATCGCTGACGGCTGAAACCTCAAATATGTCTTTCGGGTCGTTGACGACGTAATTTTTGACTTTTATACTCGTATCCAGTCCCAGCCAGGTTTTTCCGTGCTCATCAATGATGGCGCCGCGGTAGTTGGCGTAAGGGATCTGGCTTTCAATCCAAATGTGCTCTATCTGAATGTTCGCTATCTTGCCGCCGGCGATGATCGGTTTGAACGGTATCCCCGCCTTCTGAAAAAACTCGGCTGTCCGCGCCGGATCGTCAATGCCGATGAGGTTTTTTACCTTCTCTATGTCCGGCAAAATTTCCACGGTTCCCCGCACATACCTGGTCGGAAAGCCCGAAGCCCGCAGCAGCGCCGCAAGCAGCGTCGCCTGATCGCAGTCATTCCCGCTCTTCTGACGAAGCGTCTCTTCCGCCCCTTTCATGCAGCCCCAGTACCACTCTGTGTCGATAGTGTTTTTTACGTACTCATAGATGGCCACAGGCTGCCAGTTGAGGCTTTGTGCGAGCGCGGCTAGCTCTTTGGATATGGGGGCTTCTACTGTGCTCTTTGTGTCCTCTGCGCTTACGGTCTTGTTTCCGCCCTTGTACGCCGGCGCGATGGAGGGCGCGGAACTCGGCTCTTGCGCTGGATAATTGAGATGTTTATAAGGGAGACTGCCGATGATAGGTCGCTTCTTTTTGGGAAGAAGCTTATCTAATAGCGATTTTAGCTCGTCGCTTTGAGCTTGCAGCTTTACAGATGACGCTTCCTGACTCCCGGACGGCAATCCATCGATAAGGCCAAGATACTCCATCAGCGCTTTTCGATATCCCCCGGCCATATTCCGATGCCGCTCCACCGCCTTCGCGCCGAGAGACTTCACTTTCTCCTCACGCAGTATGAAGCGCTCTTCGAGCAGCAGGTTTGATATTCTTACGTCCTCGGCAATGATTTTGAGCCGGGATATTTCCGAAGTGACAGAAGCGCCTTGCGTCATCTTTGCGATAATGGACTCGACAATGGCCTGACTCTTATTCAAACCCCGCTGAAGGTCTGTTTCAAGATCGACTTCGGCGGCCCTCCCGAGGAGCGGAGCAAGGACAAGGCACAAGGCCAAAACATATTGCGCAAATTTTAATAGCAAACGGCCTGGAATGCAGGTGGAATGAATTAACATGAATACCAGACCTCTTGCCATCTGCCCCCCCTGATGCATATGCCGGAGAATTGAATAATGAAATAAGAGCCATGAGAATATCAATTTTTATTTTCAGCGTCAATGTCAATTTCTAATTTGAGGTCATAATTATGTAAAAGGACGTTTAACACTATGATTTATAGGCAGTTTTTAAATCGGGGTATTTTAAGGGTATATGCACAGGAAATGCGCATATTGCTGCATATGGCTTCATTTTATTATTAAAATAATTGCCGGCACTAATCATCAGACGTCCTTGCGGCGCTATTCAACGAAACATGGTTATTGTCTCCTCGATTGCTTCTCAACGTTCAGGATTATTTTTCCGCTTTCGGGAAGAGCCTGGCGATCACGATCATCAGGATCAGGGTCACCGCGCCGAGCACCGCGTAGAGTCCCCAGCTCTTATCTTCGAACGCTCCCAGGAGCGCGTTCTTGAACCCAGCTGAACCGACCGATTCTACCTTCCCCAGCTCCACGGTCTTCGGCAGGACATCTGCCAGGTGCGCCTGCACCAGCGTCAGGTCGTACTTCGCAAGAGCGGCCTTTTCGTTCCCGCCGTACAGCGCGTAGTCACCCGGCGTGGCCGCCAGGAAGAGCAGCGACGGAGCGTAATAGGACACCTTCAGGTTGCGAAGCTCGATCGGCCTGTTGTCTCCGTGCTCCATGGTGATGCGGAGCTTTGTGACGTCATTGGGAAGCCCATTGAGCGCGACGCGCAGCACCGACGAAGACTGCGAAGCGTTCTGCCAGCGCATTGTCCGCCACACCTGCCAACCGGCGTGGCCCTGGAGCGGCGCCTCGAACTGCGCCACCCGGTCGAAGATCCCGCTGGACTCGGCGGTGAGCTCCCTCAGGTCAGTTGACCGGTCCGGCAGCTCAACGGTCCACAAGGTCCTGTTCTTGTTCTTGTCGTACTCGGGCGTTGGCGCAAGGTCTATCTTCCGCTCCTCGCTCGGACCGGAAAAGTACGGGACCTGGAGGCCGTCCTTCACGATCCGCATCGAACCGAAGCCTTCGCGCAGGCTTGCCTCGCGATTCAATACCAGCCGGTAGTATCCCGTATCACCGACCGGAAACCGCGACCTCCAGCGGAACCCCTTCCCGTCAAAGGGCCCGCCCGCGACAGCATACTTCACAAGCAGGCTTTCGGGCTGCCACTGCGGATTCTCCTGCAAAGCGGAGAATGCGATGACGGCACTGACCTTCCGCTCCTTGTCCCCCGGCGCTGCCTGGATGTTCACCTGATTCCCGAGGCCGGTCTGGGCTTCGTATACGCCGGCCTTGTCCGCGTAGAAGGTCATGTGCGGCAGGTTCACGTTGATCGCTATGGACCTGACCGCGCCGACGTACCTGTCGCCCGGGTCGAGCCGCAGCACGAGGGAGCGCGTGCTCCAGCAGGCGTTCACCGGGAGCTCGAGCAGCGCGCCATTCTTGCCCACGGTCGTGATACTGCCGGAGAACAGCTTCTGGAACTGCAGCGTGCCGCCGCTCACCACCATGGGGCCCAGCTCCCAGGTCCCCTGGAACTGCGCCTCTGTGGCGAGCTCGAGCTTCTTGATCCAGAGCCCCAGGCCCGGCAGGGTTGTAGAGAGCACGCGTACGCGCTCGTCGGTCTTATCCGAGAACTTGAGCGGCACGGACTGCTCTGCGAAGTCCTTCGCAGCGTTCTTGCCCGAAAGGGTCACCGAGGTCACCGGCAGGGTCGTCTCGCGGAATCGTTTGTCATAGCCCTTGAAGCCGAGCCGCACCTTCTGGTAGATCCCGGGCGCGACACTGATCTCCGCGGCAAAGCGGCCGCTGGAAGCGTAGAGAGCCGCGTTCTCTGCCAGCACGCGCCAGCCTTTTGCGTCCCTGCCCTCGATCTTCACCGTGCCCATGGTCTGCGGGGCATCCACGTCGATCCGGACCGTCTCGACCTGCAGGTCCTTCGGCGCGTCAGCCTCCCAGACCAGCATGCGCTTCTTGTCGAAGAGCAGGCGGCTGGGTTTCAGCGCAACGCTGCGCGGTCCGGTGTCGCCTTTCCAGAAAAGCTCGAAGGAGCGCGGTTTGCCGTCCGGCCCGACCAGGGTCAGGTCCAGCTGCGAGGTCCTGGCCGCGCCGTCCGTCCCGAAGAAGACCCCGGCAGGCAGCACCATTTCGATCAGCCCCGGCTGGGCGACCTGCGCCGAGGCCTGATAGTGCCATTGCTGGTCGGCGAGGGAGGGACGGGAAGCTGCGAGAAAAAAGAGAGCGAGGATGCTGAAGAACGCTGAAGCTTTATATGTTTTCATACAGGTCACCTCTCTTCGAAGATATTCTTATTACAACCCGAGTCACGACACAGAACGCAATTCTTTGCCTTTCAGCGTTCTCCGCAGGAACAGGAGCTGCTTATTCACATTGCCAAGCAGCTTCCGATACTTCTCTCGCTTCTTCCTGATTTCGTCGTAATATTTGATGTCCTTGCCAAGGAGCTTGCCTTTATACTCGAACCGGACCCTGCTCCCCTCTCGCTTCATCAGGTAATAGTACTGATACCCTTTGACATATTTCTTCACCAGCGCCCCCGGTGGCAGTGCAGCCAGGGCTTTTTCATATTTTTCCTGGACGACCAGCGCCTTTTTGAGCTCTTCTTCCAATATGCCTTTGATTATCTTCATAGTTCCTATCTCGTTACCATACAGTTTCGCGATTATACTAAGTTGTATGGTAACTGTCAAGGAAGCATGCTTGCCGCTCCCGCAGAGGCGGCGTTTGGCCCGTCTGACCATTTTCGGCGGCGTGGGCAGAATCGGCGAGCTTTGCACGTCCCGTCCTGATAAATCGTGGAGGCTTGGAATGACTGCCCGTCCTTGATGCCCGGAGACAGTTCATTCCAGGCGCTGATGGAGGGGGGCTGGTCTTTTTACTCGACCCATCTCCTCCCGTCCTAATGAGGGATTGAGAAGGTCGATTCTAAACTCGGATCCCAGGCAGCCCCTGAAAAAGCTAAGGCCGGGCAAAAATGCCAGGCCTTATTTCTTTTCATTCCTTTATCCTAAAAACTGCATCTGACAAGTGACAGAAAAAAGAGGCTGGCAAAAAATCTGTTTTGCCAACCTCCCGCATGAATTACATATTATGCGGCACGGTGACCGTTGCGGACAGGGTCGTCGCGTTTCCCGCGATGTCCGTGGCCTGGTACGTGATCGTGTACACCCGGCCGGCGCCCGTTCCCGACCGCTCCGCCCGCAGTGAGATCGTGCCGTCGGCATTGATAACGATATCGTTGGCGGTGTCGCCGTCTCCAAGCCCGTCGTCCGGCTCATTGCTCGTCACCGATACGAGCCTGACCGTTGTCCCTTGATTGCCGTCCGTAACTTTGACTGACGGCGTGACCGTTACCATCCTGTGGTTCGGAGGCCAAAGCGTTCCCGGGCTCACGGACAGGCTCAGCACGGACGCGGTCTTGTCGATGTTCAGCGTCACCTGGGCCGTGGCTGTATTGCCTGCCTTGTCAACTGCCGTGCCGGTTACCACCTGACCAACCCCTTCTTTCGTAGCCGTAACCGTCTCCGGACAGAAAGCAATTTCCGAGAGAGAATCACTGCACGTGAAGGTCACCGTTACATCCGTATTGTTCCAGCCGCTCGCATTCGGCGACTGCATCACTGACGCCGTTATTGTCGGCGCGGTCTTGTCGATGTTCAACGTCACCACGACAATGGCCATAATACCGGCCTTGTCGACCGCCGTGCCGCTGAAAACCTGTTCCGCCCCTTCCGTTGTAACGGTTATCGGCGCGGGACAGAACGCGATCCCCGAGAGAGCGTCATTGCACGTGAACGTAACTGTTACATCCGAATTGTTCCACCCATTCTCGTTCGGGGCCGGGGTTATTGTTGCCGTGATCAAGGGCGGCGTCTTGTCGATGTTCAGGGTGATTTTGGCTGTGGCGGGAAGCCCGGCCTTGTCATACGCCGTGCCGGATATCTCCTGATTCAGTCCTTCGGTCGTTACCGTTATGGGCGACGGGCATGTAGCTATGCCCGATCCGGTATCGCTGCACGTCCAGGTAACGAGAACATCGGTAGTGTTCCAGCCATATCCATTCGGAGACGGGCTGACGCTCCCGATGATCGTGGGGGGTGTCGTGTCTATGTTGATCACGAGGGTCTTCGGCGCTTCCGCATTTCCGGCGTTGGTTACCGCTTTGTACGTTATGGTCGTCGCACCGCCTCCGCAGACCGTGAACTCTCCGGTATACGGAATCCACGTCGTGCCCTTGTCCACGCTGTATACTATTTCCGCCACCCCGGAAAGGCCCGCCACCGTGGTGAGCGTCACGGGAACGCAGGACCAATAATAGCCGTTCCCATCGACCGGAGGCGCGGGTACGACAGGAATGGTAACAGGCGGCGTCGCATCACGATTGACCCCGGTATTGCCATGGACGCCTGCAAGACCGTTATTGTCCACTGCCCAGTACGTGATGGTGTATGTCCCGTCATTCGTCAACGTGAAACTCGCCCTGCCGCCGTTCACTACGGACTCGACCGTGTTGATAATGTAATGGATCTCTTTTACCCCGGTGCAACTGTCAGTGGCATTCAGAGTGACGCTGACGTCCGAGACGTACCAGCCGTTCTGCCCGGGAGTGCCCGAGAGCGAGGCCGTGGTTGTGGGCGGAGTGGTGTCCTCAATCGTGATCGTTACCGTATCCGTGGCGGTTCCTCCCGGTTTGCCGTCATTCACGGTGAGGGTTACCACGGTGGGGCCGAGGGGCAGCGTTACCATCGGGTTTACCCCCGAAGCGGTTCCCCCGTTCCACGTCCAGGTGTAAGTGAGCGCATCGCCTTGAGGATCGGACGAACCGGAACCGTCCAGGGTCGCGGCGCCGCAGGATTGGCCCGTACATTCCACACTCTGGTCATGGCCGGCGTTCGCTGTCGGAGAGCTGTTGAGCGGCCTGCACTTGCCCGCGCTGCCTGCCCTGAATATTGATCCGATTTCGTCTGTGGTGAGTGCGCGGCCATGTATTTCCAATTCGTCCACGACTCCTATCAAACTGTCAGGTCCGCTCGTATATGCCGGGTTGTAGCCTCCGATAAATAGAGGCACGTTGGTTACATGCATCGGACCGCTGAAGGGCGTGCTGGCGGTGAGGACCCCATTCACAAAAAGCTGCATCTGTGAGCCCGTCCAGACTCCTGCGACGTGTGTAAACGTGCCAGGAGCTACCGGTGTGGACGCTTTGGCACTCGTGCCATCAGAACCTGTCGCCGAGAGATTGAAAGAGGGCCGGCCGTCAGCGTCTATAAACAGGCCATATCCGGCAGTACCGTACAACGTGTCTCCCCATTTCGCGGCTATCGGGCTGTTTGAAATCCCCGGCGTCTGATTATGAATGCCGCTGAATGAAATCCACGCGTCCACGGTCATCGGACCGGTGAGGTTGAGCGCATCGGTGTCGGGTATTTCGATGCGGCCGGCGCCGTCGAAGGCAAATCCCTGGTCAACCTTACCAGCACTGTACGTCACGCCTCCGACCGGGGTTCCGGAATGTCCGTGCATAATATCATATGCGTATCCGTCGCCCGGCCACCAGCCGATGATATCAGCGGGCGGTTGGATACACTGGGTTTTCCCCGCAATTGCATCTATATGAAGATCATCCTGTCCGCTTGAGTTGCTGAGCGCCTCGATGGCAACGGTGTGAATTGATAGAGGGATATCCGACAGCTCGGCATACCAGCTTCCCTGACTCATCGTATCGAATGTCGCCGCAAGAACACCGTCGAGATATATTTTTGCGATACCGTCATTACTGTCGGATGAAGCGAATTGAATGGCGATAACATTCGTCTCTTTGGTAAATGTGCCGTAAATGCGCGCATTCGGACCGAATAACCACACCATGTACTGATACGGCGAAGGGGCCACAATCACATAGCCGGTATATTGTCTCAACGCCACCAAACTTTCCGCTTCCATGATATCGCTGAAGTCCGGCTTGTTTATTACCGCCTGATACGGATCATTATAACCGAAGGTCTTCACGGTCAACGCTTCGACTGACCCCGCTAAATACAGCAGGATAAAACTGATGGAAACCAGCATAAACCTCGTCTTTGACTTCATAATCTACCCCCCTGTTGAAAGTTAGGGCTCTTGTATCATATGTTTATGGATGGTGTCAATATATTACTCATTTTCGACGATGATTTTTGGCTGCGGATAATTTCAAATTGAGAAGAATTAATAATTGACTTGATGGAATGCACAGATTGTTTCTGAATAGCACATTTCCAACCTGCCTAAACTTTTCTTGCCATCCTTATCTGCAATTGTCCGTGGCGTGACGGTAGTGCTCATGTTGGTAGCAGTTTTGCAGAGGTGACAAAATTCGATCGGCATACTGAACCTCCTAAGCCGGTTACATGCTCCAGTCCACAATCTTCAGGTTCTTTATTTGTTTAAACTCTTTGGTGTTATTCGTAACAAGGGTCACACCGAAAGCACCTTCTCGGTCCGTATGTAACTGTGCCAGACGAACACCAGGTCGAACATCAGGGCGGCAAGCCACCAGAGATAGAAGAAGCCGGCTCCGGTCAGCGCAAATTGCCAGAGGACCTGCGGA
>Ga0334722_10004997_pt1 | contig 13561 bp, 11 predicted proteins | sample C3_bottom_MG_FD_207210 | JGI IMG/M metagenome (GOLD analysis project Ga0334722, IMG submission 207210) | Sediment microbial communities from Yellowstone Lake, YNP, Wyoming, USA - C3_bottom | ecosystem: Environmental > Aquatic > Freshwater > Lake > Sediment | place: USA: Wyoming | collected...
CGAGCAAACGAGTTCTCCCATGAGGTCGGTCTTATGTGCCTCAGTGAATCTTAGAGGCCTCATCTCATAGAGAATCACATTGACTCCCCTTTTGGCGGCCTGATAGGCAGCCTCTGCACCCGAAAGACCGCCTCCTATGACTAAAAGTTCCTTCATACTTTATATTATACGTCATACTCTTGAAAGTTCCACAGACGTTTTAATTGTGGTGAAAAATCTACCTGTCAGGATTGTAGCCTATATGACAATGCCTGTTGTATAATAAGACAATGATTAAGAATACCTTCTGTATCCTTAATGGCATTGGAGAAAGGCTCGAGAGAAGGCTCTGGAGACAGGGGATACTTACGTGGAATGACTTTATCGAGAAGGATGAGATTGATCTCATAAGCCCTGAGAGGAAGGCACTCTTTGATTCTGCCCTCAGAGATGCCGCAAGGGAACTGGAGATAGGAAATTCTCCCTATTTTGCAAAGACAATAAAGAGGAGAGAGCACTGGAGACTCTATGATGTCTTCAAGGGAGGGGCCCTTTGCCTCGATATAGAGACGAATGGTTTTTTACCTGATAGAGGTGGATATGTAACGCTCGTTGGTCTGTATGATGGTTATGACTGGCGATACCTCCTGGCCGGCAGGGACCTCACCGCAGAGAATCTCAATAAAGAACTATCAGGTTATAAATATCTTATCACCTATTACGGTTCATCCTTTGATATACCATTCTTACAGAGGATCTTTCCTGAGCTAAGGTTCGATATCCCTCATTTTGACCTCTGTTTCGCAGCAAGGAAACTTGGCTTTAAGGGAGGTCTAAAGAGATTAGAGTCAGAACTCGGCATAATCAGAGATATATCTGTTAAGGGAATGGATGGTTATGATGCTGTAAGGTTATGGGAATATGCTATCAGGGGAAGCAAGGAGGCCCTTGACCTTCTTATAACATATAATAGAGAAGATACGGTAAATCTCCTGGAGATTGCGGAACGCCTTTATTTAATGCTGAAGGATTCAACAGGCATAAAGGAGTTTGTCAATTATGGAGATTCTTAAGGGCTATCTCACTTTCCTCTCTGTCGAGAAGGGACTTGCGAGGAATTCGGTCCTCTCTTATCAGAGGGATCTGAAGACCTTCGAGATATTCCTCTCCGAAAGGTCAAAAGACCTTGGCAACTTCTCGAAGATGGATATCATTGAATTCATTGAAGGATTGAGAGAGGATCATTCCATATCGAGTATATGCAGGGTCCTTTCTGCCATCAGGGGGCTCTGTAAATACCTTATCCTCGAAAAGATCATAGAAGAGGACCCATCAGAAAACCTTGATACACCAAAAAGGTGGGATAGGGTTCCAAAGGCACTTAGTTTTGATGAGGTAGAAAGGGTAATCAATGCGACAGTGAGACCAGGGGATAAAAAGAGGAAGGACTCTATGGCCTTGAATTTCAGGAATTCTGTAATGGTGGAACTTCTTTATTCCTCAGGGCTCAGGGTTAGTGAACTCGTAAATTTAAGGGTTCAGGACATCAATATAGAGGGTGGATTTATAAAGGTAATGGGTAAGGGATCAAAGGAGAGGGTCGTTCCTGTCAGCAGGAGAACAATAGAAAAGGTGAAGGAATATATGAGATCATACAGGAATCTTCTACTCGGAAAGAAGAATACCGATTTTCTCTTTACCACTTCTCGAGGAAGGGCCATGACAAGGCAGAGGTTCTGGCAGGCCCTGAAGGTCTATGGAAAGGAGACAGGGCTTTCTCTCTCACCTCATATGCTGAGGCACAGCTTTGCGACACATCTTCTCGAGGGCGGGGCTGATCTTAGGTCCCTCCAGAAGATGCTCGGTCATGCAGACATCTCTACGACCCAGATATACACAAAGATATCGACAGATAGACTGAGAAAGGTCTATAAGGAATATCATCCGAGGGCAAGATAGCCCTGACCATGAATCAATAATATGGAGGTGGATATGGCAAAGGTTTTAGGTCCCGATGATCTTTACAGGTGCTGTGATGAAAAGATTCTTACCTTCGAGACAACAAGTGAACTCCCTCCTCTTGAGGGAACGATAGGCCAGGAAAGGGCTCTCAGTGCTATTGATTTTGGCCTTAATCTTGATAGTTCAGGGTTCAATATCTTTCTGCTTGGCGAAAACGGCACAGGAAGGATGTCGACAATAAAGGCAGTCCTCGAAAGGCAGTCCCTATCGAGACCTGTCCCTTCAGACTGGTGTTATGTATACAATTTCAAAGACCCTGACACACCAATGGCCATATCCCTTAAGCCAGGCATGGCCGTTGCCCTTCAGAAGGATATGGACGAACTCATAAAGACCCTCAGGATAGAGATCCCCAAGGTCTTTGAATCGAAGGAATATGAAAAACAGAGGAGCAGACTTATCGAGGAATTCCAGAAAAAACAGAGGGATCTCTTCTCGAGTCTCGAAGACGAGGCACAATCAAAGGGTTTTTCCATAAGAAAGACCGTCAGCGGCCTTCTCATAGTGCCTGTAAAAAAGACAGGAGAACCTCTCACAGAAGAGGAATTCGAATCCCTTGATATTAATATAAGAAAGAAGATCGAGGAGATAGGGAAGGCCCTTCAGGAGAGGCTTGATGATGTGGCAAGGGCCATCAGAGAGGGAGAAAAGCTCTTGAAGGATCTCTTATCGAGACTCGAAAGAGAGGCAGCCCTTTCTGCTGTTGGCCATCTGATAGAAGACCTGAAGAAAAAATATGCTGAAAACCAGAAGATAGTAGATTATCTCGATAATGTCAGGGAGGATATCCTGGAACACCTTGATGATTTCAAGACCTCTGAGGAACAGCCGCCGCCTCTACCATTTATGAAATTACCAAAGGCCGAACCCACCTTCACGAGATATACAGTGAATGTCCTCGTAAACAATAAGGATTGCAAGGGCGCTCCCTGTATATTCGAGAGTAACCCAACCTATTACAATCTCTTCGGGAGGATCGAACATAAGTTCCAGTACGGGATTGCTGTTACTGATTTTTCGATGATAAAGGCAGGTTCACTCCATAGGGCAAACGGGGGATATATAGTGATAGATGCCCTCGACCTTCTCAGGAATATCTTTGCCTACGATGCATTAAAGAGGGCGATCAGAAACAGGGAGATCAAGATCGAAGACGTCTGGGAACAGTATAGACTGATCTCTACAACAACACTGAAACCTGAGGCGATACCCCTCGATGTCAAGGTAATCCTCATAGGAAGTCCCTATCTCTATTATCTTCTCTATAACCTTGACGAGGAATACAGGGAACTCTTCAAGGTAAAGGCAGACTTTGATAGCAGGATGCAGAGGACAGAAGAGAATATCAGGAAATATGCCCTCTTCATTGCAGCCCTGAGCAAGGGAGAGAATCTCCTGCCCTTCGACAGGTCAGGAGTGGCAAAGATAGTCGAATTCGGATCAAGGCTGGCAGAACATCAGGAGAAACTATCCTCAAGATTCAGCGAGATAGCAGACCTTGTCAGGGAGTCAACTTACTGGGCGAGAAAGGAAGGCCATGATGTCGTAAAGGCTGAAGATGTGGAGAAGGCATTAAATGAAAAGATCTACAGGTCTAACAGGATAGAGGAGAGGCTGCAGGAACTCATGGCAGAGGGAACACTCATAGTAGATACATCTGGAGAAAAGATTGGACAGGTGAACGGGCTTGCTGTTATTGACCTTGGTGATTACAGCTTTGGAAAGCCTTCGAGGATAACTGCAAGGACATATGCAGGCAAGGCAGGAGTGGTGAATATAGAGCGTGAAACAAAGATGAGTGGCAGGATTCATGAAAAGGCTATCCTCATACTCACCAATTACCTCGGCAGTAAGTATGCTGTTAAGAGACCTATCAGTCTATCTGCCTCCATAACATTCGAACAACTCTATGAGATGGTGGAAGGAGACAGTGCCACCTGTGCAGAATTTTATGCCCTCATAAGCAGTATTTCAGGGGTTCCCCTTAAGCAGAATATTGCTGTCACAGGTTCGATGGACCAGAATGGACTCGTTCAGCCCATTGGTGGAGTCAACGAGAAGATAGAAGGGTTCTTCGAACTCTGCCGATTAAGAGGGTTAGACGGAAGTCATGGTGTGATTATACCGAGAAAGAATGTAAAGAACCTTATGTTGAAAAAGGATGTTGTCGAGGCCGTCAGGGAAGGAAGGTTTTTTATCTATCCGATAGATTTAGTCGAGGAGGGGCTTGAGATCCTTACAGGTATGTCAGCAGGAGAGTTGCAGGAAGACGGAACATATCCTGAGGGGACCGTTAACTACCTTGTTATGAAGCGACTCACAGAGATATCCGAGGCCCTTAAGGAAAAGAAGGCAGAAGGAGAGGAAGAAAAGAAACAGAGGCCTGAAAACAATGAATCAAGATGATGATTCACTCGAGGGTCATCCGATTTTTTTTGACGATAGCATGGATTTTAGAATTATCGATTGTTATACTTATGACCTTACCATTCCTTCTGCTCCCTGTAACGGCGGGAAGGTTTCTGGGGAGAGGTCTCTATTATCTCTCTAAATCCAGGAGGGAAATAGCGATTCGTAATGTGGATGCGGCCTTTAAAAATCGGATGATATCAGCAGGTAAGGGGCCAGAGGCGATAGTTAAGGCGTACTTTGAAGAACTCGGCCAATCGATAGTAGAGATAGTAAAGCTCTATTACGGTAAAGGGGAAAAGATTCTCGATAAGATAAGAATCACTGGATTGGACAATCTTCAGAAGGCCAGGGAAAAGGGCAGGGGGATAATATTTATAACAGGTCATTGCGGAAACTGGGAATTGCTTGCCATTGCGGCCTCATTGAAGGTTATGCCTGTTTCGGTAGTTGCAAGACCCCTGAACAATCCATATCTCAATAGACTCATCGAAGGGGTCAGGTCGAGGTATGGAAACACTGTTATATATAAAAAAGGGGCATTGAAGGAGATTATCAGGAGACTCAGGAATAATGGTGCTGTAGGTATACTCATGGACCAGTCAGTGATACCTGAGGAAGGAATCATTACTGACTTCCTTGGCAGACCTGCCTGGACGACAAAGATGCCTGTCCTGATCGCAAGGAAGACAGGTTCTCCAATCCTGCCTGTCTTTATCAGGAGGAATGGCTCGGAACAGGAGATAACAATATACCCTGAGGTTATGTTATTATCAAATAAGGATGACGAATCACTGAAGAAGAATATAGGTCGACTGAATTCCTTTATTGAGGGGTATATAAAGGATAATCCTGAACAGTGGTTGTGGATACACAGGAGATGGAAGAGGGTGCCAGAGGATAAGGAAGTATGACAAAAGAAAAGGTCCTTATAATAGATGACGAAAAACTCATCAGGTGGTACCTCCGTGAGAACATGGAAAAGTCAGGTTTTACCGTCATTGAGGCGGAAAAGGGTAATGAGGCGGTAAGGCTCTTCTCAGAACACCTTCCTGACATTGTGCTCCTTGATGTGAATCTCCCTGATATCTCAGGTATCGATGTCTTGAGCACTATAAAGGCCATGGACAAGGATGTCCCTGTAATTATAATTACTGCCTTTGGCAATATCAAGACCGCTGTCGAGGCGATGAAACTCGGCGCCTATGACTTCATAGAGAAACCATTCGAGATAGAGAAGTTGAATATCGTTATAGAAAAGGCTATGGAGAATGCATTCCTCAGAAGAGAGGTATCGAGGTATAAGGCGCTCTCCGGCAATTATAGCTTTGACCAGATAATAGGTAATTCTCCGAAGATGCAGGAGGTCAGAAAGATAATAAAGAAGATAGCCCTGAGTAATACCACAACGATCCTCCTTGAGGGCGAATCAGGTACTGGAAAGGACTTTGTTGCCCGGGTAATACATAACCAGAGCAACAGGGCAAATAAATCCTTTATAGATGTAAACTGTGCAGCCCTTCCCGAAAACCTGATTGAGTCTGAACTCTTTGGCTACGAACGCGGTGCATTTACAGGGGCCTCTACACCCAAGAAAGGTCTCTTCGAGATAGCAAATGGCGGCACTATCTTCCTCGATGAGATAGGAGATATGAATTATGATCTGCAGGCAAAGCTCCTGAAGGTTATAGAAAACAAGACCTTCAGGAGACTCGGCGGCACCACAGAGATAATGGTGGATGTCAGGATCATCGCAGCTACAAACAGGAACCTTCCTGAGAAGATAAAGGCTGGTGGGTTCAGAGAGGACCTCTACTGGCGACTGAAGGTGATGCCTATCTCTCTTCCTCCCCTGAGAGAAAGGGGAGAGGATGTCTTACTGCTGTCGCAACATTTTATAGAGAACTTTAATCGGGAGTTTAAAAAGCATATCAAGGGACTGTCCCGTGAAACCAGGGAACTCTTCCTATCTTACAACTGGCCTGGTAATGTGAGAGAACTGAAGAATGTCATAGAGAGGGCGATACTCTTAGAGACAGGTGAATACATAACACCTGACTATCTTCCTGCAGAGATGCTGCAGGGCTTTGCTAAGGAAAGGGGAGAAAAAAAGCCCTGTGATATCTTCAATATCAATATCCCCGAAGAGGGCATAGATATTGAAGAGGTCGAGAAGACCATCCTTAGAAAGGCCCTTGAGATGGCAAAAGGGAATCAGAGTAAGGCAGCAAAGTTGTTACACCTTGGAAGGGATGCCTTCAGATACAGGATACAGAAATTCGGATTAAACGGGGATTAATCAGGAGAGAAATTCTCTAAGGGCAACCTTCCAGTTTAAAGGCCTGTATCCTGTAACAGAAGAAAATATCCCTGTATCAAGAACAGAATAAGAGGGCCTCCTGGCAGGGAGTGGATAATCCTCTGTCTTTATCGGAACGACCTTTTTCTTGATGGACCTGATATTAAGTATCTCCATTGCAAAGTCATACCATGTTATCCCGCCCTCTGAGTCATCAGTAAAATGATAAATACCGTAAGCCCCTGTCGTGATGAGCCTCTTTATGGCATGGGAAAGGGTGGTTACGCTCGTTGGAGAACCTACCTGATCATTGACAACCCTCAACTCCTCTCTCTCTTCTGAGAGTCTCAATATTGTATATACGAAATTATTACCACCTTTCCCATAAAGCCAGCTCGTCCTGATGATGTAAAACCTGTCCATTATCCATTCAATATACCTTTCACCTGCAAGTTTCGACTCTCCATAGGTGTTGAGGGGATTTGTATTATCAAAGGGTGTATATGGCCTCTTCTTCTCACCATCAAAGACATAGTCTGTGCTTATATGGCAGAGGGGGATATTCATATCAGCACATATGATTGATAGATTCTGGACACCTGTACCATTTATGAGAAAGGCCTTTTCCCTCTCTTCCTCAGCCTTATCGACCTTTGTATATGCAGCGCAGTTGATAATTAAATCAACCGAGAGGTCCCTTATCACCTGATTGACTGAATCCCTGTCGGTTATATCAAGGGACTGCCTCGGTAGGCCTGTTACCGTATGTTCCTCAGAAAGTACTGGTATGAGGGTACCAGCAAGCATCCCGTTTGAACCTGTAACTGCTATCCTCACCTCTCCCAGAATCCTCTGCTTTCTCTAATCAACCTATCCTTAAGAGGCCTCCACCACCATTCATTCTCCCTGTACCAGTCAACAGTCCTCTTAAGCCCTTCACTAATTTCTGTAGAAGGCCTCCATCCTGTCTCCCTTTCCAGCTTTGAACTATCAAGGGCATATCTGTAATCATGTCCTGGCCTGTCTTTAACAAAGGTTATCATCTCCTCACCCTTTCCCATTATCCTTAGAACAGCCCTTGCTATATCGATATTCCTCTTCTCAGAGTTCCCCCCAACATTGTAGACCTCTCCAATCCTGCCATTATGAAGGATAAGGTCAATGGCCCTGCAATTATCCTCTACAAAGAGCCAGTCCCTTACATTCCTTCCTTCACCATATAGAGGGATCGGTCTGTCCTCAATGATATTCGTGATCATGAGGGGGATAAACTTCTCGGGGAATTGATACGGTCCATAATTATTCGATGGTCTTACTATTATCGCAGGAATGTCGTACGTCTCGTAATAGGCCCTCACGATGAGGTCAGCCGAGGCCTTTGATGCAGCATAGGGTGAATTTGGGGCAAGGGGGGTCTCCTCGGTAAACCTCCCGCTCTCCCCCAGACTTCCATAGACCTCATCTGTAGAGATATGGATATATCTTTTTACTGATGAGTCCCTGATCGCCTCAAGGAGGTTTGTGGTGCCGATGATATTAGTCTCGATAAAGGGCTGGACATTCATTATAGAGCGGTCTACGTGGCTTTCTGCTGCAAAGTGTACAACTGAGTCAACCTCATTGATAATCTCTCTGACAAGCCTCTGATCCTCTATCCTTCCCTTTATAAAGGTATATCGGTCATCCCCTTCGATATCTCTAAGATTTTCGAGATTCCCTGCGTATGTAAGGGCATCAAGGTTGATCAGATTATATTCAGGATGATTCCTTAATATATAACGTATAAAGTTTGAGCCTATAAAACCACATCCACCTGTTATGAGTATCTTCACTCAAGACTCCTGTATCCTGAATGGGCTTTCAGGGTCATCCTCATATCTTATCTCATCCACTTCCTGCTTCTTTTCCCAGCCCCTGTAAAGCCTGTCAGGGAAGTTTAAGACCATACCATCAGAATCACCTGCATTCCTGTAAGCATGAACGACATGGGGAGGAACAATAACGCACATCCTGTCAGCATTCTCTATAACAAACCTCTTCATATAGGCAGGAGAGCCATTCCTGTTATCCCAGAGATAGAGGGAAAATTTACCAAAGAAACAGAAATAATCGGTCTGCTCCCTGTGTTCATGGGGACCCCTCGTTATCCCTGGTCTTGTAACAGATATATAACCCATCTCAGGCCTGAAACCGCCTGTCTCATCTATCCTGAAGGTCTCTGCCAGCCATCCCCTCTGATCGTGAAACTCCTTTATCTCCCGAATCAATACCCCTGGTATATCTGTCTCCTTCCACATCTCTTACTAAACCTCCACTGTAGAATCATCACCGACCATAAGCCTCAAGGCCTTATGCATGGAACTATTACGAAGAACCCTCGTATTCTTGCCTATAAGGCTATCTTCAAGCCTCTCTATTCCTGAAAGATGGGCATTATCAAGTATAACAGAATGTTCAACCACTGAATCTATCACCATGACCTTATTACCGATACTTGTATAAGGCCCTATAAATGAATTCACTATCCTCGATCCCTCGCCTATTATGACAGGGCCCCTTATCTTGCTGTTCTCGATAACCGCATCCTTTCCAATGCTCACGCGGCCAATGATCTCGCTGGTACTGTCTATCTTTCCCTTTACATCCCTCTTTATGTATTCATCGAGGACGATGGTATTTGCCTGGAGGAGGTCGTCCTTCTTACCTGTGTCGAGCCACCATCCATTCAATATCTCGCTCTTAACAGTATAACCCATATTTATCAACTCCTGAATGGCATCCGTTATCTCCAGTTCTCCTCTGAAAGAAGGCTTTATCCTTGCTATTGCATCATGTATCCTTTTAGAAAAGATATAAACTCCCACAAGGGCGAGATTCGAAGGAGGCCTTGAGGGCTTCTCCATCAATTTGACGATCCTGCCTTTTCTGTCAAGCTTTGCGACGCCAAATCTCCTCGGATCTTCAACCTCTTTGAGGAATATTAGTGCCTCGGGGGACTCTTTCTTGAATTTTCTTACAGCATCCTTTACTCCCTGGCTGAGCAGATTGTCGCCGAGATACATGATAAAGTTGCTCTCACCGAGGTAATCCCTTGCTGTACTCACGGCATGGGCAAGACCGGCAGGCTCGGCCTGCGTTATATAAGTAACCCTGACGCCCCATCTTCTCCCGTTGCCTATATACCTCTTGACCTCATCCCCTGTCTCAGGCGAGATGATTACCCCTATATCCCTGATCCCTGCTGAACTTATATGGTCTATGACATATCCGAGTATGGGTTTGTTTGCAACAGGGACGAGTTGCTTTGCAGTGGTATATGTCAATGGCCTGAGACGGGTCCCCTTTCCTCCACTTAATATTAAGGCCTTCATGCTCCCTTTTCCATTTTTATCAAAATTTGTAGTATTATAACAAAATCGAAAAAAATGGGGTTAGAATGAAGACCGCTATTGTCACAGGTTGTGCAGGTTTTATCGGATGGAGGGTCTCTGAGAGGCTTCTTGATATGGGCTTTTCAGTGATAGGCCTCGACAACATGAATGATTACTATGACCCGAGACTCAAGGAGTGGAGGCTCGCGAAACTTAAGAAGTATGAGAAATTCTCCTTCTATAATCTCGATATATCAGACCGAAAAGGTGTAATGCACCTCTTGAAACCTGAGTCGCTCAGGAAGGTCTCGGACTCCTATCCTGAGATATTGATCAATCTTGCTGCCCGTGCTGGAGTGAGGGCATCTGTAGAGAATCCCTGGGTCTATCTTGAGACGAATTATCTTGGTACACTCAATCTCCTCGAGGCATCGAAAGAATTCGGGATAAAGAGATTTATCCTTGCCTCGACCTCGAGTATATATGGCCTTAATAAGATACCTTTCAGGGAGGAAGACAGGACCGACCATCCCCTTGCTCCTTATTCAGCAACAAAGAAGGCTGCAGAGGCCCTCTGTTATACATACCACTATCTCTATGGCATAGATGTGACAATCCCCCGTTATTTCACGGTATACGGACCTGCTGGAAGGCCTGACATGAGCTATTTCAGATTCATCAAGAATATAGACAGGGGATTTCCCATACCTGTCTACGGAGATGGAAGACAGAAGAGGGATTTTACATTTATCGATGATATTGCAGATGGAACCATAAGGTGCATCGATTGTGAGGGATACAATATCATCAACCTTGGTAATGATAACCCTGTAGAGCTCGTGTATATAATAAGACTTATTGAAGAAGGTCTTGGGAAGAAGGCTGTTATAGATTGGCTGACGATGCACAGTGCTGATGTCCCTGCTACATGGGCAGATATAGAAAAGGCAAAGGAGATCATCAACTGGAGACCTTCTGTAATGATAGAGGATGGTATCCGAAAGACCATAGATTGGTACAGGGAAAACAGGGAATTTGTTTTGAACCTGAAAGACTGAAAAAGGGGTGTAACTATGCTCTCTAATATCATGAGTGCCTCAGTAATAGGTATCGATGCCTACCCAGTTGAGGTAGAGGTTGATATCACATCGAGGGGACTTCCTCATTTCTCTATAGTCGGCCTTCCTGATACAGCAGTAAAGGAGAGCAGAGACAGGGTGAAGGCTGCACTTAAGAATATAGGCTTCAACTTTCCTTTAAAACAGATAACCATCAATCTTGCTCCGGCAGATCTCAAGAAAGAGGGGTCATCCTTCGATTTACCAATAGCCCTTGGAGTTATCGCCTCCGAGGGTATCATCGAACCTGATCTCCTGAAGGGGCTCATATTTTCAGGTGAATTATCCCTTGACGGAAGGATAAAGCCTGTCCGTGGGGCCCTCTCTATTGCCATAATGGCAAGGGATACAGGGGCAAGGGGTGTTATCCTTCCTGAGGAGAGCGCCCCTGAGGCGGCAGTAGTATCAGGAGTCAATGTGTATAGTGCCAGGACCTTGCCTGATGTTATTGAGATGATCAGGTCAGGCATTATGACCCCTGTAAGTATAGATATAAGAAAGGCTATGAGGAATAATTCAATCTATGATGAGGACTTCTCAGAGGTAAAGGGGCAGGAGCATGCTAAGAGGGCCTTAGAGGTTGCAGCAGCTGGAGGACATAATGTCATGATGATCGGGCCTCCTGGTTCTGGAAAGACGATGCTCGCAAAGAGGCTTCCCACGATACTCCCTGAGATGAGTTTTGAAGAGGCCATCGAGACGACAAGGATCCATAGCGTAGCAGGCCTCTTGATGGATGGCCAGCCCCTCCTCGCCATAAGGCCTTTCAGGTCTCCTCACCACACAATATCTGATGTAGCCCTGATAGGAGGAGGACAGATACCGAGACCAGGAGAGGTCTCACTCTCCCATAATGGGGTCCTCTTCCTCGATGAACTGCCTGAATTCAAGAGAAATGTCCTTGAGGTTCTGAGACAGCCCCTCGAAAACGGCCTTGTTACAGTATCAAGGGCAGTAGCCTCGGTCACCTATCCTGCGTCCTTCATGCTCGTCAGCGCTATGAACCCATGTCCGTGCGGTTATTTGGGTGATAGCAGGCATCAATGTCTTTGCACACCAGGGCAGATACAGAGATACAGGCGAAGGGTTTCAGGACCTCTCCTTGACAGGATAGATATACATATTGAGGTTCCAGCCGTTCCCTATAAGGAATTATCTACCGACCTATCAGGTGAAAGATCAGAGGTTATAAGGGAGAGGGTCGTAAGGGCAAGAGACATACAGATAGAGAGATTCAGGGGAGAGAAGATCTTCTGTAACGGACAGATGAAGACAAGACATATAAAGAAATACTGTAAACTCACTGATGAGGCCCAGGGATTACTCGATACTGCCATGCAGAAACTCAGTCTCAGTGCAAGGGCATACACAAGGATACTCAAGGTATCAAGGACGATAGCAGACCTCGAGGGGTCCGATAAGATACAGAATTATCATGTCTCTGAGGCTATTCAATACCGAACCCTTGATAGGGGATTATATTGAAGGTCTCTCATGATACAGGCCTTCTATGTCGTCGATCTCCTGAAGGTTTACATATCTTACCTGTATAATGGATGTCAGAGAATTCATCGAGACCCTTGAAAAGAATAAATGGTTTCAGCTGCAACTTGCCGAACATCGCTACTTCCCATCTATTAAGGCGAGGTTCGGAAGGATAGAGATAAACGATAGACTCAAAAGGGTTCTCCAGGAAGAAGGTATTACAAGATTCTGGAGTCATCAGGCAGAGGCGATAGATCTGATAAGGCAGGGTGAAAATGTAGTTATTATGACACCCACAGCAAGCGGCAAGAGCCTTATCTATAATATACCTGTCATCGAATCCATCCTGGAGAATCCTGAGACAAAGGCCCTTTATATATTCCCTTTAAAGGGTCTCGAACAGGACCAGGTCAAGAATCTTAATAGATTATTTCACAGGCTTGGCATCTGCCCTGTCTCTGAAAAAAGATCTGTTCACCTTGAGCCTGCTGAAGTCTATGATGGAGACACGGCACCCTACAGAAGGGCGAGGATAAGGGAGAAACTCCCTTCCGTCATATTCACGAATCCTGACATGATTCACCTTGCCATTAATCCCTATCACAGGAAATGGGAAAGGTTCTTCAGAAACCTCAGGTATGTCGTCATAGATGAGATCCACTCCTATCGCGGGGTCTTCGGCTCAAATGTGGTAAATGTCCTGAGGAGGCTCAGGAGGATCTGCTCGTATTGGAAGGCCGAACCTCAATTTATTGCCTGTTCAGCGACTATCGCAAACCCTGTAGAACTCGCCGAGAAACTGACAGGCCTTCCGTTTAAATCAGTGACAGAGAGCGGTGCTCCTGGATCTGCAAGACATTTCCTGTTCCTGAACCCGA
>Ga0334722_10004998_pt1 | contig 13561 bp, 9 predicted proteins | sample C3_bottom_MG_FD_207210 | JGI IMG/M metagenome (GOLD analysis project Ga0334722, IMG submission 207210) | Sediment microbial communities from Yellowstone Lake, YNP, Wyoming, USA - C3_bottom | ecosystem: Environmental > Aquatic > Freshwater > Lake > Sediment | place: USA: Wyoming | collected...
CAGTGGCGGCGTTGAGCTTACACCTTCTGCTCACAAACAGGAATCAACGGAAAAATCTGCTGCCAGATGGAAATTTAAACTGAACAGAGGTAATTTAAGTGACATTAAATACATGCTCCTTCAGCCTCAGAATAAACAAAGAATAACATTCTCCCTCAGCAAAGGCGATATTGCTGATGCTGTTTTTGAACCTGCAGGTAAACGGATTTCTGTTGCCGGCATTTCACTTGCGAAACCAGGCATCATTATTTATAAATCACCTGTTTTGGCTGAGAAAGAAATTGTTTCGCATGAATCTTCTGTTTCTGCCTTTCCAGGAACCTGGATAATAACAGGCAATAATGTAAAGATCAGCGATGGGTTTTATCACACAAAATCTTATTCAGACTCTGTACCTGCAGAAAATACAAATTCCATTTTGCAGGTAGCAACATTTACAACCTCAATCAAAGATCTGAAATTAAGCAGTCCGGAATCGCGATTCACAATGAACAGAATTACAGTTGCCCTTGATAATGGCTTCAGTATCGGGAAAGGTGAGATTTCATTCAGATCTGATTCAACCCTTCTTACATCGCTTCAGTCGAATCTGGAAACAGCGTCTGGCAGGATAAACTTTAAAATTGATGCCGCAAACGAACTCTCTGCAATAATCAGATCATGGAAAACCGTTCCTCTTTCGATTTTAATAAATCAATCAGAAATTTCTTCAAATGACATTCTTCCTTTCATGGCAGAAACCGGGAATAAATCTCTGCTGAATTCCGCGAAGAATTTAAAACTGGAGCTAAACTGCAAAATTGAAGGTACAACTGAAACCCTGAATATAAAAAGCCTTCAACTGAAGACGCCGGCAGGCATAAATCTCTCTGTCTCAGGACAGGTTACTAATATTATCGATCCGAAAGCATCGCAAATAAATGCTGAATTCCTGGCAGAACCGTTTACTGCCACCCGCCTGCAGGAAATCATTCAGATTATCGGTTCAGATATAAAGCTTCCGGACTTTGAGCCGGCGACTATTAAGGGGAAAATTAACGGAAGCCTTGTTTCACAGGACTTTATTATAAATATTGAAAGTCTTTCAGGAATTATTGCCGCTGACGGAATTATTGATCTGCCGGATAAGACATACCAGTTGAATATGAACTTTTCAGGAATTGAGCTTGGGAAGCTTGCCGGTATTCAGGATATGAAAAGAGTTTCAGGCAAACTGGATATTTCAGGAAAAGGATTCTCACCTGACATTCTGAACGTAAAAGCATCTGTTACAATCGATTCAGCTTATTACAAACGACACATTTATACCAATATCTCCACACAATTATCCGGGGAACATGGCAGTTATAACTATTATCTGATATCAGAAGATCCTTTATTTAAGTACAATCTGACAGGTTCTGCTTCATTAGGCAGGGAACTAAAGTCAGGAACAATTTCAGGCACATTTAATATCGATGCAGGCAAACTTAATTTCGGAAAAGAGATTTCAGCCAGAGGTGCCATTGAAGCAGATCTGAAAAAGATTCCCGGAGATTTTAGCGGATCAATAACCTTAAGGGATCTGGTTGCATTCAATGAAACTAAAACTGAAGATCTTAAAACTGTTTCCATCTCCTTTAAATCAGGAGACAAACTATTATCCGGAAAAATAAACGCTGACTTTGTTAAAGCCGATTTTCGTTTTGCCGGTTCTGTAACTGACTTTGGCAATATCTTCACTAAAAATCTCTCCAGAAGTATTTACCTGGTCGATTCCACGGTAAGTAACCGAATACCATATGTATCATTGCTCCCATCACTTGAATTGTCTGTAGAATCATCATATGATCCTTTTTTGAGCCTTTTCGTAAGCGACAGTATCTTCAATTACAACAGTTTGTCAATCAGGATGATAAAAGATTCCACCGGTATCGCCAGCACCAATATGTATGTTGATAAACTCATGTTCGGAAAAAGCAGCATATTTGGTGCTGTAATGCACTTCATAAGCAATACTGACAGTTCTATTCTCCAGCTAAAATCTGACAGTATCCGATATGGTAAAATATCTCTAACCGGTATTGAAACAGATCTTATAGCTCATAAAGACACATTGCTCTACAGACTGAAGGCAAGCACTGGGAATGACAGTCTGATCTATGATATTTCAGGAATAGCATTCAAAAATGAAAAGGAGATTAATTTTAAAACATCCAAGCCAGTCTGGGTACTGAATGGTTATCGGTGGACAGTATCCCCGGGTATATTTCTGGTTCTGAAACCCTCTACAAAAGAGCTTATTGCAGATCTGCACTGGAAAAATGATCAGCACACCATTGATATTTATGGCAGTAAGTCTGAAAAGCTATGGTTCGAACTGAATAAAGTCGGGCTCGGAATGCTGACATTCCCGGGAATGAACACATTTGGATATGACGGAGAGTTGACAGGAAAAGTCAGTTACCATGGAAATTCCGGCAATGAACTCGGTATAAATATGGATATCAGGCAGATTAAATTAATTAAGAAAGATCTGGGCAATATTAATATTACCGGCAGTTATGTGTCAGACAGCCTCGGAAATATAGAAAGCAATCTGCGGAGTCTGAGAAATGATACCTCAAAACTGGATATAATGCTGAAATCTGAAAAGAAAACAGGGAATAAAAGCTTCCTTGCTGAATTCTCAGACATTCCAATTGACATGCTCGAGCCTCTGGCAAGCAAATATGTAAGCGGTTTGAAGGGTGAAGTAAATGGTGAGCTTGAGATAAAATCAACAGGTAAAAATCCTGTTATCAATGGGAAAATAGGAATAAAGAACATAGAATTAAAGGTGATTCCTCTGAATGCACGTTTTTATCTTCCGGAAGATGTAATAAGCCTTGAGAACAGCCAAATGCTTTTCAAACAATTCAGTGTCCTTGATTCACTTAATAAAAAACTGAGCATCACAGGAACTTTGGATCTGAACGATTTGGGGAATGTAACAGCCGACCTTCAGATATCTTCTGACCATATTCAGGTGATGAATACTACATCAAGGGAAAACAAGTCTTTTAACGGATCCATTTTTATCGACCTGGGATTAACTGTTAAGGGTGCTATTTATAAACCAGTTATTTCAGGAAACATCAAACTGGCTGAAGGAACAATTGTAAACTATAAACTTACTGAAAATCTAAACGTATCCGAGACTGAGAAAACAATCACCTTCATGAGACTTGGAGAGGAATCAATCCTGGGAAATATTGAGAATAATATACTCTCAAGACCTAACATAGAGGCATCCATTGAAATAAATCCGAACAGTCTCTTCAATTTCGAGATCACAAGAGGCTACGATATAGGGATTAATATTACCGGTGGCGGGTTTTTAAATTATGGCGTCCTTCAGAATGGCACAATAAGCCTGAATGGTACATACGAGATCAATCAGGGCAATTCAACACTTAAAATACCCGGATGGCCCCGGAAAGATTTTGTAATCACAGCCGGCAGTTTTGTGAAATGGAACGGGGCTGTCGACAATCCTGAACTTAATATTGAAACGACAAGTAAAGTCAGGGGTTCATACTACAATCCGGTAGATGGAAAGAACCGTGAGGTCAATTTTATTGTAAACATGAAAATCTACAACAGTCTGTCACAGCTTGAAATAATATTTGACGTTAGCAGCAATGATCAGTATATTACAAGTGTATTCAGCACATTGTCCAAAGATGAAAGGATGAAGCAGGCTATAAACCTACTGATATTTGGACGTGTAGAGCTCCCAAATATGGCAAGTTCATCTGATTATGTAACACAGCAGATAAATCAGTTCTGGGAATCACAGATCAATCAGTTGACAAAATCAGCCATTAAGGGAGTGGATCTCTCATTTGGAATTGATACATATACAGGAGCCTCAGAGGGAGGCGGAGAGCAGACCTATACTTCATTTACCTATGAAGTAAAGAAAGAGATGTTTCATGAAAGAGGCAGTGTTATGGTTTCAGGACGCATGAATGATAACAGCAAGGCCGGATCCCCGACGAACAATATGCTTGAGAACTTCATTTTTGAGTATGCGCTTGATACAAACCGCACAAAATATTTTAAGGTTTACCGTCAGCAGAATTATGAAGACCTTCTTGAAGGAGAAGTAATAAAATCAGGTGTAGGTTATATATACAGGAAAAGCTATGACAGGCTACATGATATCTGGCGTCGTAACAGGAAAAAAGTAACGGAAAATGTAAGTAACAGTAAATGAGCTGATGTCTGACAGAATCTCTATATATTTTTTAATTGCAGTAACAGTTGGCCTGATCAGCAGCTCCTGTTCGAATACAAAGTTTCTGGCCGATGATCAGTTACTATATACAGGGAAAAAAACAGTTATTATCAGTGATTCAGGTAAATTCACTGACCGGAATGCCAGGCAGACGATTGAGTCGGTAACAGGTTTCCAGCCCAATAATGCGCTTGGAGGAAAAAGAGTATTGCCGCCACTGGGTCTGTGGACTTACAACTACAGGAAACCAAAAGATGAAAAAAAACCTCGCTGGATATACAGAACTTTTTCAAAAGAACCGGTACTGATATCGACAGTTGAGCCGGAAACAAGATGCAGAAAGCTGGAATCAGAACTCTTCGGCAACGGATATTTTCACTCCAAAGTGTCCTATGTTCTTGATAAAGCGCGAAATAATAAACATAAATCTGCAATAATCTACTATATAAAACCAGGTCAGCCTTTCCGTTTTCATGAAATCTCTTTTTCGCCACCGGTAGATGAAGTTGATAGTCTGATAAACAGTGTAAAGAAAGACCTTAAAATCAGGCCTGATGATATATTCTCTCTTGAAACCGTTAAGTCTGAAGCTAAAAGGATCTCAATGCAGGTCCTGGAAAAAGGATATTTCTATTTCAATCCTTCACTGGTAAAATGGACTGCTGATACAAACCATATTCCAAATCAGATAGATTTGAGAATTGGTAAAAATGATGAATTAATGCAGAACGCGGGTAAAAAGTTTTTTATTGGTGATATTTCTGTAAGAATATCTGTTTCTGTCGATTCATCTGAAATATACCAGAAAGAGGATACTGTTTTGTTCGACGGATTGAATATTATTTCGAAGGGAATGTACCTTAAGCCTGAAGTCCTTGCACGCAGTATTTACTTCAGAAAAGGTGACTGCTATTCTGCCCTTAAGCATCAGCAAACACTGACCCATCTTAACAGCTACGGAGTATTTAAATTTATCAACCTCCAGTATGTTCCTGATCCCGATACCACGGTAAATAAGATGAATGTGCTGATAGAACTAACCCTCATGAAAAATATCAGCCTTGATCTTGAGACCAATGTTGTAACCAAATCTACTGGTTTCGCCGGTCCGGGTTTTGAAACCAAGCTTTCACACGGGAATCTTGCAAAGGGAGCCAACAGACTTCAGCTGAAACTCAATGGGGGAATTGAATGGCAGATGAACGGGAGCTCAAACAGCACACTTGGCCAGGTGTCTTATAATCTTGGAATATCTTCGTCCCTCATATTTCCCAGGATTATTAAACCTGCTGGACTCCTGAATACGAACAGGTTTAATCTTCCCCAGACCACTTTGACCATCGGATTTGAATTTTTAAACAAGATACAATACTACAGGATGAGTTCCTCAAATCTGGGATTCGGATACCAGTGGAAAAAACCTGACAAGATCACCCATATATTTAATCCGCTATGGTTCAATTCGGTAGAACTTCTCGAGACCACACCTGAATTTGACTCTATCCTGAATGAAAATCCATATATAAGAAAAAGCTTTGAAGAACAATTTATCGCAGGTATGAAGTATGATTTCATATACGACAACAGCATGTCGAGGCAACCCAATGGTTTCTATTTCCAGGCTGGAGTCAGTACCTCCGGCAACCTTATCGACCTTTTTAAAAGAGCCACATCAATATCAGAAGAAAGACCCTACACAATAATTAACAGTGTGTACTCTCAATTTATGAAATTCACCACAGATGTACGGTATTACAGGAAATTCCAGGATAAAAGTCTGGTTTTCAGGGTATATTCCGGTCTTGGAATTCCTTATAGCAATTCAGTTGTTATGCCATATGTGGAACAGTTCTACAGCGGAGGCTCAAACAGTATCAGGGCATTTGTGGCACGTTCTGTTGGTCCAGGAGCCCTTAAACCAGATGAGACTTCGGACATTATTGATCAGACAGGAGACATTAAAATCGAAGGTAATATTGAATACAGATTCAAACTCTCGAAAGTTCTTCACGGTGCCCTTTTTGTTGATGCAGGAAATATCTGGCTGCTGAATCCTGATGAGAACAGGCCGGGTGCCGAATTTCACTTCAATACATTTGCCAATCAGCTATATATGGGAACAGGATTCGGATTCAGATTTGATTTCAGCTTCTTTATACTCAGAACTGACTTTGGTGTTCCCCTGCGGACAGCCTACCTTGTCGAGGACTCCAACTGGGTAAGAAAAACAAGGGATCTTGTGGGCGGAACTGTATTTAACCTGGCAATAGGTTATCCATTCTGAGTTTGAATTGACACTGCAATTAATTTTAACCCAATTTCAACTTACAAAATGTTTAATTTTTACTTAATTTGACCATTTGATAATTTACAGGAAAATTTACTTTTTTTGTCAAAAAATTTATCTTTAGTCTATCTCATTTAGCAAAATACCGAATGACAATGAAAAAGATCATATTTATACTTACGGTAGTCATGTTCTCTGCTTCTGCATTGGCTCAGGAAAACAAGCTCACTCTAAGCGGAGGTTATGTCTTCACAAATATTGAAGATGTGGATGTTAATGCTGATGGATTCAGAATCAACGGACTTTATGAATACAATCCTATGGGTGGCAGCTGGGCACAGGGTATATCAGTAGGGTATATACAAACAAAGGCAACTTATACATCATTGCTGCAGACTGTTGATTATAAACTGACCACCGTGCCTTATTATTATGCTCCCAAGTTTCTTTTCGGAAAGGAGTCATTCAAGGGTTTTATAAAAGGTGCCCTGGGGATGCACAATTCATGGTACGAAAGGAGCGGGACGCTCGGGTCAGTTACTGACAGGAGCTGGGGATTTTACGGAGGTGCCGGATTGGGAATCATGAAATCATTCAGCGGGAAAGTATTCGTAAATGCAGAGTATGAGTGGGCATATCTGTCGAATACTGCCTACCGTGATGGTTTTGTAAATACCATCAGTGGTGGTATCGGATTCAGTTTCTGACAAAAAACATTGGTTGAGGATTTGAGAAGTTAATACAGGAGAAAATGAAGTTCAGGATTCCATATGCAGCCAAAGCAATTTCAATTATAGTTTTTTTCCAGGCTTCATTGATGTTTTCCGGAAATGTATTCTCCCAGGATGTACAGGGTTGGATGGATGCCTTTGTGGTCAAACCTTTCGGATATTTCGAGTATGAAGGAAATCTGGGAACAGCCAAGCTTATTCAGAAAGACGGCTGGCGCGACTATTATCTTGCCAACACTCTAAGCTATCAGAGGGCCAACTGGTACCTGGCTGAAGCATGTCTGGAGTTACATTCCACAAGGGATCCCCAGGATCAGAATGTTAAGGAGGTAACTGTGTTTCTGGGACAAAGGTTCTTTTTCACAACCTTTATAAAAAAGATACACCTGCAGTTGCCTTATTTTTACCTGCGTCTCGATGAGCGTAATCTTTTTTATGAAGATGGCTCCACTGATCAGAAGGTGAGACTCAGACCCAGACTTGGAGGAAGGTTTATTCTGAATAACATCTTTATCAGCGATAAAACCTGGTATATACCTTTTTACGCGGAATACTTTATCAATTTCAACGGTGAAGCATTTGAAAGGTTCGCATCACGCAACAGATTTATGACAGGAGTGGGCTATGCCTTTACTCAAAAGCTGAGAGGGGAACTCAATTACTATGCGCAAAGGTCACGCAATTCAAACGAAGACAGTTTTGAGAGGACAGATATGATATTTCAGGTTGCCGTCAGATACTACTTCCTGAAGGGCGTTGAATAAATCAATTATCATTCTGCTGTCTGGTTTCTTCGAAAGATTAATCTTCATATTTAGTATATTTGTACATACTGATGTTACTGATTGTTTTTAAATTTAGTTTTAATACTATGAAAAACAGAGTCATATATGCATTTACCTGCACAATGATTTTATTCCTGCTGATACCAGGTAAAATTATTGCTCAGAAAATTGAAATAATACCATTTGCAGGTTATCAGACGAGCGCAATAATACCAAGTGTAAAAGGTGATTTCCGGGTAAATGACGGGATGAATCTGGGATTATCGCTCGACCTGGGCTCCCCTGATGCAGGATACAAGTTCTTTCTTGCCTACAGCCGGCAGAATTCTTACCTTGAACTTGATACTGCAGATATTTCCAGACCAATATGCGATTTAGCCGTTCACAATTTAACACTTGGCGTTCAGATGGAGTTTTTTCAGGGCGACATGTTGGTGCCTTTTACAAATCTCGGCGTCGGAACAACTATATACCAGCCCTTAAACAGCGAAATAGGATATGAGAGAGTAATGCATTTCAGTATAGCCGGTGGAGCAAAACTTTTCATAAACGACCATTTCGGATTCAGATTTCAGGCTAATCTCCTGCTTCCGGTATTCTTCGAAGGATATATCTTTGAAGAGGGGGCTCCTCCTCCCGGCGAAGGTATGAAGACAAGGATTGCAGGTATTCAGGGAGATTTTACAACCGGATTGATTGCCAGGTTCTGATTTTCTGAAATGATATCATTCCTTCATTCGCTTCATCCCAGTCTGACACCAGGAATGTTCATCCTGTTTCTTGTCTCTGCTCTGACCATTGGAATGTCAAAAGCAGGCCTTAGCGGGCTGGGTCTTGCCATGGTGCCAATGATGGCCCTGATTTTCGGAGCCAGGGAATCAACTGGTGTCATTCTGCCCATGCTCATTACTGCAGATATAATGGCAGTCGCTTACTACAGAAGTCATGCCGTATGGAAACATATTATCAGAGTCATACCCTGGGGAGCGGCAGGGATAATAATAGCCCTCATAACAGGAAACCTTATAAATGATAACCAGTTCAGAATAATTCTGCTCACCATTGTTTGGATAATGCTCATCCTGATGCTGGTAAATGACCTCAGACAAAAAAAGGGTACTGAAATTCCTGAGAATCATCTTTTTGCCTCTGTTATGGGACTGGTGGGCGGATTTTCAACAATGATAGGCAATGCAGCTGGTCCGGTCTTTACCCTCTATTTTCTGGCAATGCACCTGCCGAAGAAAGAGTTCATTGGGACAAGCGCATGGCTGTTTCTGATACTGAATGTAGGAAAGCTTCCGTTGCAGGCCCTGGTTTGGAAGAATATAACAATGAATACCCTCAGACTTGATCTGATTGCTGTACCAGTTATTGTATCAGGGATTTTTCTCGGAATTTTTATTGTGAAGCTCCTTCCGGAAAAGATTTACAGATATTTTGTAATATTTGCAACACTGGCTACCTCGTTACTTCTTTTTCTCTGATTATTTGCTGATCACCACACTTACCGAAGAGATCTTTCCACCCATCGGCGGATTCAGTTTGGATACTCTGACAGTAGCTTTTTTTATCCCCTGCATCTCGGAATAGAGTGAATCAAGTATCCTGCCTGCAATATGTTCAAGAAGGTGCGATTTCTTCTCCATTTCCTGCCTCACAATCTGGTAAGCCTGCTGGTAATTAACGGCATCCTTTAAATTGTCGCTTTCAGAAGGTTTTTGCATGTCGGTTTCAATAGTCAGGTCAACCAGAAATTTATTCCCCACTATCCTCTCCTCCTTATAATGGCCATGAAAAGAGTAAAACTCCATGCCTTCAATCTGTATTACTCCCATAATTATAAATTCATAAAGAGTTTCTGGCTGAATTCCGGTTCGTTAACTTGTTCATTAACCCCGGACTTTAGTTCAAAAATAAATAAATTAATGTTGCCACAGGTTATTGGGTGACATTTTCCTCCTATTTTTGTATTCTTAAATTTTTGTAAGGATGAGTGAAGACAATATAATGGAAAAAGAAGAATCAAAACCTTCGATAAGTTTTATTGAACAGTTTATCGCCGATGATTTAAAGGAAGGAAAAAACGACGGCAGGATCCATACGCGTTTTCCTCCTGAGCCAAACGGTTATTTACATATCGGACATGCAAAAGCAATATGTCTCGATTTTGGCATGGCTAAGAAATACGGAGGTAAATGCAATCTTCGTTTTGATGATACCAACCCTGTTAAGGAAGATGTCGAGTATATCGACTCAATTAAAGAGGATATACAATGGCTTGGTTTTGACTGGGAGGACCGTGAATATTATGCTTCCGATTATTTTGGGAAATTGTACGATTTTGCAGTAGATCTGATCAGAAAAGGGCTGGCATATGTTGATGATCAGCCGGCTGATGTAATATCTTCACAAAAAGGGACACCATCTCAGCCGGGAACTGAGAGCCCTTACCGTAAACGTAATGCCGACGAAAACCTTGATCTGTTCTACAGGATGAATGAGGGTGAATTTGAGGAGGGAAGCCGTGTGCTCAGGGCAAAGATCGACATGACATCTCCAAATATGCATATGCGCGATCCTATCATTTACAGGATCATCAAAGCATCTCATCATCGTACGGGAAACACCTGGAATGTTTATCCCATGTATGATTTTGCACATGGTCAGAGCGACTATTTTGAGGGGATAACACACTCCCTTTGCACTCTTGAGTTTGAGGTGCACCGGCCACTATATGACTGGTTCATTGATCAGCTAAGGAAAGGTGATTACAGGCCCCGCCAGATTGAATTCAACAGGCTCAACCTTACCTACACAATGATGAGCAAAAGAAAGCTTCTTGAGCTTGTTCAGGAAGGAAAGGTAAGCGGTTGGGACGATCCCAGGATGCCTACGCTCTGCGGGTTGCGCCGCAGGGGATATACTCCTGAATCTGTAAGAAAATTTGTGGATCTTATTGGATATACTAAAGTTGAGGCGATAAATGATGTTTCACTGCTTGAGCACGCTGTCCGCGAAGATCTTAATGTGAGAGCACCACGGGTATTCGGTGTGCTGAATCCTTTGAAAGTGGTCATTAAAAATTATCCCGAAGGAAAAGTGGAAGATGTTGAACTGATAAATAATCCGGAGGATGAAAGTATGGGGAAAAGAGTGGTCCCGTTTACAAGGGAGGTCTTTATTGAACAGGAAGATTTCATGGAAAATCCGCCTAACAAATTCTTCAGGATGGCCCCCGGTATGGAGGTCCGGCTGAAAGGCGCTTACATTGTAAAGTGCGATGGCTTCAAAAAAGATGAAAAGTCAGGAGCAATCGAAGAGGTATATTGTACATATGATCCGGAAACCCGCAGTGGTGGGAAGACATCCGAAAAGAAAGTAAAGGGAACGCTTCACTGGGTTTCTGCTGAACATGCTGTTGATGCAGAGGTAAGGCTTTATGACAGGCTTTTCGATCATGAAGATCCAGCGGGCCAGAAGGATGATGATTACAGGAAATTCCTTAATCCCGGTTCTTTGAAGGTGCTTAAAGGATGCAAGGTAGAACCATCATTATCTGATGCTAAGCCGCTCGATAAGTTTCAGTTCCAGCGTCTGGGTTACTTTTGTGTGGATTATGACTCCGCTCCCGCGAAGCTTGTGTTTAACAGAACTGTACAGCTGAAAGATACGTGGGCGAAGGTCAACAGGTAATTGTCCTGCAGGTCGTGCAAGTCTTATGTCTTGCAAGTCCTTAAATATGAAAGACTAATCTAAGTTACTTGTTTTCAGATATTTCATAAGTGCACTTATGCTATTGATTATTTGTTGCGTTTTATTCCTTCTGTCAACTGAAATAATATTATCAACAAACTTCTGATCTTCAGCGATATAATACATGTTCTTTACTTCGCCTGCAGAACCTTTTGAAATATTAAGAAAGTGACGGAATTCAGCATCGCTGTTTCTGCAAAATCCTTCACTGATATTATTCATTATTGATACAGCAGCTCTTGTTATCTGATCCCTGAATCCAAAATCCCGGCAATATCTGAAATCAGAATAGATACCATTGACCAATACCCTTGACATCCTCCATATTTCGAGGTCTTCAAAATCTTTTACTGTTCCCATTTTAGCACGAATTTAAGTTTGACCCTTAAATTTAATAATATTTTACAATCCGACCTGCACGACTTGCACGACTTGCACGACTTGCACGACATTTAAAAACTCTTTTTGATTTTTCAGTATTTAATTTATCTTTGCATCCTCAAAACTGTCCCGTGGTGTAATTGGCAACACGTCTGATTCTGGATCAGAAGAGTTCAGGTTCGAGACCTGACGGGACAACAAAAAGAGTGAGAGCGAGTGGAAGAGCGAGCGACTCACTTTTTTTGTTTTCACTCACACTCTCACACTCACATTGATTTCCGGCAGGTCAAGAAATTTATCCAGATAGTCCTGAGTTATCGTAACAATTCGTGAAGACCTGACGGGACGAATCTAATGCCGGTACTTTAGCCGGAAATTATATTTTGGCCATGAAGGCCGATATACCAAAATATAAATGTTTAGCTAAAGTTTGGTTAATGAAAAGTTAATTTTAACTCTTCAAATCTCAGAACAAGTACCTTTGTTCCTGATGAGAAAAACAGGCAATTATATCTTAATTTCGCTATTTATTGTACTGCATACACAAAGCTTGTTAGCTAATGCGGGCATTCTGGACCGTTCCTGTGGGTCATTGGAATTTTCAAAAAACACTGAATCAGTATTGCCTTATGGTACAAAAACATCCAAAATAGCTCTCCAATCGTGTTCAGACAATGATTTATACATAGCAGACATACTTGACGATGAAGACGAAACATGGTTGACATTGCGAAAGAACAAATCAACGACTCTGAAAGTCTGTTACAATTCGGCTCAATATGTTTTTATACAATTTTACCCTGTTGCTCCCGGCAAATATGAATTACCCTGCAGACATCATTTTTCAACGCCTCATTTTATTTCTTTCAGGGAATTAAGAATCTGATTATTAATACCACACTCCATTCATTTTCCTAATTTATTAATGTATTATCATAAATGTTTAATTCTATGAATAAAACAATTTTGGCTATTGGTATAAACTTAATTCTGTTGGTAAGCGCATGCAATTCAAAGGTTGAAGAAAAAAAGGAAGCAGGTAAGTATACCGTAACAAGCCCTTTATTGACTGATACCTGTTATATAAAGGAGTATGTAGCTCAAATCAAATCATTGCAGAATATAGAAATTCGTCCTAAAATAGATGGATTCATAGAAACAATAAATATTGACGAAGGACAACATGTCAATGCCGGACAAGTACTTTTTACTATCAGGCCCATAGAGTACCAGGCCGAATTGTTAAAAGCCAATTCAGAAGCTAAAACAGCTGAAATCGAAATGCAGAATGCAAAGAGACTTGCCGATGCAAAGGTCATTTCTCAAACCGAAATGGAACTGGCAATAGCTAAACTGGAAG
>Ga0334722_10004999_pt1 | contig 13557 bp, 10 predicted proteins | sample C3_bottom_MG_FD_207210 | JGI IMG/M metagenome (GOLD analysis project Ga0334722, IMG submission 207210) | Sediment microbial communities from Yellowstone Lake, YNP, Wyoming, USA - C3_bottom | ecosystem: Environmental > Aquatic > Freshwater > Lake > Sediment | place: USA: Wyoming | collected...
ATGGTGCTGGTGACGGGGCCGACCGGGAGCGGCAAGACCAACACGCTCTACTCGTCGATTGCCCGCCTCAACACGCCGGGCAAGAAGATCCTCACAGCCGAGGACCCGGTCGAGTTCAACATGGCGGGCATCAACCAGGTCCAGATCCGCGAGAGCATCGGGCTCACGTTCGCCACGGCGCTGCGGGCGTTCCTGCGGCAGGATCCGAACATCATCCTGGTGGGGGAGATCCGGGACTTCGAGACCGCCGAGATAGCCGTCAAGGCGGCGCTGACGGGCCACCTCGTGCTGTCGACGCTGCACACGAACGACGCGCCGAACACCATCGGCCGCCTGATGAACATGGGCGTCGAGCCGTTTCTGGTGGCGAGCACCGTCAACCTGATCTGCGCCCAGCGGCTCGTGCGGCGGGTGTGCACGCGGTGCGCGCGGCCCAACCCGGTGCCGGCGGACGTGCTGCACAAGGCCGGGTTCGATGACTGGGACGCGCGGACCGCGGTGCCGATGCGCGGCACCGGCTGCGAGGCCTGCGCGAACACGGGCTACCGGGGCCGCGTCGGCCTGTTCGAAGTAATGGTAATCTCGGACGCATTGCGGGAGATGATCCTGGTCGGGGCCTCCGTCGCCGAACTCCGGCGGAAGGCGATCCAGGAGGGCATGATCACGCTTCGCCAGAGCGGCATCCGCAAGATTGCCGCCGGCGTCACGACGATCGAGGAAGTGCTGCGGGAGACGGTCGAGTAGCCGCGGCACCTTGGGGGCGGACACCATGGCGACGTTTTCCTACACGGGCCGGAAGCGCAACGGCGAGACCGTGAGCGGGGAGCGGCAGGCGGAGTCGAAGGAAGCGGCCGTTGCCCTGCTGCGGCGCGAGCAGATCCTCGTCACCCGCATCGCGCCCGTGGCCGAGAAGGCCGCGGCGGCGCCCAAGGCCCGCCGGTCGGGCGGCAAGGTGCCGACGAAGAACCTCGCGATTTTCACGCGCCAGTTCTCGGTCATGATCGACGCCGGCCTCCCGCTGGTGCAGTGCCTCGAGATCCTGGGCAACCAGGAGGAGCACAAGGGCTTCGCCCGGACGATCCTGCAGACGCGGGCCGACGTCGAATCGGGCGCCTCGCTGGCCGACGCGATGCGCAAGCACTCCCAGACGTTCGACCACCTGTTCACGAACATGGTGGCCGCCGGCGAGGCCGGGGGCATCCTCGACACGATCCTCAAGCGGCTGGCGGTCTACATCGAGAAGAACGTCAAGCTGAAGGCCCAGGTCAAGTCCGCCATGATCTACCCCGTGGCGGTCATCTGCATCGCGGTGATCATCATCGCGGTCATCCTCTGGAAGGTCATCCCGACGTTCGCCCAGCTGTTCGCCGGCCTGGGCGCCAAGCTGCCGCTGCCGACCCGCATCGTCATCTGGCTGAGCGATGCCGTCGTCACCTTCATGCCCTTCATCATCGGCGGCGTGATGTTCATCACGTGGGCGCTGCGCCGGTACTACGCCACCGAGGCCGGGCGCCACACCATCGACCGGCTGTCCCTCGGTGCGCCCGTCATCGGGCTCATCCTCCGGAAGATCGCCGTGGCGCGGTTCTGCCGGACGCTCTCCACCCTGATCAGTTCGGGGGTGCCCATTCTCGACGGCCTCGACATCACCGCCCGGACGTCGGGCAACGCCATCATCGAGGACGCGATCCTCAAGACCCGCACGAGCATCGAGCGCGGCGAGACGATCTCCCAGCCCCTCAAGGAGACCGGCGTGTTCCCCGCGATGGTGAGCCAGATGATCGCCGTCGGCGAGGCCACCGGCGCGCTCGACACGATGATGGCCAAGATCGCGGACTTCTACGAGGAAGAGGTCGACACCGCGGTGGCCGGCCTGCTGACGCTGATGGAGCCGCTGCTGATCGGCTTCCTCGGCGGCGCCGTCGGCGGCATCGTCATCGCGATGTACATGCCGATCTTCGACCTCATCTCGAAGATGACAGGCTAGGGGCGGGCCGGCCGTGACTGAACGCGCCATGCGCAGCCGGCTCGTCACGCTGGTCGCGGTGCGCCTCGCCGTCAGCGTGCTGCTGCTCGGGTCCGTCGTCCTGCTGCAGGTGCCGGAGTCCTCCGCCAGCAGCCACGATCCTCTCTACTGGCTCATCGGCTGGACCTTCGCGCTGTCGGCGGCCTGCGCCCTCGTGATTGGCCAGGCCGAGCGGCATCCGTGGATCGTCGACCTGCAGCTTGCGCTCGACGCGCTGACGGTGTCGGCGTTCGTGTGGGTGACGGGCGGCACGTCCAGCGTGCTGTCGCCCCTGTACTTCCTGCCCATCATCGCCGCCAGCGTGCTGCGGTCGCGACGGGGCGCCGTCGTCATGGCGACCTGCGGATCCCTGCTGTACGCCGTGCTGCTGGCTGCGCAGCACCTCGTGGATCGGACGCCCGCCGGGCTCCTGTGGCCGTCGTGGCGTCCCGAGACCCTTCCGCCGGCCGGCGTGGCCGAGTATACGGCGGCGATCAACATCGTCGGGTTCTTCGCCGTGGGGCTGCTGAGCGGATCCCTCGCCGAGACCGTCCGCCGGGCCAACGTCAAGCTCGAAAGCGCGTCCGCGACCATCGCCGATCTGCAGGCCTTCAACCAGCACGTCATCGACAGCCTGGCGATGGGGCTGGTGACCACCGACCTGCTGGGCCGCGTGCTGACGTTCAACGACGTGGCCGAGCAGATCACCGGGCATGCCGCGGCCACCGCGCGCGGCCGCAACGGCATCGAACTGCTCCAGATTCCCCCGGCGTTCGCCGCCAGCCTGACGGCCGACGTCTCCGTCCGCACCAACGCGCGCGTGGACTACCGGTACCGGAGGCCGACGGGCGAGGACCTCGACATCGGGCTGGCCGTCACCGCGCTGATGACGTCCGCCGGACGTTCGGGGCTCCTCTTCACGTTCCAGGACACCACCGCGTTCCACAAGCTGGAGCGCGAGGCCCGCGTGCAGCAGCGCCTGGCCGCCGTCGGCGAGATGGCCGCGGGGATCGCCCACGAAATCAGGAACCCGCTGGGCTCGATCTCGGGGTCCATCCAGGTGCTCCGCGCCGAGCTGGCCCTGACAGCCGAGCAGGCGCAGCTGATGGACATCGTCCTGCGCGAATCGGAGCGGCTCAACCGGACGATCAGCAGCTTCCTGGCGTACGCGCGTCCCCAGCGGTTCGCGATTGCCCGGATTGACCTGCGCGCGGCCCTGCAGGACGCGGCCCTCCTCCTGCGCAACAGCGCGGAAACCGGCGATCGGCACGTCATCGAGGTCGACGCGCCCCTGTCGCCCGTCTACTGCGAGGCGGACGAGGGCCAGGTCCGGCAGATCATCTGGAACCTCGCCACCAACGGCCTGAGGGCGATGCCGGGCGGCGGGCGGCTCCAGCTGGCCTGCCGCGCCTCGGACGACCACGGCGAAGCGGTCATTGTCGTGTCCGACGAGGGCGTCGGCATCGGCGAGGCGGAGCTGGACGCCGTGTTCCAGCCCTTCCGGGGATCGTTCGAGCGCGGCACCGGGCTCGGCATGGCCATCGTGCACCGCATCGTGTGCGACCATGGCGGCGAGATCCGCGTCACCTCCAAACCCGGCGAGGGCACCAGCGTCGAGGTCCGGCTGCCGGCGCGCGCGCCCGTCACCCCGGTGACCCTGCCATGACGACCGCCCACACCAACGAGCCCGAGACCGTGCCGGGACGCATTCTCGTCGTCGACGATGAGCGATCGATGCGGGAGCTGCTGACGATCGTGCTGCGGCGCGAGGGACACCGCGTGTTCGTGGCCGAGCACGGTGACGAGGCCATGGCCGTGCTGGAGCGCGAGCCCATCGACGTGCTCATCTCGGACATCCGGATGCCGGGCATGAGCGGCGTCGACCTGCTCAGGGCGGCGAAGCGCCACGATCCGGACATCGTCGGCATCATGGTCACGGCGTTCGCGTCGACCGAGACGGCCGTCGAAGCGCTGCGGCTGGGCGCCTACGACTACATCACCAAGCCCTTCGACGTCGAGGCGCTGAAGGCCAAGGTCCGGAACGCCCTCGAGCGCCGCGTGCTCCGCCAGGAAAACGTCCTGCTGAAGCGCGCCCTGCGCACGGGATCCGAGTTCTCGAACATCGTCGGCCGCAGCAAGCCCATGCAGGACATGTTCGATCTCATCGAGACCGTCGCGCCCACCAACAGCACGATCCTGGTGACCGGGGAGTCCGGCACCGGCAAGGAACTTGTCGCCCGCGCGATCCACGTCAACTCGCTGCGGCACGACCGGCCGTTCGTGGCGCTCAACTGCGGCGCGCTGCCCGAATCGCTCCTCGAGTCGGAGCTGTTCGGACACATGCGCGGCGCGTTCACCGGGGCCGCCACCACCAAGAAGGGGCTGCTGGAGACGGCGGAGCACGGCACCGTGTTCCTCGACGAGATCTCCGAGATGAGCCCGATGATGCAGGTCAAGCTGCTGCGGGTGCTGCAGGAGCGACGGTTCCGGCGTGTCGGCGGCACCGAGGAGATCGAGGCCGACATCCGGATCATCACCGCCACCAACCGCGACCTGACCCGCGCGGTCGCGGAGGGGAAGTTCCGCGAGGACCTCTTCTACCGCATCAACGTCATTCCCATTCACCTGCCTCCGCTGCGCGAGCGCCGCGAGGACATCCCGCTGCTGGCCGAGCACTTCCTGGCCCGGTTCTGCCGGCTCGGCGGCAAGACGCTGTCCGGCCTGTCGCCGGACGCGCTGCGCTGCCTTGAACTGTTCGACTGGCCCGGCAACGTCCGGCAGCTCGAGAACGCCATCGAGCGCGCCGTGGCGCTCGAGCGGAGCCCGGTCGTGCAGGCGGCGAGCCTGCCCGCCGAGGTCCGCCAGCCCGGCGGCGGATCGGCGTCCGAGGCCCCGCCGGCCGTCACGCTGCCGGCAGCCGGCCTCGACCTGCCCAGGCACCTTGAGCACCAGGAGCGGGAACTCGTGGTGCAGGCCCTGAGGCAGAGCGAGGGCAGGCACGAGCCCGCCGCCAGACTGCTGGGCCTGACGTCCCGACAGCTTCGTCACCTGCTGGACAAGTACGGTCTTCGTCGCCACCGTTCGCCGCACGAAGACACCGATGACGGCGCCGACGAGTGACACTTTGTGGCACTCGGAGTGCCACGGAATGTCAATTGCCTGACGTTCCGGGGTCAGTCCGACCTGCATCGAATACTCGTAAAACCAAGACATATAAGCAGTTACTTGACGTCATGGCGTGTCCGCGAAGGTGGTACCCCTCTTGCTCTATGTTGAGACCGGTGGATAGCCGACCTGACTGACCAACACATCTTGCAACGGCTGCTATCGTCAACGGTTTCTCAACGGACACGACAGGACAAGGGGGAGTAGAGAGATGAAGAGCAACAAAGGGTTCACGCTGATCGAGTTGTTGATCGTCGTCGCCATCATCGGCATCATCGCCGCCATCGCGGTGCCCGGCCTGCTGCGCGCGCGCCAGTCCGGCAACGAGGCGTCGGCCATCGGTTCGCTCCGCGCGATCAACAGTGCGCAGTCGACCTTCGCGGCGAGCTGCGGCAACGGCTTCTATTCGCCGAGCTTGACCAACCTGGGCGTGGCCCCGACCGGCGGCACCCCGTTCCTGAGCCCGGACCTGACGAGCGCGGCTTCGGTCGTCAAGAGCGGCTACACGATCACGATGGGCACCTCGACGGCGGCGGCTTCGGCCCCGGCCTCGTGCAACGGGCTCGCGGCTGGCGCCGTGATGCAGGGCTACAGTGCGACGGCGACCCCGACGGCCGGCGGCGGCACGCGGGCGTTCGGCACGAACACGACGAGCACGATCTACCAGGCCGTGCAGCAGACCGCGCTGGCGATGACCGACACGGCGGCCCCGACGGGCGCGACGCCGCTGCAGTAGCATCGGCATCACAGAATTGACAACGGGGGATGTCTGGTATCCAGGCATCCCCCGTCGCTTTTCCGGCCCGACGCACCAGAAACGTAATGCGCATACGAAAACTGGTTGGTCTGCTGTCGCGCGGAACGCCCGCCGGACGGGAGCCTGAGTTGGCAAGAAGCGGTTCTTCAGCGGTTTGCGAGGCTTGGACCGCGCCTCGGCGTTCGGGCGCGGGGTTTGCAATTACGAGCGGGCAGTAACGCGGTTGCTGCTGACGTCACGTCCACCTGGGTGGGAAAGGATGCTACCTGAAATGAAGAGCAACAAAGGGTTCACGCTGATTGAGTTGTTGATCGTGGTTGCCATCATCGGCATTATCGCCGCCATCGCGGTGCCCGGCCTGCTGCGCGCGCGCCAGTCCGGCAACGAGGCGTCAGCCATCGGGTCGCTCCGCGCGATCAACAGTGCGCAGTCGACCTTCGCCGCCAGCTGCGGCAACGGCTTCTACTCGCCGAGCCTGACGAATCTGGGCGTGGCCCCGACGGGCGGCACGCCATTCCTGAGCCCCGACCTGACCGGCGCGGCATCGGTGACGAAGAGCGGCTACACGATTACGATGGGCACGTCGACGGCGGCGGCTTCGGCCCCGGCCTCGTGCAACGGGCTCGCGGCCGGCGCCGTGATGCAGGGCTACAGCGCGACGGCGACGCCTGACGCCGGCGGCGGCACGCGGGCGTTCGGCACGAACACCACGAGCACGATCTACCAGGCCGTGCAGCAGACGGCGCTGGCGATGACCGACACGACGGCCCCGACGGGCGCGACGCCGCTGCAGTAACGTCCGCCCGCCATGCCGTCCGTGCGCGGACGGCGCGGACGGCGCGGACGGCGCCTTGACACCATCCTCCGGGGGGCGCATGCTCCGAGCATGCACCCCTCGATTCGCCGTACGGGTGATTCGGCAACGATCGGGCGACCCTGCCCTCGTGTCCTGCCGATCCGCCGCACCGCCGATGACGCGATGCGGCCAGGATCCCGGGCGTCGCGGCCACGAACCGAGCTGCATCAGACGACCGTCTGGCATGACTGAGGTTCCGACATGAAGAGCAACAGAGGGTTCACACTGATCGAGCTGCTGATCGTGGTCGCCATCATCGGCATCATCGCTGCTATTGCGGTGCCTGGCCTGCTGCGTGCGCGCCAGTCCGGCAACGAGGCGTCCGCCATTGGATCGCTCCGTGCGATCAACAGCGCGCAGTCGACCTTCGCCGCCAGCTGCGGCAACGGCTTCTATTCGCCGAGCTTGACCAATCTGGGCGTGGCCCCGACCGGCGGGACCCCGTTTCTGAGCCCGGACCTCACGACGGCGGCGTCGGTGGTGAAGAGCGGCTACACCGTCACGATGGGCACGTCCACGGCGGCCGCGTCGGCCCCGGCGTCGTGCAACGGGCTCGCCGCGGGCGCGGTGATGCAGGGCTACAGCGCGACGGCGACCCCGGTGGCCGGCGGCGGCACGCGGGCGTTCGGCACGAACACGACCGCCACGATCTACCAGGCCGTGCAGCAGACGGCGCTGGCGATGACGGACACGACCGCCCCGACCGGCGCGACGCCATTGCAGTAGCGCAGGCGTTACGGTCGGACCGACGTACCTCCCCGGGGATGCCGGTGTGCACCGGCATCCCCTGATTCGCCTGCAACGGCCGGTTGGGGTATGCTCCCCGGTTCAGACGCTGTCAGGACTGCGATCGCCATGCCTCACCACAACAGCCGCGGGTACACGATTCTCGAGATTGTGATCGTCATTGCGGTGCTCTGCGTCCTGGCGGCTATCGGGGTGCCGATGCTCCTGCGAGCCAAGCAGGCCGGTAACGAGGCGTCGGCGGTTGGTTCGCTCCGCGCCGTGCTCAGCGCGCAGCAGGTGTACGCCGGCAGTTGCGGGGGCGGGTACTTCGCGCCGGACCTGGTCGTGCTGCACCGTTCGCCGGCCGGCGGCAACCCCTTCCTCGGCGACGAACTGGGCTACGCCACGGTTGTGGTGAAGGCGTCCTACACCTTCACGATGGGATCCACGACCGGCGCGGATCCGCTGGCGCCCGCGTCGTGCAACGGGCAGGCAGCCGGGGCCAACACGAGGGGCTTCTGGGTGACCGCCACACCCACGGCGAACGCGGGGGATCTCGCCTTTGGCGCCAACGGCGCCGGCGCGATCTACGAGGCCGCACAGCAGACCGCGCTGGCCATGACCGACTCCGCGGCGCCCGCCAGCGCCCGGCAACTCAACCGCTAGGGACCCGCCCTCGGGAAGTCCCTGCTTGACGCGCCTCACCGGAACCCGATACAAATTCGGAAGATAACCGTCAGAGACGCCGCCATGACCATCACCGTCCGCCGGATCCTCCTCGTCCTGACCCTCGTCGGCCTGGCGTCGGCACTGGCGTCGCTGTACGTCCACGTGCAGATGCTCCGCCAGCCCGGCTACGTCAGCTTCTGCGACGTCAGCGCGACGATCAGTTGCACGCAGGTCTACCAGAGCCGCTATTCGGCCGTCGGGGGCATTCCCGTCGCCCTGTTTGGCAGCCTCTGGTACGCCGCGGTGCTCGTGCTGCTGGCCGGATCGCGATGGGGCTGGGCAAGCTTGCGCGAGAACGCGCTCGCGTACGTGTTCCTGCTCGGCGTCGCGGGGCTGGCGTCCGTGATCTACCTGGGGTACGCGGCGTTCGTGATCATCAAGGCTCTCTGCGTAATGTGCGCCGTCACCTACGTCGCGGTGATTGGCGTGTTCCTGGTGTCCGGTGCGAGGATGAAGACGCCCATGACTACGATTCCGAGGAGCATCTGGCGGGACTGCAAGGCGGCACTCGCGAGCCCGGCGGCCATAGCCGTGGTGCTCGTGTTCATTGTCTCCTCGACGGTCGCCATCGCGTTCGTGCCCCGCCACGGGGCGTCCCCGGTGGCGGCCGCAGGCTCGCAGTCGCCGGCCGATCGCCAGAGCGAGTTCATGCGCTTCTGGGAGTCGCAGACCCGCGTGGTCGTGCCTGTCACCACCGACGGGGCGGCCGTCGTCATCGTCAAGTTCTCGGACTACATGTGCCCGGCGTGCGCGCAGAGCTACCTGGACTACAAGGAGATCCTGGCGCGCTACCAGGCCAAGTACCCGGGCGAGATCAAGTTCATCCTCAAGGACTACCCCCTCGAGCGCGAGTGCAACCCGAACATGCAGATTGACATGCACGTCGCCGGCTGCGAATCGGCGGCGGCCGTGCGGATGGCCCGCGCCAAGGGCCGGGGCGACGCGATGGAGGACTGGCTCTTTACGCGGAACCAGTCGCTGACCCCCGCCGCCGTGCGGCAGGCGGCCAGGGACATCGGCGGCGTGCCGGATTTCGACGCCCAGTACCAGGCGGTGCTCAACCAGATCCGCAGCGACATCGCGCTGGCCAGCGTGCTCGGCATCAACCGCACGCCGACGTTCTTCATCGGCCACCGCGAGCCCGGCAAGGATGGCGTGCAGTTCGTCCGGATGGAAGGCGGTCTGCCGCCGGAGTACTTCGAGATGGCCCTCAAGTTCGAGTTGACCAAGGCCGGCAAGATCGCGCCCTGATCGATGGCAGCCATCGACATCGACGGACTGACCAAGGACTATCTGGTCGGCTTCTGGCGGCCGCGCCCGTACCGCGCGCTGGACGGCGTGACCCTTCGCGTCGAAGCCAACGAGGTCTTCGGGTTCCTCGGGCCGAACGGGGCCGGCAAGACCACCACGCTCAAGCTGCTGATGCAGCTCGTCTATCCCACGGCGGGCACGATCCGGATCCTCGGCAAGCCGCCGGGTGACCTCGGCGTGCGGCGGCGGATCGGGTTCCTGCCCGAGGCGCCCTATTTCTACGACTACCTGACCGCCGAGGAGTTCCTCGGCTACGTGGCCGGGCTGTTCGGCATCCGGGAGCCCGAGCGCCGCACGCGCGTCGGCAGCCTGCTCGACCGCGTCGGCATCGGCGCCGAACGGCGCCTCCCGATGCGCAGGTTCTCGAAGGGGATGCTGCAGCGCGTCGGCCTGGCGCAGGCGCTGGTCAACGACCCCGACGTCGTGTTCCTCGACGAGCCGATGTCGGGCCTCGACCCGATCGGCCGGCGCGACGTTCGCGCGCTGATCCTCGAGCTGCGCGACCGTGGATGCACCGTGTTCTTCAGCTCCCACATCCTGTCGGATGCCGAGGCCCTCTGCAGCCGGGCCGGCATCCTGGTCGCGGGGCGGATGGTGGCGTCCGGGCGGATCGCGGACATGCTCGCGTTCCAGCTGGCCGGATGGGAACTGGTCGTGTCCGGCGTGGACGCGGCCGCGCTGCCGCTCTCCGATCTGCACGTGCGCCGCGTCACGCCGCTGGCCGACGGCAGGCACGCGCTGGACCTGGAGCCCGACGCCGACCCCGAGCGCGTGATCGCCGAGTGCCGTTCGCGCGGAGGCCGCACCGTGTCGCTGAACCCGTTGCGCACGACGCTCGAGGACTTCTTCGTCGAGCAGGTCGCGGCGACGCAGGCCGCCGGCCAGGCCGGCCGGTTCATGCCGGAGGGATGATGGGACGCGTCATCGGCCTGGTGGCCTTCCACGTCTTCAAGGAGTCGGTCCGCGACAAGGTCCTCTACAACCTGGTCCTGTTCGCGCTGCTCATGATCTCCGCGTCCTACCTCGTCGGGCAGCTCACCGCCGGGCAGGACATCAAGATCATCAAGGACCTCGGCCTCGCGGCGGCCGGCGTCTTCGGCCTCTTCATCGCGGTGTTCATCGGCGTGGGGCTCGTCTGGAAGGAGGTTGACCGGCGGAGTGTCTACAACGTGCTCGTCAAGCCGTTGCGCCGGCACCATTTCATCGCCGGCAAGTTCGCCGGCCTCGCCCTGACGCTGCTGGTCAATCTCGCCGTCATGACGGCTGCCGTGTACGCGGTGCTGGCCGTCATGGCCTGGGCGCAGCCCTCGCTGGTGACCACCGCCCGGATCGAGGCCCCGGTGGTCGACCCCCAGCTGCTCAAGGCGTTCGCCCTGATCTACATGCAGCTGCTCGTGGTGACGGCGGTGGCCCTCTTCTTCTCGACGTTCTCGAGCCCGATGCTGTCGGCCGCGCTCACCTTCGGCCTTTACATCGTCGGGCACTTCAATGCCGATCTCGCGCACTTCGAGAACGTCGTCCAGTCGCCCGTGGCCGCGGCGATCGCCCGCGCGCTCTATTACCTGCTTCCCAATCTCGCTCCGTTCGACATCAAGGCGGCCGTCGTGCACGGCCAGCCCGTGGCCGCCGGATACGTCCTGCTGACCGGCGCGTACGGACTGCTCTACGCCGGCGCCCTCGTCGGCCTGGCGATGCTGATCTTCTCGCGGCGCGACTTCAAATGACGGGCCCCGTCGATCGCCAGCCGGGCCGGCCCGATCGGCGCCAGGCGGCCGTGGCCGTGGCGGCGTCGGTCATGCTGCTCGCCGGCGCGCTCGGCGTGGAACTGGTGCGCGACGCGCGGTACACGCTGCTCGCCGATACGTCGCCGCAGCTCTACGTGACATCCGGCGCCGCCGCCGCCCGCATCGCCCTGTCCTTCAGGCCGCTCGCCGCCGACGTCTACTGGATTCGCGCGATCCAGCACTACGGCGACACCCGCCTGTCGAAGAACCCCGACAAGCAGTACGCGGCCCTCTACCCGCTGCTCGACCTGACCACCAGCCTCGACCCGCACTTCACCATCGCCTACCGCTTCGGCGCGATCTTCCTCGCCGAGCCGTATCCCGACGGCCCGGGCCGCGCCGACCAGGCCATCGCGCTGCTCGAGAAGGGGCTCGCCGCCGACCCCGCCCGCTGGCAGTACGCCCAGGACGCCGGCTTCGTCTTCTACTGGTGGCTGCGCGACTACAAACAGGCGGCGGCGTGGTTCGACCGCGCCAGCCGGATCGAGGGCGCTCCGTGGTGGATGCGTTCGCTCGCCGCCACGACGCAGGCGCAGGGCGGCGATCGCCAGTCGTCACGCCGGCTCTGGCTGCAGCTCTACGAGACGAGCGACGATGACTGGGTGAGGGGCAACGCCCGCGTCAAGCTGGCGCAGCTCGACGCGCTCGACGAGATCGACCGGATTGCGGCGGTCGTCCGGCGCGTCCAGCAGGCCACCGGCCGGTTCCCCGCCAGCTGGGAGGACCTGCGCCGGGCGGGCTGGCTGACCGCGGTGCCGACCGACCCGTCCGGCGAACCCTACGTCCTCGACGAACGCGAGCCCGGCGGCGTCACCGTGGCGCGCACCTCGCGGCTCTATCCGCTGCCCACGCAGTTCGGACGAAAGGCAGGTCCGTCCAAGTGAACACCGTCTGGGTTCTGACGTTCGCCGGTGTGCTGGGGCTGTCGATCGGCAGCTTCCTCAACGTGTGCATCTACCGGATCCCGCTCGACAAGTCGCTGCTCTGGCCGGCGTCTCACTGTCCGTCGTGCGGCAAGCCGCTGCGATGGTTCGACAACGTCCCCGTGATCGCGTGGCTCGCCCTGCGGGGGCGGTGCCGGTTCTGCCGCTCGCGCATCTCCCCGGTGTATCCGCTGGTCGAGGCCTTCACTGGCGTGATGTTCGCCTGGGCCGTGTGGCGCTACGGGTTCGAGCCGCTGCTCGTGTCCCGCCTCCTGTTCGGCTGCGCGCTCATCGTGCTCTTCTTCATCGACCTCGAGCACCGGATCCTGCCCAACGTCATCACCATTCCCGGCATCGTCATCGGCTTCCTGTTCAGCTTCATCACGCCGCCTGGCTGGGTGTCCTCGGCGATCGGCCTGTTCATCGGCGGGCTGATTCCCCTGGTGGTGGCCGAGGTCTACCAGCGGTTGCGCGGCGTCGAAGGGCTCGGCATGGGCGACGTCAAGATGCTGGCCCTCATCGGCGCGTTTCTCGGCTGGCAGCACGCCGTGCTGACGCTCGTGGTGGCCTCCTGCCTCGGCACGCTGGTCGGGCTTCCGCTCGCGATCAAGCGGGGCGACATGAAGACGTCGATGCCGTTCGGCACCTTCCTCGCGATTGCCGCGATGCTCGCCGCGACCGTCGGCGATGACGTCCTCGCCTGGTACCTGAAGTTCTATCGCTAGCCACATCGAGTCTGGCGGGGCGCATGCGCCAGGAGCGCCAGGCTCCAGCCTGGCCGCCGCGCGGCTCCGCGGACAGGTTCCTCCGCAAACCGCTCGGCACGCCGGACACGTGCGTCACCGGGGGTGCATTCGATGACGCATCGGGCGTGCCTCCTCTGGCCCGGCGGAAGTCCGACCCGGCGATGCACGTGTCGTGCAGTCGGGATCGGCGTGCTCGCATGGTTTGCTCCCGAGCCCGCGCCGCGGCGCCTGTTGCGCGGCGGGTGCGCCGGGACCGCCAGGCTCCTCGGCTCGCCGGAGCCTTCGGCGAACGCGGCCAGCCAGACGACGACGCCACGCTGGCGGTTCTTGCCACGCCACTTTCCCCATGCAATAGCAGATCTTGCGATCGTCCCACTGTGGCCGCCTCGTCCCCGGATCCGTCGAGGGCTGATTTGGTGCCCGTTCTACGCGGGCCGCCGGCGTACCCGGCGATGCGAGGCCGCGGCTGGCCCGATGGCCCGACGGTTGCAGAGGATACCGTCGTGCGACACGCTGCACGCCGTCGTGGCACGTCCCTGGTCGAGGCCGTCACCA
>Ga0334722_10005000_pt1 | contig 13557 bp, 19 predicted proteins | sample C3_bottom_MG_FD_207210 | JGI IMG/M metagenome (GOLD analysis project Ga0334722, IMG submission 207210) | Sediment microbial communities from Yellowstone Lake, YNP, Wyoming, USA - C3_bottom | ecosystem: Environmental > Aquatic > Freshwater > Lake > Sediment | place: USA: Wyoming | collected...
ATACGGCGGCCACGAACTCGATGCTACGGCCGGCCGCACCGGGCGTCTAGTTCAACGCACGAGCGAGTGGTCGCAGCGCAGCTTGATGAACAGATCACCCGAGGGTGAAGCGCCGCGATTGTGGAAGTTCCACACGAGGTTTCCGTCCGGCGTTGGATCGACGGTGACGACGTAGATGTCCGGACCAGCGTTGGCGCCGCCAACCGGCGCCGCATCGCCCGAGGCGTTGACGGTCACGTCGAGCGTGAAGATGTCGTCGAAGCGCCAGTTGTTGCGGCCGCGGCCCCAGGTGGGCGGTATGCCGATCTGACCAGGCCCAGGGACGCCCGTGACGAGCTGGCCGGAGTCGGGCATCGTCGGATCGAAAGCCCCGACACGGGCAGCGAGCGACAGACCGATGAGGGCCGCCGTATTACGCAAGCCGGCCAGCTCGGATGGTGGGAACAGTCCGCCACCGAACATCAGAACCTGTCCAGGGTGACGCGAACTTGTTTCAAGGTGACAGTCTGGCCAAGACCGCTCGGTGTGGCCGTCACCTTGATGCGCTGCGGACCGGTGAAAGGGATGATGACCGCCGGCGCCAGGTAGCTGAACGGCGTGGCCGGGTAGGCGACGTCGGGAACGACACGCTGCAATACCGTCGCACCGTCGACGCCACCGTCGGTCCCACCGAAGCGAACCTGCACGGTGCCAAGGCCATCCGACGATTTCGCCATCATGGAGATGCGCACGCGCATCGGCGTAGCTGCCGGGTCGGCCGGCGGCGGCGCCAGGATGGCCGTGACGTCCTCGTCAGCCTGGAAACCGGTGAACTGTTCGCCTACACCGACTACGATGACCTCGTTCGTCGGGAACTGGATCTGGACGTTCTGCACACCGGCTCCCGAGCTATCGCAGCAGCAGCTCATGCGTTATCCGTCGTGAAGTCCCACGATTCAAGCACCGGAGCTTCAAGACAAGGGTCGGTGTAGCCGATGGTCACGCGGTAAGTCTCGCCATCGTCGATGACGCCGAAGGCGTTGAGACGAAGACTACTGACGACAGCGGGCAGCGGCAGAGGAAGCGGCGCCGCAGACTGGAACGGCGCATATCCAATCAAGCCGACACCGGTCAAGCGCGTAAGGTTGAAGGACACCACCTGAACCGGACGCGAGAAAGCCGCAAACGGAGCGTTGGCGCCGAGACCATTGACCGTGGCGGCGCTGAACGGGCCGCCTTCGGGTCCCCTGGCGACAATAGTCGCGGTGGGCATGTCCGCACACGGATCGACAACACCGGTGAGACAGTAGTTGTTGACGTTGAGTGTTGCGCTCATGCGGGCGGCACTCCTGGGCCGGTCGAGAAGCGTGCCGGCGCGAGGAAGTTGTAACTCGCGACGCCACCGAAGGCGGCAAGAATACCAGCCGGGCTCGAACCGAAACCGACGTCGTTCAAGTAGACGTTGACCTGATCCGCCACATCGTCGTAGCAGACCTTCACCTTGTACGCGCCCGGCGCAACAGGCGGGATCGCGACATCGAACTCGGTGTCGGCCAGGTTCCTGAAGACGATGCGCGTCTGCACGACCTCGAAGCTGACCAGGATGAACGGCTGTGGAACACCGGGACTGACGCCGATGCCAACCTGAGCCGCACCAGGCTCGTCACCCGGATCAGTGACTGTGAAATCTAGATCGGCGCAGATGCACCAAGACCTGTTAGCAGCTACCTCAGCGGGCACGAGACCGGTCGCGCGAGCGCTTCCCGCGCCGCTCGACGCAAGCTGTAGCTGGCCGCCGACGATGGCGGCTGTACCAGGCGCAACCGTCGTGAGCGTGACATCGCCAGGAGCGAACGAGTCGAACTTGAACGAGACCTGATCCGCGACCGGCACATCCGGGATCGGGCAGCATGGGCACGGCCCAAGGTCGGTGAAAAGTCCCAGCGCCGAGTTGATCGGGCAAGCGCTGAGGTGGATGCCTTTGACGGTCATCGGCTCGTCGCCGAGGTTGCAGATCGTGGCAGTGAAACCGGTCTCGGTCACGCTGTCGAAGGTCAGCGTCGCGCACTGGCATGCGTTCACCAGCTCCAGGCTGTACGACATGCTTGGCGGCACCGCGAACGGCACGGCGAACGCGCCCGAGATGCGCCGCTTCTCGCACGCGGCCAACAAGAGTTCGGTGTTGACCACGATCGAGACGCAACCGCCACCACCGGTGGGAAACAGGCGAACACCGAGCCAGCCGCCTACGGCTCCGGCCATCAAGCCGGCCATCAGTCGGCCTCTTTTTTGGATGTGGGCCGCTGCACCCGACGGTGCCGATTTCGCCGATTAACCAAACGCGTTGTCCATCGACAGTTGCCCGGCTCGTAGTTCCCGTCGTTGTCGATACGGTCTATCTCCAGTCCGATCGGACGCTCGCCCATGTCAGCCAAGAACGCAGGGAATGAAGTTCGCCACTTCGCGCAGACCGAGATACCGCGGCCGCCGTAATTCTTCCAGTCTTGACGCTTCGAGTTCACGCACCGCTGCTTCATCGACTTCCACGCGATGTATGTACCAGTCCTGGCCGCTTGACGCGCATGTCCATGAGTCGGCGCCACCCCACGCTCGCGCAGCTCACGTTGAAGGCAGCCGCAAGATTTGACGTGCCCAGACCGCAAGTACGAACCTTGCGAAAATGCGAGGCCGCCGCAGTCACACACGCAGAGCCACTCCGGCTTCATGGTTGTCAGGTCACGCGCTTTTGCGACAACGGAGAGACGGCCGAATCTCTCACCGGCCACCGCACTGAAAGCCAAACCGCGCATGAGCTAATCCGCTTCCTCTGGCAAGGTAACCTTGCAGGCGAGGCCCTCGCTGCCCGGGACCTTGTCGCACGTGATGGTCATCGAGCGCAGCACGCGACGCAGCGTCTTCTTGGTGACGACGCGGCCGGCTTCTTCCGACTCGTGCCCGAGGTGCACAGTCGGGTCTGTCGCGTGGGCCTCGGCGCGGTAGTAGATGAGCGCGAACGAGAGCACACCGCCGATGATGGCCACGATGATGGTAGCGACCCAGGAGATCGGCAGCCGGAGCTTCTCGAAGTCCACGTGGACGTCGGTACGCGCTGACCCGGACGCCTCGGCGCTCACTGGCTCAGGGGTGTGCTCGCCCATCTACCACCATCCTATGACCGACGGCGCGGGCGCGCTAGTTCTGCCGGCCGCGGCCGCAAGACTGCCAGATCGTCACGCCGGACGGACGCACGACGGCGTAGGTGGCAGACCGCACGGGCCGCCTGCCCTTCCTGGTGACGAAGCTGCCCGACTTGTAGGGGTTGTAGGTGACGTCGAGCTGACAGAAGACCACGCGGCGGCGGCTTGTGCGTCGGCGTGCCCTTGACGAAGGCGTGGACATTCTTGCGCTTCTCGCGCAGCACGCGCTTGCGGCCGCCCTGCTGCACGACGAAGGTGGCGTTCGTGAGCGCGATCTTGGCCGTGCACTGCTTGACGAGGCCCTTGCGGCGCACGCTGATGCAGCCGCGGTGCAGGTTGCGGTAGGTCTCGACGATCAAAACTACCGCCCGCAGGGACGGTCACAGCCGAGACGGCCACGGCCGTTCATGCCGGGAGCCGGCTTACGGCCGCTCGACACCGCGATGGCGACGCCGGTCCCGACAGCAGCCACGCCGCCAGCGATGGCAGCCCAGATGCCGACGTTCGACTTCTTCTTCGGTGGAGGCGGCGGAGCAGCGGCTCGGGGCAGATTCACGGGCCTATCCTACGCTGCAGCCGCTGCCGGAGCGAGTCGCTTGTGCCGGCGGTAGAAGTAGCGAGCAGCTACGGCACCACCGACGACCACGGTGCCAAGTCCGATCCACGCAAGGATGCCCCAACCGTGCGTAGGTGGCTTCGGCGCGCCGGCGGCCGCGCCACACTCCTTGACAGCCGCTTCGCCCTTCACGCCGCGGGCCGCGGCCTTGTCGAGGCACACGAGCCGCCCCTCGTTCCAGGCCGTGAACTCGTTGACGTACTTCTCCGAGTCATCCGGCCAGACGATCTTGATGGCCTTGAGCACGCCAATGATGGCGGCCGTGGCGCCGGCCGCCGTGGCGACCACAGCCGCGGCGGCGCCGGCCGTCGGGATGGTGCCAGCCGCAACCGCAGCCAGAGCGACCGCGCCAATGGGCGCTGCCACGATGAACAGGCCCACGCCGACGGCGATGAGGCCGGCCGCGGCCGCGTAGGTCTTCCAGTCGGCGCCGAGCTGGCCGCCCTGACCGAATCCGAAGGCGCCGGCCGTGGCGCCGCTGAAACCCTTGCAGCCAGGCCCGAGTACGAAACCGCCTGGGTGCAGCGGAACGTCGATCGTGCGACGGACCGACTGACCCTTCGAGTCGAGCAGCGGCTTGCCATCCATGTCGACCGGGACCTGGAAAAGCTGCACATCGGGCACAGCTTTGCGGATGGCGTCGAGCACCTTGATGCCGGCGATCTGGTACTCGCGCACGGCCGCGTTGAACTTGCTCATCACCTCGCACGGTATCGGCGCACCGAGCTTACGGTAGGTGGCTACGATGCGTCCCTGCTGCATGCGCAGCGTGCGGTACTGGTTCGACACCCGGTTGAGCGCATTCACCGGATCGAGCCGCGAAGTAGCTCCGCTGAACACACCGCCGAGCGCGCCCTGCCGCACGAGCCGACCGTCAGGCAGAAACTTGTCGCGCGTGATGCCGGGCCAGCGTGCGCCGGGCTCGCCCTCGCGCACGACCTGATGCGGCGTCCGGTAGACGGTGTCGCCGGCCGGCGGGTCAAGCCAGACGGTCTGCGGACCGCCACGGCGCACCGGACCACCGCCGTGATCCGGATTCGGATCATTCGGCATCACGAAGACGGAAGCGCCCTCGCCGAAGACCACGACTACACGCTCCCGGTGTCGTCCCGGTCGTCGTCTCTGGCCTGGCAGATGTCGAAGTAGACGCGGTAGATGAATCCGGCAGCACCAGGCGCGTTCACCAACGCGATGCGTGGCTGCTGCTGCTGTGCCCCGAAGTCGACGAAGCCGCCGTCGCCGTTGGTCGTGGCGCCTGCGGCGGATACGAGCACCGGACCGACAAGGCTCCGCGAGAGCAGGATGGCCGGGATCGGCACCGCCGGCGTGATGGGGATGACAGGCATAGCCGACAGCGCGAACCCGAGACGCAAGAACGGCGCGAAAGCCGGATTCGGACTGAGGTTCGGCAGCAGCGCCTTCTGCGGTATGCGCAGCGGCCGGTTGCGCCACTCGGCGTAAAACCCGTCGACACCGGCGGCGACGGGCTTGGACGGCGCACCGACGTCGGCACCGAACGGTCCCTCGACCAAGATGTTGACCGGCGTGACACCGTCGGACGGCATCTTCACGGTGTAGATCCGATGGCGCATCTACTCCCCCTTATACCAGCAGGTTGCCCGGTCTGGAAGTTTTCACGCGGCGGCCCTCGTCGGCCGGTAGACCAGGAAGTCCTCGCCGGTGTCAGGTGGGTGGTACGGCTCGAACTTGCCACCCTGGCGCCAGGCCGCATCGATCTGCGCAAAGCTGCGCGTGACGCCCTTCTGGCTCGCGAGGCCGCCAGTGTCGAGGAACTTCTGCGCGCCACCGGTCGGGTCTTTCACCTGACCGCCGTAGACCAGCTTCGACACCTCGAAGTCTACGACTCTCGGGTCACGACCGGACGCGTAGCGCCCAGCTCCGCGCTGCACGCCGTAGTAGCCGTTGCGCCAGTTCTTGATGACCTTGCCGGTCTTCTTGTTCTTGCTGTCGGCGTGATAGGTGACGAGGCGCTTGATGTCTGGACGGCCATCAGAGAGCTTCCAACCGAGTGCACGCGCGTCGTTGATGGCGACCCAGGCGCGCGCGATCTTGGTTGCGCGGGAGCCACCCTCGGACGCGACCATGCGCGCGAGCGAGTAGACCTGCAGGCCCTCACCGGCCGCGGCCGCCATCTCGGCCGGAGGGAAGATGATCGTGCCATCCTTGATGTACTTGCGGTAGATGGTGTCGCGCGTCGCGAAATAGATGATGAGCGCGAGCGTCGGCACGCCAACCGCAGCGCCGACTACGGCGACTTTCTTCTTGGTCGACCACGTGCGCCAGCCGCCGCTCGCCGGCGGAGCCCGAAATACGAGATTCGGCCCGTCTCGTCGGACAGACCGTCGGACAGCGGCTCGCGACGGGGCACGCCCGGGGCGCTCCCAGAGCGCTCGCGCGGCCACGGGCTAGTACCGTCGCTCGCGGTCGCCGATGAGCAGCGGCGAGACCTGAATCCGCAGCGGCAAGATCGTCGGCGCGTCGGTGATGGCGAATATTTCCTGCAGACCTGGGATGACGATGTCGTAGGGCAGACCCGGCGGCAGCGGGATGCCTTGCCCGACCTGAACACCAGAATCCCCGACCCAGATCACGAAGCCTACGAGCGGCGCGGTGAGCACAGCCACGCGCGAGGCGCGCGCGGCATCGACGACGAGCACCGGCGGCCGACCGTTGACACGCGGCGATACCTGCAACGTGTTGAACGTGGAGCGCGGCGGCGCGCCGGTCAGCGAGCCAAGCGCCTCGGCTCCGACCTGCGCCAGACCTGGCCCAGGGGAGACCGCGAAGGTCTCTCCGCCGGCGCCAAGCGGAACGCCATCGCCATCCAGGAGCACGGCCGGGTTTGGATCCCAGCCGATGTTCTCCCGTGGACCTCGACCAAGACCGACGGCGGTGCCGGGCGCACGACCCATCTCGGCCGCGTGCAGCCTGACGTACGCCTCGGGGTCTTCGTAGAGGACCGCGCCCTCGGCCCCGAGGATGTCGCGGAGCGTGCGCCCGCCGTCCGCCACGGGTTACGCCCTCGGGATGAGGAGGTAGCCGACGAGGGTGACGTTGACCGTGATCGGGTTCACCAAGTCGAGGTTGTCGACGGCGATGGTGAAGCCGCCACCCTTCGGCCGGATGATCCAGGGGAACTCCAGCCGCCAGACGCCGGTGTTGTCCTCGACGATGCCGGAGACGATCTGGTTGGCCTTGTGCAGCACGCGATCGAAGGTCTGGTCCTTGATCGAGATCCGCCAGTCGCCGAACGTGTGCGCCGAATCCTGCGTCGGCTTGATCCTCACGACCTCGAACGGCCATTCGAGGCTGTTCGAGAAGTCGGTGTTGGGGAACACCTGACCGGTGGCACCGGCCGCGACGACGAGCGGCTGGCTCGACGGCGCCGAGTACGGCTGTCTGATGACCGGCTGATCGAGCAGCGGCTTGATGCGGTCGGTGACGCCCTTCCAGGTCGGCGCCCACTGCATCAGCATCGCGGCGAGACCATCTCTCCTCTGCTGCTCGGCTGCGGTGGCGATGTCCATCGCCCACGACTATGCACCCGGACCGGCGCGACTTACAAGTTTGATGGGGCGAACTTCCGATCTGCCACGGAACGCGGGTAGTATCCCTTACGTGGGGGTCGACAAAGTCCAGCTCGGCGCGCTGCCAGCCGCCGGCCCGACCCTTCAGCCCGGCGAGGTGGTCAGGATCCCGCTCGGGCAAGATCGCCGCGTCACACGCGCCCAGGCCGACGTCGATGCGAACACGCGCGGCTTCGTTGGTGTGATCGCCGGCCAGCTACAGAGCGCGCCAGGCTCCGGCACCACGGTCATCATCAACGGGTCCGTGCCGGTGCTGCTCGAACCAGGGCTCACACCTGCGGCCGGGGAGCCGCTCTTCATCTCGGCGGCCACGGCCGGACGTGCGACCAATGTGGAGCCGGCGCTCTCGCGGCCCTTCGCCATCATCTTCGACACGGCCCGCTACGCCATCGACGGCACCGTGGTCTGCGTCCTGACCGGAGTCGGCGCCGACGCCAACTCCTGTTGCGATTGCGACCTGTCGCTCTACCGGGTCTACGACGACTTCGACATGGAGCCTACGGGAAATCCTGACTGGCTCGCCTTCAACGGCGTCGATCTCATACCAGCCCAGGGCGGGACCTGGAAAATCTCCGTCGGGCTCGGCGTGCCGCTGTCGTTCGTGACCAAGCCGGCGCGCGCCTTCGCGTTCGCCGGCAACGCTGGCAACATCCCGAACCCGCCGCTCAGGTTCAAGTCCGCGGCGTACATCACGCAGGATCCGGTCGGCACCTTCGCCGCGCTCGCGCTCGCGGATCTCGCACACACCTTCGTGCTTGGCGTGATCACGTTCGGCGACGGTTTCTGGAACACGATCGTGCAGTCCGGCGGACCTGCTGTGGTCACGCCGCTGGGCATACCGGTCAAGTCCACCTGCGACGACCCCAACGTCTTCGAGGCCATCCAGCAGTCGAGCGGCGACGTACGTTTCATCTTGAACGGCGTCGACCTCGGCGTCTTCCCGGTGCCGGCGCCTTTCCGCGCTCACCTGTACGCGCCGACGGCTTTCGTCCAGCAGCTACCGTTCTTCCCGACCGCCGAAGCCAGTGTCTTCCTCGACGTGATGTGCGCCTCCGAAGGGAAAGTCTGCCTCGACGATCCTGGTGACATCCCGTTCCCGACGGCCGGCGACCTCATCCAGACGCAGACCAACTATCAGTCGAACGACGTGACAGACAACGCCGACACGGTCAACTGGACGACCATCCCGGTTGCCGTCAACCTCGTCACAGGCGCGAACTCGATCCTCGCATGGGCCGAAATCTCGTCCGCCCAGGACACGGTCGGTCAGTTCAACGAGTTCCGTTGGATCCTGGACGGTGTGCCGGTCTCGGCGAGTTTCATCAACGTCGGCGTCGGCAGCACGTTCAACACGGCATCGGTGCCTGGTGCGACCATACCGCCGGCGACGAGCTTCCCGCAAGGCAACGCCATGCTACTGCCGAAGCAGATGGTCACGGCCGGAGCGCACTCGGTCGGCATCCAGTGGCGCGTCTCCGGCGGCACCGGCCTGCTGCGCCCCGGGACGTTCCCGGACCGCGAGAGCATCTCGATAGCCGTAGCCGAAGTCGCCGTCTAGCCGCCGGCGGCGTCGGCGGATGCGTCGACGGCATCGGATGCCGTGTCGGCGGCCGCGTCCGTCGACGTGTCGGCGGCCGCGTCCTTGTTGGCGTCGACCGCCGCATCGGCTGCAGCGTCTGTGGTGTCGCTGCCGCCGCAGCCAGAAGCAGCGGCAAGGGCGAGAAGAGTCAGGACGAGAATACCGAACATGAGGTTGCGCATGCGTGAAGCGTAGAGCCGTCCGGCGCTGCGCACAAGAAAACGGGGCCGGCCTTTCGGCCGACCCCGTGGTGTTGCTCAACCGCCCGAGGTGCTCGGGCGCGCGGTCGCTAGGCGACCGGGCGCTTCAGCAGGCCCTCGTAGGCCACGCGGATGTCCGCGCCGATCTGGGTGGCCGGCAGGCCGGTCCAGTCGAAGTAGCCGTTCACGAAGCCGGCCGCGACGCCGCTGGCGCCCAGCGGCGCCGTCGGCTTGAGCCGGCTCGTGTAGGCGATGTTCGGACGCAGCCAGATCGGCAGGACGAACGCCGACTGGTCACGGGGCGACGGCACCGAGTTGGAGGCGACCTCCAGGCTCGTGGTCGTGCCGAACACGTGGATGTTCGGCCCGGTCGGGTACTTCACCGCCGGTCCCTCGCTCTGCACCTTCTGGTTCACGGTGACCTTGTGGAACACCTTGCGCAGGAAGTCGAACAGCTCGCCGCCCGACACGATGGCCGGGTCGTAGCCGCCGACGTGCGCCGGCCGCGAGAGCTGCGTGCCGAAGGTGTCCTGGAGCTGGACACCCTGGGTGGCGGCCGCGCTGATGCCCCACTCGCGCACCATCTCCAACTGGATGGAGTAGATGAGCATCTCCCAGCCCTCGGGCAGACCGGTGTCGCCCGAGCGGGGGATGTTCGTGTCGACCTCGGTCAGCGTGCGGTTGCCGCCGGGGATCGCGGAGCCCTGGGCGCCGACGAACGCCAGGATCTCCTGGCTGTCGCCGCCCTGGAACTCGACGGTGTGGTAGAGGCGGTCGTGCGTCCAGTCCGCGAACTGGATGGGAAACGGAACGCCCTTCATGCGAACGGTGAGTGTGCCGGGGGTGCTCATGGGTCGGTTCTTTCTTCCGGGTGGTGGCCGAGCATAGTCGGCAAGTTTCCCGGACTGGACGCCTGGGTTTTGGTTTTGAGCGCCGCGTCCATCAGGCGTCCGAACCGGACGCGGCGCTGATTTCCTGGTTCTTCTGAACCCGCTGATGCGGGGTACTGCTGGCGGCTCTACTGCACCGCCATGAAGTTGCTGCCGAAGCCGCCGAGCAGCTCCACGTCGCGGCCGGCGCCGTTGGTCTCGCCGTCGTCGCCGTCGTTCATCTGCTCCTCGGGCACGGTCACGCCGAGCTGCTCCTCGGGCACGATGGTCCCGAAGACGCCGGTCGAGCCGGAGCCCGAGTCCATGATGGTCAGCGCAGCGCCGTCCATGTCGTCCTCGCCGAGCCCGTACAGCTCGCGCTCGGACGCGCCCTTGAACGTGCCCGCGGGAGCGAGCAAGTCCTCGATCTGGCGCGGCACGGTGACGAGCGCCGCCGTGATGAGCGCCGGGATGCCGGTCGCGCGCGAGCTGCGCCGGAAGGCGAGCACGCCCGACAGGCCGCCGCCGACGAGCAGACCGATGCCGGCCGCCCACTTCGAGATCGGCTTGCCCTTGGCGATGAGCTTCACCGCGGTCGTGACCACCTGGGCCACGCCACCGCCGATGAGCGGGCCGGCGATGGCTCCCGAGCCGGGATCGCCGAAGTCGCCCAGGTCGCCGAAGTCGCCGACGTCTCCGACGTCGCCGAACTCGGCGCACTTGCGACCGTGCTTGGTCATCTTCATGCGCACGCAGCGCCGTCCGAGGTTTCCGAAGTTCATGTCTGGTCTCCTGTGAGGTTGTGGGTTGGGGGAAAAACGGTTGGTGGTTCGGGTTGCTCTACTTGTGCTTCTTCACGCGCCGGCCACCCTTGCAGATGACCTTGCGGCCGCGGCGCGCCCAGTGGCCGCCCTTGCAGATGAAGGTCTTGAGTCCGAGCTTCTTCATGGCGTTGGTTCTCCTCGTCGGTCGGTTTGGGGGTTAAAGCGTCGCCTTGACTGCGACGCCGTTCGGCCAACGCAAGACGACCGCCTCGCCACGCGCGAGCGCAGCGATGGGGCCGCCGACGAGCGCCGGCGACATGGTGGCCACCCGCGGATCACTGATGTGATCGCGGAGGAACTTCGCGGCCTGGCGAACCGCAGCAACCGCGCCGCGCGCCTCCTCGACCGTGGCCGCACGGTTGCCGGCCGGGAACTCGCGCACGTGCTGGCCGTTCGCATCGTGACCGAGCGAAACGCCCATGATCTGCATGCCGGACGACGTCGTGTACGTGGTGCCGGTCGGCAGCCGAGTCGTCCGGATGACCTCTGGCGCCTCGATGTCCCGCCGCGCACTCGAAGGCGCCATCGGCGAAATCGCGCCGGCGCGCATGATCCACTCAGGAAGCGAGCCACCGCCGGGACCACTTCTGGATCCGATGTGCATCTGCTTTTGCCTCGTGGGTTGGTGGTTGAAGGTGGAAATGCAAAAAGCGCCCACCGCGGAAGCCGCAGTGGACGCTCTTGAGTCGAGTCGTCGAAGCCCGGTTCGGGCTGCCGCGGCTCTCGCCGCGACCACATGATGAAGCCACGCGTCTGCCGAACTGTCAAGATCCGCGAACGCGCGCTAGCATCGACGCGTGAACTCGAACCTCGCGCGCCCCGAGTGCCCCGCTTCGTTCTGGTGCTTTGCGGGTGCCGTCGCCGCCGGCAACCTCGCCGCTCTCGGGACCGCGTGGCTCACGAGCCGCGGATTTCGAGACGCTCACCCGACGACGCAGAAGACGGCCGCTAAAGTTGTCGGCATCGGGACCTTCTGGCTCGTCGGCGGATTGACCTGGGTCGCGCTCAACCGACGTCCGGCCTAACTTACTACGGCCTAGCGCGCGTCGAAACAGCGGGCGGTGGCGGCGGCGGCGGACCGAACAACCCCTCGACGATCGAACTGGCGATCAGAGCGCCCACGAAACCTAAGATCGAAGAGATGAGCCCCACCGATGCGTCGGTGTGCAAGATCATGTTCACCTGCGGCGCGTAATTCAGACCCAGGATGGCGCCGGTCGCGCCACCCATCGCGGTGACTAGAGCCAACACGACGAGATGTGGTTTCGGCATTGGCGCGGCATCATGGCGGCAGCGAGCGCCGCGCGCAAGGTCAGCGCTCATCGCTTGTACGTGTGGTGGAACCTGAACTCGATGAGAGACCGTGTGTCGGCGTCGAGAAGCGAGACGTTGATGAAGTTGACCACGTTGTCTGGCCCGGCCTGAAGAAACTGCACCGTAACTTCGCGCGTTGTGGGACTGGTGTCGACGATTCGGTATACGTTAACCGACATCAACCCTTCAAGCGGCAGACGCTGCCAGGCGCCGAAACCTGTGGTCCGTTTGAGAAGATCCCGTAGAGGACCGGCCACAGTGTCAGCAACGAGCTGAGCCTGCGTCACCGGCGGAAGCGTCGAGGCGTCGGCCTCGTAAATGTACTTGAGCGCGTGCGGTGTCGCGGAGGTCAGTATCAGCGCCGACACGGTGGGCTACCTGTCAATCGAGTGCTGGAATCGGATCTCGACGACGGCCGTCACGTCCTGCCCAAGAACACCGGTGTTGATGACACGCAGCGTATGCGGCGGACCACCCAAGAACTGGATCACCGGCGTCGGCGCCGAGCCGTCTAGGCGGTACGTGTAGACCGTGAGCAGCGGCCCGAACGGCAGCGCCTGCCACTTCGCAAAATCAGGCGGTGGCGGGATGCTCCGCAAGAGCGCGCGAAGCGGCCCGGGAAACGCCTTGACGATGCTGGTCCCGAAGGTGGCATCGGCGATCAGCTCGTCCCGCGTCTTGTCAGCGAACTCGCTCGGCGGACCGGGGGGCGCCGTGAAAACGTACTTGAGCGCGTGCGGAGTCGCAGAGAACAGATCGAGCGTCGCCGCCATAAGCGACTCAGCTCCGCAGCAGCTTCCAGAAGCCGTAGCTCACCGCGCCGGTGAGCGTCACGAGCAGAACACCGGCAGCGACTTTGCTGGTCGTGGTGGCCGCGCCGAAACCGGAGGTCTCGCCCTCGTCGGCCGTAGCTTCCTCACCACCCTCGGCAGCGGCTTCCTCACCGCCTTCGCCTTCGGCCGCCTGCTCTTCTTCTTCGCCACCACCCTCGGCAGCGGCTTCTTCACCACCACCTTCCTCGCCACCACCACCCTCCTCGCCGCCACCACCGCCAGCCGGAGCTGCGGCACCTCCACCACCACCGCCAGCCGGAGCTGCACCGCCGCCACCGCCGCCAGCCGGAGCTGCACCGCCGCCACCGCCGCCGCCGCCACCAGGACTCGAAGGAGCTGTTCCGGGTCTCGGTACGGTACGCGTCGCGGCCGCGCGTGCCGCTGTCACCACGGCCGCATGCTTCCGCCGGCCGACTTCGATGATCGTGATTCGGGTCAAGATCCCGACACGCCGCGCGACGTCGCGAGCCCGAAAGCCGCGGCGCCACTTACCGGGAGCGCGCGAGAGGTACGAAGCGAGCGCGACGTTGACGGCACC
>Ga0334722_10005001_pt1 | contig 13556 bp, 10 predicted proteins | sample C3_bottom_MG_FD_207210 | JGI IMG/M metagenome (GOLD analysis project Ga0334722, IMG submission 207210) | Sediment microbial communities from Yellowstone Lake, YNP, Wyoming, USA - C3_bottom | ecosystem: Environmental > Aquatic > Freshwater > Lake > Sediment | place: USA: Wyoming | collected...
CGACGTGTTCGACCTGCCCGCCCTGCGCGAGGTCCTCGGCGGCGTCCAGCGGCGCGACATCGCGGTCCACTCGGTCGAGACGGCGCGTGCGTCGGCGTTCGCGAGCTCGCTGCTGTTCGACTACGTCGCGGCCTTCATGTACGACGGCGACACGCCGCTCGCCGAACGCCGGGCCCAGGCGCTGACGCTCGATCGCGACCTCCTCCGCGAGCTGCTCGGCCAGGAGGAGCTGCGCGAGCTGCTCGACCCCGACGCCCTCGCCGACCTCGAGCTCTCGCTGCAGGCACTCGTCGAGGAGCGCTGGGCGAAGTCGGCCGACCAGGTCCACGACCTCCTGCGGCGCCTGGGCGACCTCTCCCCCGACGAGGCCGGGGCGAGGACCGCTGGCGGGCGCGTCGAGGCGGCGCTGCACCTCGCCGAGCTGGCGGCGTCGCGCCGGGCGGTCCGCGCCCGGATCGCCGGCGAGGAGCGCTGGATCGCGATGGAGGACGTGGCGCGGTACCGGGATGGCGTTGGCCTGTCGCCGCCGCCCGGCGTGCCATCCGCGTTCCTCGCCCCCGCGCCGGCCGCGCTCGACGGGCTCCTGGCGCGGTATGCCCGCTCCCACGGCCCGTTCACCGTTGACGGCCCGGCCCAGCGCTGGGGCCTCCCCGCAGGCGTGGTGGACGATGCCCTCCACCGGCTGGCCGCCGCTGGCACCGTGCTCGCGGGCGAGTTCCGGCCGGGCGGCGCCAGCCGCGAGTTCTGCGACCCCGACGTGCTGCGCTCCCTGCGCCGGCGCTCGCTGGCGCGCCTCCGCCACGAGGTGGAGCCGGTGGAGCCGGTCGCATTGGCGCGCTTCCTCCCGGCGTGGCACGGCGTGGTGCCGGTGGCCGGCGGCGGCGACGCCCCGGCCTATCGGGGCGACGCGGCGCTGGAGCGCCTCGCCCAGGTCGTGGACCAGCTGGCGGGCCTGCCGATCCCCGCGTCGGTGCTGGAGCGCGACGTCCTGCCCGCCCGGCTCCCCGGCTACCAGCCGCGCCTCCTCGACGAGCTGGGGGCCATGGGCGAGGTGGCGTGGGTCGGGCGGGGGAGCCTGGGGCGCGATGACGGCCGCGTCGTGCTCTGCCGGCCGGGCCGCGAGACGCTGCGCCCGACGGGCCTGCCCGAGGGCGTCGCCCGCCCGGAGGGCGCCGTCCACGAGCGGCTCCGCGCCCACCTCGCCCGCCGGGGCGCCTGCTTCTACCGCGAGCTCCACCAGGCGGCCGGCGGCAGGACGGACCGGGAGGTCCTCGACGCGCTGTGGGATCTGGTGTGGGCCGGCGAGGTCACCAACGACACCGTGGCCCCGCTCCGCGCGCTGCGCTGGAAGCGGCCCGCGCGGGACCAGCGGCCCCGGCCCGGCCGGCTGACGGCGCTCGGACCGCCCGAGGCGGCGGGCCGGTGGTCGCTGGTGGCGGCGCCGCTGGACCCCGAGACGGATGGCGCCCTTGGCGGCGACGCTCCGTCGGCGGGTGGGCCCTCGCGCACGGAGCGCCTCCACGCACAGGCGCTCGCGCTGCTCGAGCGGCACGGCGTGCTCACGCGCGAAGGCGTGGCGGGCGAAGCCGTGGACGGCGGGTTCTCGGCGGTGTACCCCGTGCTGCGGATGCTCGAGGAGGGCGGCCGGATCCGGCGCGGCTACTTCGTCGACGGCCTGGGCGCGGCGCAGTTCGCCCTGCCGGGTGCGGTGGACCGGCTTCGCGCCATGCGCGACCTGCCCGGCGAGGCGGCGGGCGAGCACGGCGGCGTCGTGCACCTGCTGGCGGCCGCTGACCCGGCCAATCCGTACGGTGCCGCCCTGCCGTGGCCCCGCCGGGACGACGCCGACCGCCGGCCGTTCCAGCGGGCCGCCGGGGCGTACGTGGTCCTGGTGGACGGCGAGGCGGTCTTGTACGTCGATCGCGGTGGCACCTCGATCGCCACGTTCCCGGCTGGCGACACGCCGGACGTGCTCGACGCCGGGCTCCGCGCCCTGCAGGCACTCGTGGCCGACGGCCGCGCCCGTGAGGTGGTCCTCGCCAGGGTGGACGGCGAGCCGGTCGCCACCTCGCCGCGCCGGGATGCGCTCCTCGCCGCCGGCTTCGTCGCCGGGTACCGGGGCCTCGTGCTTCGACCAGCAGCCACCACGCCCGAGCGCCTGGCCGCGCGGCCCGCGATGGCACGGCCCGTCCGGTAGGCGGTCGTGCCCGAGGGCGACACGCTCGCGCGGACCGCGGCAGGGCTCCGTCCCTGGCTCCTCGGCCGGCCGGTGCTCGCGGCGCAGGCCCGCGGCCCGGGCAGCGTGCCGCGTGTTGACCGCGTCGTCGGGGCGACTGTCATTGCCGTCGAGTCGATCGGCAAGAACCTCGTGATCCGCCTCGACAACGGGCTGGAGCTTCGGACCCACCTGCGCATGCTCGGCTCCTGGCACCGCTACCGGCCCGGGGAGCAGTGGCGCCGCCCGCGATCCCGGGCGCGGCTGGTCCTCGAGGTGGAGGGCTCGGTGGCCGTCTGCTTCGACGCGCCGGTGGTGGAGCTGTTCGAGCAGCGGGCCGAGGCGCTCCACCCCAGTCTCGCCCGCCTTGGGCCTGACCTCGTGGCGCCGCAGCCGGATCTCGAGGAGGCGGTTCGCCGCCTGCGCGATCCCGCTCGTGCCGCCACCGCGATCGGCGAGGCGCTGCTCGACCAGCGGGCGCTGGCGGGCATCGGCAACGAGGTCAGGAACGAGGTCCTCTGGCAGGCGGCCGTCTCCCCGTGGGCCACGGTGGGCGCCGTCCCCCCGGCCACGCTCCGCCGCCTGGTCGAGCTGGGCCGCGCCATCCTGCTCGAGGGGGCTGGGACGGGCCGACGCCCGCGGCACGTCTACCGCCGGGCCGCGCGACCGTGCCCGCGCTGCGGGGCCGTCATCCGCGTGGCCCGCCAGGGCGCGGACCTGCCGCGCCTGACCTTCTGGTGCCCGCACTGCCAGGGTCCGGCGCCGGCGGGCGCGTGACCAATGGCGGCGGCCGGGGCTTATCCTGCCCCCGTGAACGCCCAGCCGCGTCCGTCCCGCCTGCGATGGCTCATCGTCCTCGTGCCCACGGCGGTGGTGGCCGTGCTCGAGGAGGTCAGCGACACGTTCTGGGACCCGTCGCTGCCGTTCCCGCTCGACAGCCTGCTGGTCTCGGGAGTGGTGTTCCTGTTCAGCCTCGTGACCGTGCTCTACGCATTCCGCCGGATCGACCGCCTGACCGATGCGCTCCGCGCCCGCAATGCCGAGCTGGAGGCGCGCAGCGCCTCGGCCCGCGCCCTCAGCCGCGTGTCGGTGTCGATCGCCGCGGAGTCCGGCCTCGACCACGTGCTCGGGGCGGTGGTCGCGTACGCGAGGCAGCTGCTGGCAGCCGACGTCGCGGTGCTGCTCCTCGAGCGCCCGGACGGACGCCTGGCGCTTCGAGCGTCCGACGGGCTCGCCGACGTCCAGCGCGCGTCGCCCGGGAACGCCGAGCCGGACGCGCCCGATGCCGACGCGATCCTCGCGTTCGTCGATCCGGGCCAGGCCGTGGCCCGGCTGTCGGCACCGCTGCAGCGGGGCGGCTCGACGATCGGTGTGCTGGCCGTGGGCAGCGCGCTGGTCCGCGGGTTCGACGTGGACGAGGTGGAGACGCTGACCTCGCTCGCGAGCCAGGCGGTGATCGCCCTCGAGCACGATCGGCTGGAGGCCCGCCTGCGCGAGCTCGCCGTGGTGGACGAGCGCGAGCGGATCGCTCGCGAGCTCCACGACGGAATCGCCCAGGTGCTGGGCTACGTGAACGCCAAGAGCCAGGCGGTCGACGGGTATCTCGAGGCCGGTCGCGTGGACCAGGCGCGGATCCAGCTGGCCGAGCTGGGATCGGCAGCGCGCGCCGTCTATGTGGACGTGCGCGAGTCGATCATCGGCCTGCGCGGGCCGATCGAGCCGGGCCAGGGTCTGGGCACCGCGATCGCCGCCCATGCGCGCCGGGTGGCCGAGGCGTCGCCGTTCGGCCTCGAGCTCGCCATCGACCCGGCCACCGAGGCGCTGCGCCTGGACCCGGACGCCGAGGCGAACCTCTACCGCATCGTCCAGGAGGCACTGACCAACGTGCGCAAGCATGCCTCGGCGCGGCGAGTGCGGCTGGCCGCCTCGATCGGCGACGGGGTGCTGACGGTCTCGGTGGCCGACGACGGGCGCGGGCTGCCGGCCGAGGGGTCGAGCGGCCGGCCCGGGTACGGCCTGCGGGCGATGCGCGAGCGCGCCGCCCGGGTTGGCGCCACGTTCGTGGTGGAGGGGCGGCCCGAGGGCGGGACCGAGGTCCGGGTCGCCCTGCCGCTGGCCGGCCACGAGCCGGAGGGCCTGGCCCCGGCGCCGTCATCGCCCGCGGCGCCCGCGGCGCCCGCGTCGTCGTCGTTGCCCTCAACTCCGGCGAGCGTGGGCTGAGCCGTGCGGATCCTGCTGGCCGACGACCACGCGCTCTTCCGCGACGGCGTCGCCTCGCTCCTCGGCGCCTGGGGCCACGAGGTGGTGGGCCAGGAGTCGGACGGCGCCGCCGCTGTGGCGACCGCCCTGCGGCTTCGTCCCGACCTGGTGCTGATGGACGTGGCCATGCCGGGCGGCGGCGGTCTGTCGGCCACCCGCCGGCTCGCCGCGGAGGCGCCCGAGATCGCCATCGTGATGCTGACCGCCAGCGAGGACGTCGACGACCTGTTCGCGGCGATCAAGGCTGGCGCCCGGGGCTACCTGCTCAAGAACCTCGAATCGGGCGAGCTGCGCGGGATGCTCAACGCGATCGAGCGCGGCGAGGCGGCGATCACCCCGGCGATCGCCGCACGCATCCTGGCCGAGATCGCCCGGCCGGCGCCCGCGCCAGCCTCCCCGATCGCGGACCCCGATCCCGACCGCCTGACCGACCGCGAGCTCGACGTCCTGCGGCTGGTGGTCCAGGGCCTGCGCAACAAGGAGATCGCGGCCGGGCTCGGGATCAGCGAGAACACGGCCAAGTTCCACTTGCGCAACATCCTCGACAAGCTGCACGCGCAGAACCGCGCCGAGGTCGTGGCGAGGGCGGTGCGCGAGGGCCTGGTCCGGGACGCCTGAGTGCGGCCGGCGGACCACGAGCTGACCCGCCCGGGCGCTCGCACATGCTCGCCGGGTGGCCTCAGATCGGGCGCGTTCCCCCAGATGGCCGCCGCGCGGTCATCCGCAGCCACTGGCGCCGAATCGTGTGCGAGATGCTCGTCTGGCGGCCGCTATCCGAGAACGTGTCGGACAGGGGCCGCACGACGGTCTTCTGCGCGGAGCCACCGCCGGAGTCCGCTCGTGGGCGACCGTGCTCGGGGCCGATCTCGACTTGGTCCGCCTCGCCGAAGGGCCGCACCGCGGTCATCCGCGCGAGACCGGCGCTCGGCGTGCCGGCGCTCCCCAATACGAGTAGGGTTGCGCCCGGCTCGAGCGATCGCAGACGGGCAGCGAACCGCAGCCTCGCGTGTCGCCCAGCACCGACCGGCCCGGGCCGGTCGGCCCGCCGGCCCTACCCGAAATGATGGGCCGCCTCCCCACCCGGGCGGGCGTGGTGCAGCGCCCGCCAGCCACCGACGATCACCGCAGCCACAAGGAGGCGGTGTATGGGCTATCGAATCGACATCGACCACGCGGGGTGCATCACCTGCGGCATCTGCATGGACGTGTGCCCCGTCGAGGCGCTCGACATGTCCAGACCCGACCACCCCGGCATCGAGACCGGGCCGGTGGGCGGCAAGCCGCTGCCCTGGATGGTCGAGCGCCCCCTGCAGGTCGGCGAGTGCATCGGCTGCGGGATCTGCGTCCGGGAGTGCCCGCCGGCGGTCATCACCATCGCGACGCTGCGCGGCGAGGAGGTGCCGCTGGCGCCCCGGCAGGGCCCGATCGAGCGGCCCTCGCCGTATGCCGCGAACGAGGTGTGGATGCCCCTGTCCGAGGTCACCCACGAGTCGCTGAAGACCACCAAGCCCTCGCCGTGGGGCGACCTGTTCCCGTGGGTCACCCGGAGCCGGCCGAAGCCGTGGCAGACCTGGATGACGATGGTGGACGAGGGTCCTGCCAGTCCCATCGCGCCCTGCCAGGAGGCCTGTCCCGCCGGCACGGACGCGGGCCGCTACGTCGGTCTGGTCGCCCAGGGCCGTTTCGACGAGGCGTACCAGGTTGCCGCCGAGGTGAACCCGTTCCCGTCGGTCTGCGGCTGGATCTGCACGGCCCCGTGCGAGACGGCCTGCCGCCGCGGCGTCCTCGACGAGCCCATCAGCATCCGCACCATCAAGCGCTTCGCCGTCGAGCACGGCAAGCTGCCGCCCGCCCCGAAGCCGGCCACCAAGCGCAGTGAGAAGGTGGCGATCGTGGGCGGCGGGCCCGCCGGGATGTCGGCCGCGTGGTACCTCGCCTGCCTCGGCTACCCGGTGACCGTCATGGAGGCCATGCCCATCCCCGGCGGCATGATGGCGATCGGCATCCCCGAGTACCGCCTGCCGCGCGAGGTCCTCCAGGCCGAGCTCAAGCGAATCGTGGACGCCGGGGTCGAGCTCCGGCTCGACACCGCGATGGGCCGCGACTTCACGCTGCCCGACCTCGAGCGCCAGGGCTTCAAGGCGATCTTCCTCGCCACGGGCGCCTCCAAGTCCCGACGGCTGGGCGTCCCCGGCGACGACCAGAAGGGCATGATCCCCGCCACGAGGTTCCTCAAGGAGGTCAACCTCGGCGAGCACCCGACGCTGTCGGGCGACGTCATCGTCGTCGGCGGCGGCTCCACCGCGATGGACGCGGCGCGCTCGGCGAAGCGCTCGGGCGCCACGTCCGTCTCGATCGTCTACCGCCGCGGCCGCGCCGACATGCCGGCCCAGGAGGAGGAGGTCGAGGCGGCCGAGCGCGAGGGCATCGCCATCCTCGAGGGGCTCGCCCCGAGCGAGGTCGTCGGGCGAGACGGCCAGGTCGTGGCCCTGCGCTGCGATGTGACCCGCCGCGGCGAGCAGCCGGATCCGGGCGGCCGCACGCCCTGGGTCCCCACCGGCGAGACGCGCGAGCTGCCGGCGGCCGCGATCCTCGTGGCCATCGGCGAGGAGCCGGACCCGTCGATCCTCCCCGAGGGCGCGGGCATCGAGGTGAGCGGCTGGGCCGGCATCGTGGCCGACGCCAACACGCTGGCGACCGGCCGCGCGGGCATCTTCGCCGGCGGCGATGTGGTGTCCGGCCCCAAGACCATCATCGAGGCCGTGGCCGCCGGGCGGCGCGCCGCGGGCTCGATCCACGAGTACCTCTCGGGCGCCCGCAATGGCGAGGCCGAGATCATGAAGGTCGTCCGCGTGACGACCCCGGCCGAGCCGACGCTCCGGCTCGACATCGCCAGCCGGCCGCGCGTGCACGCGCCGTTGCCGGTGGTGAACACCGGCAGCTTCAAGGCGACCCAGGATGGCTTCGACGAGGCGGCCGCGAAGGCCGAGGCGTCCCGCTGCTTCCGCTGCGATGCCGTCTACGGCTGCCCGACCGTGCGCGTGGCTGCCGGACGCGGCCCCGCCGACTCTCGGATTGGCGGCCCGTCAGCGGCCCACGCGCCCGTTGCCGCCCCCGGCCCGCTCACGCCAGCCACACCCCCGTCCCGCCAGCTCACTTCGGGAGGAGCCCAGTGAACGCAGATCAGGTTTCAGGCCTCTTCGACGCCGGCGAGGCGTTCGTCGAGGGAACGATCGCCGCCGCCCTCGTGATCCTCTGGATCCTGGCGGTGGCCCTCCACGTCGCCCGGCCGTACATGGCCAAGACCACCGGCAAGTTCACGCTCCGGCTGGGCGCGGATCTGTGGTGGATCATCTACGTCGGCCTGCGCGACATCATCCTGCTCCAGGTGTTCCTCGGCTCCTTCATCTTCTTCTACCCGGATGTCGTGGGCGGCAAGGCGCTGCCGATCACCGGCGGTCTGGCCGCGGTGTGCGCGTTCGCCGCCCTCCTGATCAAGCTCATGACCAAGGGCGACGAGGATCTGCGCTGGATGCGGGCGCAGGTGGTGCTGGTGGCCGTGGGCGCGGGCCTGTACATCGGGCCCTACCTGTTCGGCCCCCAGACGCAGCTGCTCACCGGCTCGCGCCTGCTCGACCTCTCGAACGTGCTGACGTCGTCCCAGAACCCGGCCCTCGCGGAGCCGCTGTGCTACATCTCCGCGGTTCTGACCGGCATCCTCGGGATCGCCGCGGTCGTCTACAACTTCCGGCTGTCGTACCGGCAGCCCAAGGCCCAGTAGGAGGAGCCGGTCCGATGCTCAACGGCGACCAGCTTGCCAACGCGATCACCAACGGCGGCGCCGACTGGATGGTGCTGTCCATCGCGGCGATCCTGCCCATCCTGTGGGCGTTCACCCTCGCGCTCCACTTCTCCCGACCGTACGTCCTGCGCTTCCTGCAGCGGCTGACGCTCCGCTTCGGCGGCGACGTCTGGTGGCTCAGCTACGTGCTCTTCCGGGACGGCCTCCTGGTGATCACGCTCTGCCTGTCGGTGGTGTTCCTGTTCCCCAACGTCTACCTGCGCGGCGGCGGCCTGGGGATCACCGCGCCGCTGGCGACCGTGGTCCTGATGTGGGCCGCCCTCGTCAAGCTCCTCCGCGATCCCGACGACAACCCGTCCGACTGGCGGCTGCAGAGCATCCTGCTGATCATCGCCTCGGGGCTCTACATCATCCCGCAGGTCTACGGGCTGGAGGCCGCCGACCCGGTGTCCGCCTTCCCCTGGAACACCGCCCTCGTGTCCATGACAACGGTGACCCGCAACGGCGTGGACTTCGCGGCGCCGCAGCCGTACGCCCCGGCCATCCTGTGGATCTCGCTGGTGCTGGTCGCGGTCTCCGGCGGGCTCGTGTTCCTGCGGTTCTTCCTGCGCCTCGGCACCAAGGAGGCCGGCGAGCTCTCCTCGACGGTGGAGGCGTGACCTCAGCCTGACGTCCCCGCGTTCCCCCGACGGCGCCATCGGATCTCCCCCGATGGCGCCGTCACCGTGTTCCGGGTCGACCGGCATGGTTCCCGGGGCGCCCGCGTATCATTCGCGCCCATGTGCGAGCAGTTCGTGGCCCGGGCCAGCGAGCCGTTCCGGATCGACGAGTTGTGGCCGTTCACCGAGCGGCTGGAGCGCTTCGGCCTGGCTGGCTTCGGCTGGGGCGCGGCCTGGACCGACGACGCGGGGTCGCTCAGAACCCACCGCGACGTGCGCGCCTTCCGCGACGATCCCGGCCGCGACGCCTTGGGCAGGGCCGAGACCACCTCGCTGCTCGTCCACCTGCGCCGGCCGTCGCGGCTGTCGACGCTCCATCTGCCCGACACGCAGCCGTTCGCCGACGCGGCGGGCCGCTTCGCCTTCAGCCACAACGGCGACCTGCGCGACTATCGGGCGGCGCGCGCGAAGTACCGCCGCCAGGGGCGCATCCACGGCCGAGCCGACAGCGAGGTCGGCCAGCGGTGGCTGGAGGACGCCTGGTCGGACGAGGAGCCGGTCGGGCACCTCCTGGGCGCGCTCCACGACGCCTTCGGCGGCGAGGCCAACTTCGCCGTGCTGACGCCGGACGGCACCCCGTACCACTACGCGGGCAACCCGCAGAACCCGGTCTTCACGTTCCGGCTCGGGCGGATCGGGATCGCGGCGACTGCGCTGTACTCGATCGACCGCTCCGTCTTCCGCTTCTGCGCCCCCGGCGCGACGGAGCGCGCCCTGGTGCGGATGCGCGCGACCGTCGTGCTCGACAGGGCGGGCCGCCCCGCCGAGGCCGTCACGCAGCGATCGGGCTAGTCGCCGACATCCACGGACTTGCGGTCGCCGACGACCGCTCCCCGCCGCCTCGGCCCCCCGGCGGACGGCACCAGGCCCAGGAACCTTGCCGTCGTCTGGCCCAGCCGCTCGCGCGCGCGAACCGCGGTCGCCCCCGGCGCCTCCCGGAAGGCGCGGGCCCACGCCGCTGCCCGAGTCCACAGGCGCGCCCATGCCGACCGCCACGTCGCGACCTGCAGGAAGGCGAACGGATGCTCGAGACGCCACCACCAGGGCACGATCGACCAGGCGTAGATCAGGAAGTCGGCCCGGACGGGCCGGCTGCCGAAGCCGAACAGCGCCTGCAGCTGGATGATGGTGAGCGGCAGCATCGCCAGCGAGAGCAGCCCCGCCAGCGCCAGCCAGACCAGCCCCCAGCCGCGGGCCCGCGGCGGCAGCGCGGGCCAGACGAGCGCGGGCACCCACTTCATCCACGTCGCGAGCCCCCAGATCAGCCCGCCCAGGCGTTCGTCGGCGAAGTGGGCGCCGAACATGGCGACCGCCAGTAGCAGGTTGATGTTGCCGGTGTCGATGTTGGTGCCGATCGGGATGGCCAGGATGGCGACCAGGATGGCCGTGGCGAGCGGCCGACGGGCATAGGCCCAGCGGATCGACCACAGCAGGAGCAGGAGTCCGGCCCCGCGCCAGGCGAACCACGCCACCTCCCAGGGCAGCATCGCCCAGGGGATGAACAGCGGCAGCATCCACGGCGAGTAGACGTAGGGCAGGAAGGGGCCCGTGGGGTGGTACGGGTCGCCGCCCTCGAGCCACAGGCGGACGGCGGCCCAGTAGGCGCGGGCGTCGGCGCCGGCCACGTCGCCGCGGGCCCACATGCCCGCCATGGCGAGCCCCAGCAGGACGATGATGATCGCCATGGCCGCGATCCGCCGCCGGTCGCGCATCCGGACGACCTCGCGGTGGAGCGCCCGCCGGATCGTCCCGGCGCGGCGGGCGTTCGGAGTGGTCACGGCCGGCGCGGTGCTCATCGCGGCCATTCTGGCGCGCGGGCGGCCAGCGCGCGCGGCGCCGCACGACGCCCCTGCTAGCACGACGATGTCGCCCGGGACCGCCTGGTGGAGCGCGCGGTGCACCGCCGCCGCCTCGTCGAGGTTCAGCTCGGCCTGCGCCGACGACACGGCCGGCGTCGACCGCGAGGCGATGGCGCTCGGCCACGGCGCAGGCGGCACCGCCCACGCGGACCCGGGCGAGCTCGCGTAGCAGGGCGAGCGCAGTTCGTCCGGGAGGATGCTGAAACCTCGCGGTCGGGGGCGGGGCGCCCTTTGAGTCCTCGCGCCGTGCCGGTTCTCAGCGGGCGACGGTCCGGCGGCGGCGGTACAGCACGGCCGCCACCAGGAAGGGCTCCGCGACCAGCGCGAGCACGAGCAGCACGAGGCCGACCTGCGCTGCCGCCTGCCCCAGCAGGAAGTACAGGACCACGACGCCGAACATCATCAGCCCGCCGCCGATGAGGAAGGCGAGCAGCCACATGGCGGCCCACGTCGCGATGAAGTCGGCGGTGCCGCTGGACTTGCGCTGCGCGTTCGCGACCAGCCACACGATGGCCACGACCGCGATCCCGACGATGACCCAGAGCGCGATGTCGAGCGGCCGCATGTCCGAGAAACCCCACGTTGCGGTCGCATGGGCGACCAGACGATCGCAATGGCAAGCCGCCGAGGGGGCCAGCACTGCCGATGATCGGCCCGGTGCGGACGGCGCCGACAGGGTCAGTGGACCGTTGCGTTGCGGGCGCTTGGACCCGGATCGGACGGGACTACCGGTCCCCAGCCATGGCGTCAGGGAGGTAGAGCAGGGCCTTCGCGCCGAGGCGGTCCAGCAGCCCGTACACCTCCTCGCGCTCCTGGTGGCAGAACAGCACGACAACCCGCGGCTGGCTCGTCGCCCCGTCGGCCGCCAGTTCGGCCTCGAGCGCTGCCACCTCGCCCGGGTACACGGGCACCGCGGCCCGGGCGGTTCCCGTCGCCACGCCCTCGCGCAGCAGCCGCACCACGTCCGCGGGCTCGCGTCCTCGCAGGTACTTGCGGGTCTCCTTGATCACGACCCGGTCGGCGAGGTCGCCCGCGACCCGGCCGATGCCCACCAGCGTCTCGTCCGGGCGGTCCCCTGCGGTGCCGATGATGGCGGTCACCGACGCCCCGGCGGCAAGCCCGCGGGCGACATGGAGGATCGCCTCGGCGCCTGCCTCGTTGTGCGCGAAGTCCACGACCACAGTGGCGAGCCCGACCGCGTACAGGTTGAGCCGACCCGGCGAGAGGTCGGACGTGGGGCGGAAGTCTCGCAGGCCGGCGGCGACCTGCGCGGGCGTGGCGCCGAGCGCTCGAGCTCCTGCGGCTGCCGCCAGCGCGTTCGCCACGCTGTGCCGCGCCAGGCCGCCGAGCGTGATCGGCACGTCGGCCACCGCAACGAGCGCGCGCGCCGACCCGGCCTCGTGCTCGACCAGGCGCCCATCCTCGATCGCGTAGAGACGTCCGCGGGTCGCCCGCGCCTTCGCCCGCGCACCAGGGCCGGACGCCAGCGTGAACCAGGCGACGTTGGCGCGCACGCGCCGCGCCACCATGCTCGTCAGCGGGTCGTCGGCGTTGAGGACCACCCAGCCGTCTGGGCGCGTCACTCGGCAGACCGTCGCCTTGACCTCCGCCAGTTCGGCGAGCGTGTGGATCCCGCCGAGGTCGAGGTGGTCGGCGCTGATGTTCGTGAGCACCGAGGCGTCGTTGGACTCGTACCCCAGGCCTCGCTGGACCAGGCCGCCGCGGGCGGTCTCGAGCACCGCGACGTCCACGTCGTCGCGTCGCAGGATCGCGGCCGCCCCGCCGGGTCCCGCCCAGTCGCCGGGTTCCACCAGCTGCTCGTCGACGAGGATCCCGTCAGACGTCGCGGTGCCCACGCGCCGGCCCGCCAGGCGGAGGATGTGGGTGATGAGCCGCGTCACGGTCGACTTGCCGTTGGCGCCCGTGATCGAGATCAGGGGCACGCGGCGCGCGTCGTCGCGGATCCACGCCGGGGGCGTCCTGCGAGCCTCGTCGATCCTCGCCGACCACGTCGCCAGCCAGCGCGCCTGGGTGTTCGTGAGCCGCACGCGCCGGCCCGGCGACACCGATCGCGATGCCAGGTCGAACGACGCCTCCGCGATGGCCGTCGCGCGCTCCGCGCCGACGAAGGGGTAGGTGACGATCCAGCGCCCCGCGTCCGAGGCGCGGTGGACGTGCACGGCGCCCGTGCTCTCGCCGTGCTCGACCCGGAGGCGGCGCGCCCAGGCCGCCAGGTCGACGAGGGCGTCGGGCCATTCGCGAGCCGGCACCGATCGTCCCAGCCGGGAGAGGCTCCCGCTCCCTGCTCGCGAGCCGCGCCACGACCGCGTCCGGCCCACGGCGACCTCGACCTTGACGGTCGGCTCGAGGCGGTACACGGAGGGTCCGTCGAGGATGCGGATCTCGAGGAGGCGCATGGTCCGGCAGGATACGCTCGGCGAACAGCACCGGGAGGCCCGCGTCCTCCCCTGCGCCCCCGTCGAGCCAGCCCGCGCGGGTAGACTCACCATTCATGGAGCCTGCTGTCACCGATCGCGAGCTCGCGGCCGTCCGCGAGGTCCTCGACGCCGCCTACCCGCGATTCCTGGCCGACCTGGAGCTGCTGGTCAACACCGACTGCGGCAGCTACACCAAGCGCGGCGTGGACACCATCGGCCGCTGGGCCGCCGCCCGCCTCCGCGAGCTGGGCGCCAGCGTGACGA
>Ga0334722_10005002_pt1 | contig 13554 bp, 10 predicted proteins | sample C3_bottom_MG_FD_207210 | JGI IMG/M metagenome (GOLD analysis project Ga0334722, IMG submission 207210) | Sediment microbial communities from Yellowstone Lake, YNP, Wyoming, USA - C3_bottom | ecosystem: Environmental > Aquatic > Freshwater > Lake > Sediment | place: USA: Wyoming | collected...
CACCGTCGGCAAGGCCGCGCCACCCGAGAAAGTGGCCGAGGCGATCTATCAGGGGCTGCTTGCCGGCCGGCGGCTGCTGGTGCTGTCCACTGTCGGCAAGCTGTCGTGGTTGTTCATCCGTTGCGCGCCGTCGCTGTACGACCGGTTGATGCTGCGGCGCATGCGCGCGGCGTAGCTGCTCGACCGGACGAGGTCGCCCGATCAAGGCCTGGCCCACGCAGCGCTGGCATTGAATACGGACTGCGGACGGCGGAGTCTGGTGCGATGCATCTGATCGACGAACTGCGCCGCGAACACGACCTCATCGAGCGCGTCCTCGGCTCGCTGCGAACTTTCGTTGCGCGCCGGATTGACGGTTCGCTTGCGGCGGAGTCCTCTTCAGCCGGCGTCGCGTCTTCGAGTGGGGATACGGACGGCACCGATCCAGCCGATGCTGCGGCATTCCTGCGATTCTTTCGTCTCTACGCCGGCCACTACCACCACGCGCGCGAGGAGGACACGCTGTTCGTCGCACTCGAGCGCGAGCTGGGTCTGCCGGCCGGCCGCGGCCCGATCGCGATACTGCTTGCCGACCACCGGCGGTTCGCCGGATTGCTCGACGAAGTCGAGCGTCTTGTTGCGCTGGAGAGGCTGGACGAACCCACGGCCCGGCGACTGCAGGCGTGCGTCACGCAATACGCGCACGGTCTGTGGCATCACATCGACGCCGAGAACAGCGTGCTGCTGCCCGAGAGCGAGGCGCGGCTGGCAAAGGCCGGAACGCATGAGCTTCCCTCGCGCGCGCCGACAGAAGAAGAAGCCGCTGCGCGCCAGGAAGGTCTGGCGCTGCTCGAGCGTTACCCGCAGACATCCGACACGGACGCGTTCCGCGGCGACGGCTGCCCCGCCTGTCCTGCCTTCGGCGTCGAATGCGAAGGGATCGAACGCGCGTGGTGGAACGAGAGCGAATGGGACGAGTTTGCCGACCATCTTCCGTCGGGGTGAGGCCTGGCGGTGTCCGGGCGATCGTCCTCTACAAGACGACGAAAGCCTGTGTGCAGCTCGTGATCGCCGCAAGCATCCTGCTGCTGTGGCCGCTCGGTCTTCCCGCCGAGCTCGAATTCATCGCAAACGAGCTTCGCCAGCAGGTCACGCATGCCTGGGCGACGAATCTCGCTGCGTTACTCGTTGGAAATTCCGTGCGCGTCCATCTTGTCATCGCCTGCGTGGCGCTCACGCTAGACGGTGCCTTTACCGCAGTGGAGGCATGGGCGCTGGCGACCGCGCGCTGGTGGGGGCCGTGGCTCGTCGTTGCCGCGACGAGCGCGATGATGCCGATCGAAATCGTGGAAATCTGGCGAACACAGCGGTTGTCCCGCGTGCTGCTCCTCGCGGCGAATCTGCTCGTCGTGCTTTATCTGGGGCATCGTACGTGGCGCGAGCATCAGGCGAGCAGTAGCTGAGTTGCCGGAGTGCCTCGCGCACAACGACCACACGTTTCTGCCAGTTCGATCGTCGCGCCGGGGGCCGGGTGGATGCTGGTGACGGTCTGTTGGGTTGAGCGTCGAGAACGGAGGTCGTCGATCTCAGGCTGACGTCGGCATCGGCGCGGACGTCAGCATTTGCTCGAGCTTCTGCGCGGTCAGTGGCTTCGCGATGTGCTGGTCAAAGCCCGCCTCGGCTGCCCGTTTGAGATCCTCGGGGAGTGCGTAGCCACTGAGGGCCACGAGAAAGACGTCCTTCAGAATTTCGTCCGAGCGCAGTGCGCGCGCCACGTGGAAGCCATCCATGTCCGGCAACCCGATGTCGCAGACGATCACCTCGGGTTTGAACTCCCGCGCGCGCATCAAGCCCGTGGGGCCGTCATGGGCGACCTCGACCTCATGGTTGTCGAGCGCGAGCAAGTCCTGCAGCGTTTGGGCAACGTCGATGTTGTCCTCGATGATGAGCACGCGACGCGGAACGGTGACGTGCGGCCTGGCAGCATCGTCGACTGGTGCTTCTCTGGCCTCATCGAGCGGCAGCGTGACCACGAATTCCGCGCCCAGCCCCTCTCCTGCGCTGATCGCTGCGATCGTACCTCCGTGCAGTTCGACCATCGCTCGTGCGAGCGCCAGACCAAGCCCCAAGCCGCCGCGATTACGGTCGAGAGTCGCCTCTGCCTGCTCGAACGGCAGGAACAGTCGCTCGAGCACCTCGGAATGAATGCCCGCGCCATCATCGCGCACCCGGATCACGGCCACTCTCTGGAGCGCGTCCTCGGTTACTGCGAGGAACACGTGGCCGCCCATGGCGGTAAATTTGGTCGCGTTGTGAAGCAGGTTTCCAATGACCTGCGCGAATCGCGCCGAATCGCCGTTGATCCATATCGGCTTGTCGCTGACGTTCAGCTCGAGTTCCAGCCCACAGCCGACGATCATGTCCTGGTAGTCTTCTGCGGTCCGGCGTGCGAGATCGGTAAGGGAAAAGCGGGTTCGCTGCAGGCGAATCTTTCCGCGCGAGATGCGGGTCACGTCCAGCAGGTCGTCGACGAGCTTGGTCAACTGATCGACTTGCCGTCCGATGATGGCCAGAGCGCGCTGCGCCTGCGGGTCGTGAGGCGCCGAGCGCTCCAGGATGTAGAGGCCGTTGCGGATGGGCGTCAGCGGGTTGCGCAATTCATGGGAGAGGACCGCGAGGAATTCGTCCTTGCGTCGGTGGGCTTCGAGTAACGCCTGCTCCATTCTTTTTCGGTCGCTGATGTCGTGAAGAAAGCTCACCAGCATGTTCTTGTCGCCGATGGGCACCACGGACGAGTGAAGCTCAACGGGAAGAACTCCGCCCGTGGCGGTGCGCATCTCCATCTCACCACGCAAGGAGGGCGTACCTGTGATACTGGCGAGAGTCCGCGGCACCTCGTCGATACAGCGCTCCGCCACGAGATCGTTCATCTTCATCCCGACGAGCTGGTCGTGGGAGAATTCACTCATGCGCTCCATCTGGCGATTGCAGTCGACGTAGCTGCCCGTCTCGGGGTCGAGAAGTGCAATCGCCTCGTTGCTGTTCAGGAAGATCGCCTTGAACCTGGCGTCCCGTTCCGCGCTCTCGTGCTCGCTCTTGAGCAGTGCCGCTGCGGTATGACGCTGTTCGGCAGCGAGCCGCTCCAGTTCGAGGAACGCTCCCCGAAACGCAGAGCAGAGCATGGCGACCACGGACGACGAGACGATGAACCATGCACTCGCGACGAGCGCAGGCGTCGAGAGCGACCACGCGTCGTACGGGTCGATGAAGAGATAGTTGGTGACGAGCGCCGAGAGCAGAACGGACAGGAGCCCCGGCCCGGGTCCTGCCAGCCATGCGGTCAGGGCTACGAACGGGAAGAAGGTCAGGAACGGAGCCAGCGAGGGCTTCTCCAGGATGATGAACTGCAGGCTGGTCGCGATGGCGACCGAGACAAAAGCACTTGCGTACGCGAGGGGCTTCGGAAGCCGTGGTGGTGTGAATTGCTGCAACGCGCGCAGCGCTGCCAGGAGCGGGGCGGGTTCGACAGTGCCGAAGTATCCGGCGTCGTCCCGGGCTGCGCTTGCCGCCGGCAACGCTCGTCCATTTTCGACGTCCACCACGGCTCATCTCCTTCGGCACCGCCAACCAGTGGGGCGGCGCCTTGCGAGGGTGGGAAGAGGAACGCCGAAGCGCGGCAGCTCAAAATGGCTGCGCGAGGCTGTCGCCCGATTCCTGCGGCATGAAGCTCCGCAGCGCGCGTGGGGTACGGCGTGGCTCTTTTGGTGCCTTTCCGGTGACCGTCGACGTTTACCACACGGCGGGGGGGTGTTACAGGGGGTTTTTACTCCTTTACGACCGCACGTGCCTGCACTTCGAGCTTGAGCTGCGGCATGACCAGAGCGACTACCTGCACCACCGTGCGCGCGGGGTAGTTGTCAGGGAAGAACTCCGCGAAGACTTCGTCAACCGCGCGGACATCGCCGATGCTCGTGAAGTACTGCGTCAGGTGCATGACGTGAGCGAGATCGGACCCGGCGGCCTCCAGCACGTTCTTCAGGTTGGTGAACGCGTTGCGCGCCTGGGCGCGAATGTCGTCGGGAATGCTGAAATCGGCGGCCAGTCCTACCTGGCCCGCTACTTCGATCATGCCGTCGCAGACGGTGGCCTGTGAGAACTTGAACTTCCTGTAGGTCGCTTCGGTGCCGGGCGGATTGATCCTGGTGATGGTCTTCATCGGTGTCTCCCCTTGCTGCGATTGCAGGCACAGAGGCTATGCTGTCCGCCCAGGTAGAGAAACGCCGCGCCGCCCCGGGGAGGAGACCTCCGGGGCGGCGCTCGTACGCAAAGCCGGAGTTATTTCCCCGGCGCGTACATCTGGTCGAACAGCGCACCATCGGCAAAGTGCGTTGTCTGGGCCTTCTCCCAACCGCCGAACTCACCGTCGATCGTCACCAGATCGAGCTTCGGAAATTGCGACGCATACTTCGCCGCGACTTCCGGACTGCGTGGCCGATAGTAATGCCTGGCCGCGATCTCCTGTCCTTCGGGCGAATAGAGGTATTGCAGATATTCCCTGGCCACCGTCGCGGTACCGTGACGCTGTGCGACCTTCTCGACGACGGCCACCGATGGCTCGGCCAGGATGCTGACCGACGGTACGACGATCTCCAGCTTGCCGTCTCCCAGTTCCTTCGATGCCAGGAACGCTTCGTTCTCCCACGCCAGCAGCACGTCACCGATGCCGCGTTCGACGAACGTCGTCGTCGAGCCGCGTGCGCCCGAGTCGAGCACCGGGGTGTTCCCGTACAGTTTCGTCAGGAACTCTCTGGCGGCATCGTCGTTGCCGTACCTGCGTCGCGCCCACGCCCAGGCTGCCAGGTAATTCCAGCGCGCACCGCCCGAAGTCTTCGGGTTCGGCGTAATGACCGACACGCCGGGCTTGACGAGATCATCCCAGTCCCTGATCGCCTTGGGATTTCCCGCGCGGACCAGGAACACGATCGTCGAGGTGTACGGTGCGCTGTTGTTCGCGAACTGCGACTGCCAGTTCTTCGGGATCAGGTTGCCCTTCTGGTAGAGCACGTCCACGTCGTAGGCGAGCGCCAGCGTGACGACATCCGCCTCGAGGCCGTCGATCACCGATCTTGCCTGTTTGCCCGAACCTCCGTGCGACTGCTGGATCGTGACGTCTTCTCCGGTTTTCTGCTTCCAGTATTTCGCGAACGCGAGGTTGTAGTCCTGGTACAGTTCGCGCGTCGGGTCGTACGACACGTTGAGCAACGTCGTCTCGCATGCCGCAGGTCGCGCAGCGGCCAGTGAAGCAGCCAATACGAGCGCGACAAAGGCCGCGCTTCTCCAGGACACGCGGATTCTTCTTCTGGATGATGACATGATGTTTCTCCTGATCGTTGCGAAGCCGTCGCTTACCAGCCGAGCTGGAGACGGGTGAGAAATGCCTGTTCGTCGTCGCGGTCGGTGCCGTCCTTGCGACCGCCGTCGAAATACGTTTGTTCGTAATTCGCTTCGAGACGCACGTTTCTGTTGAGGTACCAGTTGAGGCCCAGGCCCCACGAGTCGGCTTCGCTCGCGGACTTGTCCGGATCAGCAAAGATCGGAAACGCGTCTTCGTCGACGGTGAGCTGGCCGTAGCGGGCGGTAAGTTCCCATGCGCCCCACGTGCCGTTGGCGATACTGAACGGCGACGACGGCGTCACTCCCTTGTAGGAGTTCTCCTCTCCGGTGAGGATCCACGATCCTGCGATCTGCCAGGCCTGGTTGCCGAGAGTTTTGCTCGCAGCGTCGAGGCGTACCTTCTGCGACGACAACACGTATTCGCCGAGCAGGCCGAACTGCCTGTAATACCAGTTGGCCTGCGGCGCCAGGCGGTAACGCGGTCCGTCGGCGACGGTCGTGTTGGCCGCTGTCGGCGTTGACGAGCTTCGATAGCTGAAGAACGTCTGCTGTCCCGGTGTCTTGTATTTGCCGAGGTCGCCGCTGCCGTTGGTGTCGCCGTACGTTGAGGCGAAGCCGAAGCCGAGGTTCTGGAAGGGCCCGAAGTGATTGCGAAGCGGCGTGGCGAATACGCGACCTTCGAAATCCTTCGAGTCACTGATGTCTTCGTCGTTGCTGCCGCCGTCGGATGCGCCGTTGAAGACGCCCACGGCATACGCGAGCGTGTTGCCGAACAGATCCCCCGAGACCTGCAGGCCGACATCGCGGTTCGGGACGAGGTTGGTCGGGAAACCGCGCTCGACGAAACGGATGTCGGTCGCCGATTGCAGTCGCTCCAGGCCCACCGGTCCCTTGAACTTGCCCGCCCTCAGTTTCACCTCCGGCAGGAAATTCGCCTCGACGTAGGCGTCCTGAACAACGGCGCTGCCGTTGCCGAAATCCGGCGTGATGCGGAAGCCGTAGTTCTTGTACAGCGTGCCCTCGATGATCGGTCGTACGCGACGCAGCAGGAACTTGTCGTTGAAGGTTCCGTCATCGTCGTCGAAACCGAAGCGGCCGTCCGCCTGCAATACGCCGCGCAACCGCAGTTCGAAGTTCTTGTCGGCCGATGACAGCGCAAAGCCCTTGTCGCTCGCCGTGACGACGGCAGCTTCTTTCTTTTTCGCCGTCGTGTCCTCTTCCTGGATCTCGAGCTTGCGCTCGAGGATCCGTACCCGCTCTTCGAGTTCCTGGACCCTGCTCGCGTCTGACGCAGGCTCCGGTGCGGCCTGCGCGTCTGCGGATAGGGAAAAAACCAGAGCGAGCCCCGGCAACCACCATGGAAAACGTTTCATGATCAGATCTCCTCGAACTTTTTGTCGCGCACGTCCGTCGGCGTCCGACGGGCGCACAAAAGTAAATGAAATGTGCAGAGGCGACGGCGCTGGGGCCGTGACTTACGCCAACCTGCCTGGCGTCGCTGCGGCGTCGTTGCGAAGATCTCTACTTTCGTCGCAGGGATCTTCGCATGCGCACCAGCGACTCAGGCAAACACGCGTGCACGTCGCAGATTGACGAACACTGCACTACCCGTATCGAGGTGCAGCGTTTCGACACGCTCGTGAGCCATGGTCACGGCCATTTCCTGTCCGGTGGGCATCACGAGTTCGACGCGTGACACCGGACCTGCCGAGCACACTCGCCTGACTGTCGCCTCTACCGCCTGGTCGCCGTTCCTGTTGGTGTCGAGCTCGATGTCGTGCGGGCGCACGAAGATTCTCGCACTGTCGGCGGCGCCATCCGGTACGGCAAGACCGCTCAGCGCCACGCCTCCGAGATGAACGCGTCCGGCTTCCACGCGGCCGTGGAATTGGTTGACGTCACCCAGGAAACGCATCACGAATTCGGTGGACGGCCGGTGGAAGATCTCCTGCGGCGTCCCGATCTGTTCGATCTGTCCCTCGTTCATCACGACGACCTGGTCCGCCACTTCGAGCGCCTCGTCCTGGTCGTGCGTGACGAAGACGCTGGTGACGTGAAGTTCGTCGTGCAGCCGGCGGAGCCACGCACGCAGCTCCTTGCGCACCTTGGCGTCGAGCGCGCCGAACGGCTCGTCCAGAAGCAGCACTTTCGGCTCCACTGCCAGCGCACGCGCCAGCGCAATCCTTTGTCGCTGCCCGCCCGAGAGCTGGCTCGGATAACGGTCTGCGTATCCCTCGAGCTGGACCAGGCGCAGCAGGTCCTTGACGCGGTCGCGGATCTGCGCCGGCGATTTGCGCCTTCTGCGCGGTGCGACTGCCAGTCCGAAGGCGACGTTCTGGAACACCGTCATGTGACGGAACAGCGCGTAGTGCTGGAAGACGAACCCGACGTTGCGGTCGCGCACGTCGCGGCCGGCGACGTCTTCATCGTGAAACAGGATGGGACCGCTTCCTTCGTCGGGCTGGTCGAGCCCGGCAATGATGCGCAGCAGCGTCGTCTTGCCCGATCCGCTCGGTCCGAGCAGCGCAACGAGCTGGCCGGCCGGAACCGTCAGCGTCACGTTGTTCAGCGCGTGAAACGATCCGAACGTCTTGGAAATGGCGTTGATCTCGATGCTCATGCTACCGGCTCCCCTGAAAGTTCAGTTACGAGTAGTCCCGCCTCTGCCTGCGCCGACTCCGGCGCGCGCTGACTGGAACGTTCGACCGCAGCCTTGGCCGCCAGTGTCACCAGCGCGAGCAGCGCGAGCACGGAGGCCACCGCGAAGGCCGCGGCGAAGTTGTATTCGTTGTAGAGAATCTCGATGTGCAGCGGCATCGTGTTGGTCTTGCCGCGGATGTGCCCGCTCACCACCGACACCGCACCGAACTCTCCGATCGCGCGCGCGTTGCACAGGATGACTCCGTACAGCAACGCCCATTTCACGTTGGGGAGCGTCACGTGCCAGAACGTCTGCCATCCGCTGGCGCCGAGCGTAATCGCCGCTTCCTCTTCCTCGGTTCCCTGTTCCTGCATCAGCGGGATCACCTCGCGAGCGACGAACGGAAACGTGACGAAGATGGTGGCCAGCACGATGCCGGGCACCGCGAAGATGATCTGGATGTTCTCGCTCTGCAGCCACGGGCCGAACCAGCCGTGTGCGCCGTACAGCAGGACGTAGACGAGGCCGCTGATCACCGGCGAGACCGCGAACGGCAGATCGATGAGCGTCAGCAGCAGGTTGCGTCCTATGAAATCGAACTTGCCGATGGCCCACGACGCGGCCAGGCCGAACACGAGATTGAGCGGGACCGCGATCGCCGCCACCAGCAGTGTGAGCTTGATGGCCGACCATGCAGCGGGATCGGCAAGTCCGATGAGCCACGCCTTGCTGCCGCCCTTGAGCGCCTCGGCGAAGATGGCCGCCAGCGGCAGGAACAGGAACGTGACGAGAAACACGACCGAGATGCCGATCAGCGTGCGACGCACCGCCGGCGATTCCTGGGTCACCACGCGCTGGCCGCGGTCGCCTGACGTGTTCGCTCTTGATGGTGCGGCGCTCATGTCAGGTTCTCCGGTAGCGCCTGGCCGTCAGCCACTGCGTCACGTTGATCAGCAACAGGATCGCGAAGGAGATGACCAGCGCGCTCGCGCCCAGCGCGGTGGCGCCCGCGTAATCGTAGTTCTCGAGCTTGGTGACGATCAGCAGCGGGATGATCTCGGTCTTCATCGGCAGGTTGCCCGAGATGAAGACGACCGAGCCGTACTCACCGATCGCTCGCGCGAACGAAAGCGCGAATCCGGTGAGCAGCGCCGGCAGCACGGCCGGCACGATGATGCGCGTTAGAGTCTGCAGACGCGTGGCGCCGAGGCTCGCGGCGGCTTCCTCGACTTCGAAGTCGAGGTCCTCCAGTGCGGGCTGCAACGTGCGCACGACGAACGGGAGCCCGATGAACGTCAGCGCGAGCACGATACCCGCAGGTGCGTAGGCAACCTGGAATCCTGCAGGTTCGAGAAAGCGCCCGACCCAGCCGTTGCGCGAATAGATGGCGGTGAGTGCGATGCCCGAGACTGCGGTGGGAAGCGCGAACGGCAGGTCGATGGCGGCATCGACGAGTTTCTTGCCGGGGAACGAGTAGCGCACCAGCGTCCACGCAACGATGAAGCCGAACGTCACGTTGATGACCGCCGCGATCGCGGATGCGCCGAACGTCAATTGATATGCGGCCACGACGCGTGGGCTGCTGATGGTTTCCCAGAAGGACGCCCAGCCGAGTCCCGCCGCCTTCACGAACATGGCGGCCAGCGGCAGCAGCACGATCGCGCTCAGGTAGAACACGGTGTAGCCAAGTGCCGGCCCGAAGCCGGGCAGCACCGAAGGCTTCACGAGTCTGGAGGCTGCGTTCATCGCTGGTTCTTCCTTTCTCATCCGCCGTCGCTGGTGTCGTCGGCAGCGGAGCAGGCCGACGGCCAGGTGAGGCCCGTGCTCGTAAAGCAACCGCCATACCAATCGGCGCTGCCAGTGAACCAACTGGAATCGTTGATGTATTTTGTGGCCTATGGTGGGCAACGGTATCAAGCCGTGGAATGTGCTGGCATTGACCAGCAAATAACATAGCTTGCCGTCGCATTTAACGGATTTGGCGAGCGGGACGGGCTGGCGAAGCGAATGAGGTAGTCCAAGGGCACGAGGCTGGCGAGGCGGGGGGCCGGCGAAGGCACCGGGGACCAGTGATGCGGACGAGGACGGCAAAGCGAGCAGGCCAGCCAGAGGCTCGCCGGCTGCACGAGAGGAGATACAGGCATGGATGATTTTCGGGTGCTGCTGCTCGATGTCTGGCGCGAAGCCTGCCGCCATATCGAAATCGACGAGTCGACCGCGACCATCGCGGGTCTGCTTGCCAGCCGCATGCCGATCGAAGGGATCACGCTGCTCGCGTTCGACTGGCAGCGGGCACGCCTGGTCACGCGCGCGAGGGCTCTGGGACACGCGACCGGCCGCGGCGTCACCTTCGATGGCGCCGTCAGCGCGGCCGAGATGGAGCGCCTGCAGCACTGGGCGGACCACGAGCAGATTCTGCGTGTGCCGCAGGTTGCCAACGACGCAGTTGCGCGCCTGCTGCTGCTGCCGTCCGCCGCCGGAAGCTGGCTGGCCGGCGCACTGCGCGGCGAGCAGGGACCGTGCGGAGCGATGCTGCTGCAGGCTCGCCCGCACACGTCGTTCACCGAAGAGCACGAACGCATGCTCCGTGCGCTGCTCGAGCCGTTGTCCGTCGCTCTGGAGAACGACCGCCGGTTGCACGAGCTGACCGCGCTGCGCGAGGTAGCCGAGGCCGACAAGCGCTCGGCATTGGTGCGGCTGGGGCGAACCGATCTTCGCAACGTCGTTGTCGGTGGCGACGCCGGTCTTGCTCCCGTCTTGCAACGCGTTGCGCTGGTAGCGCGCTCCGACATGCCCGTGCTGCTGCTCGGCGAGACTGGCACGGGCAAGGAACTCATTGCTCGCGCCATTCACGATTCGTCGGCGCGCGCTCGCGGCCCATTCATCCGCGTCAACTGCGGAGCGATCGCACAGGAATTGATCGACTCGGAGTTGTTCGGTCACGAGCGCGGCGCGTTCACTGGTGCGACCTCCTCGCGTCGCGGATGGTTCGAGCGTGCCGATGAAGGAACGCTGCTGCTCGACGAAGTGGGGGAGTTGCCGCTGCCTGCGCAGGTACGGTTGCTGCGCGTTGTCCAGGAAGGAACCTTCGAACGTGTCGGCGGCGAACGGCCCGTGAGCGTCAACGTGCGCATCATCGCGGCGACGCATCGCGATCTTCCGGCAATGGTGCAGAACGGCCGCTTTCGCGAAGACCTGTGGTATCGCATCGCCGGCTTCCCGATCGTGCTGCCGCCGCTGCGCGAGCGGCGCGGCGACATTCGCGAGCTTGCGGAGCATTTCGCCGACAGGGCGGCGCGCCGCTTCGGTCTGCGTCGCGTGCACCTGCGCGCGGACGATCTCGAGCTGCTGTGTGGTTACGACTGGCCTGGCAACGTGCGCGAGCTCGCGTCAGTGATCGACCGCGCGGCGATTCTCGGCGAAGGCGAGTCGCTCGAACTTGCCAAGGCGCTCGGCGTCACCGGCGCGCAGCCCGCGCGTGTCGTCACACCAGGCAACGTGAAGGAACCTGTGCCCCCGGCAACGATGCCGTCAACGCTCGACGAGGCGATGCGCGCGCACATCGAGCACGCGCTGCGTCGCGGAAACGGGCGCATCGAAGGCGCCGGCGGAGTCGCGGCGGCGCTCGGCGTCAATCCGCACACGTTGCGCGCGCGCATGCGCAAACTCGGCATCGACTGGAGCCGCTTCCGCGACGGTTCGTAATGCAGCGGTGTCACCGAATTCCTGGCGCGATGTCTCGATGATCTCGCAGTCCGTCGCTCCCGCGTGCCCAAGGACACGCCAACTCAAGAGCTGACGGATCCTTGCCTTGCGGCGTGATGCTAATGCGGCCTCGATCGTGAGGCGCGATTACTAATCCTTTGCGATCAGGGCCACTTCGTCGGAGGTGCGCCGTCTGACAGTGACGAGGCCCACTGGCCTTGCCTTCGGTCGCGCCGATCTCGCTGGCGTTCACAACGGCCGTGGTCAGGCGAGCACCTCTTGGACTCAAGGCTGCACGACGTGTTAGAAATCGTACGCAACCTATCGTCGGCCAGAAAGACCGCTGCGGGGGTTCGAGCGGTTTTGACACTACAAGGAGCGGCTCCGCCACCGATGGCAGGCAGCAGTGCTCACCGGGTCCGAGACCAAGCCGACGACATTTCCGGCCTAAAGAAACAAAGTCTTCGTACACCGGGGGGTAGCGAAACGATGAGATCCGTTGTGAACTTCGCTGTCGCGAGCATTATGCTCTGCGCAGCATTGGCGACGCAGGCGCGAGCCGCTGCTTTCACGGTCAACTCCACTGCCGACACCAACGACGGCACTTGCAACGTTGCGAACTGCACGCTGCGCGAGGCCATCAACGCGGCCAACGCTGCCGGCGGCACCGACACCATCGATTTCAGTCTGGGCGCCGGACCGTACGCGATCCTGCCTCTGTCACTGCTGCCGGCGATCACCGACCCCGTCGTGATCGACGGCGCAACCGGCAATCCGTCCTCGCCGCGGGTGGTGATCACCGGCTTCCTCGATCTGGCGTGGGGCTTCGAGATCACCGCGGGTCCAAGCACGGTGAAGAACCTGGTCATCAACAACTTCCGCAGCGGACCGGCGATCGACCTTAACGGCAGCGGCGGTAGCAGCATCACGGGGTGCTACATCGGGACCGACGCCGCCGGCACGGCGGCTTCCCGCAACAACTACGGCGTGCGTATCCGAAGCTCGTCGAACAACCTCGTTGGCGGCACGAGTTCCGCCGATCGCAACGTCATCTCCGGCAACGGAACCGAAGTGTGGATCGACACCGCCGGCAGCGGCCCGGCCACCGGCAACCAGATCAAGGGAAACTATCTCGGCACCAACGCGACCGGCGACGCTGTTCTGGCGGGCAGTATAGGCGTCGGGATCGCCTACGGCGCGAACGACAACCGTATCGGTGACGCGGTTGCCGGAGCAGGCAACGTGATCTCCGGCCACACCTCGTACGGAATCGCGATCGCGTCCGGCGATGGCACGACCAATCCCGCCGTGTCGGGCGTCACGATCCAGGGGAATTACATCGGCACCGACGTCACCGGCACGCTGGACTTCGGCAACTCCTCCGACGGGATCAACATTGCCGGCGGAGCGCACGACATCACCATCGGCGGCACGACTGCCGAGGCACGCAACGTCATCTCCGGCAACAATCGCTACGGGATCTGGCTGACGCCCAACTCGGGCAAGCCGTCGAACAACACCATCCAGGGAAACTACATTGGCACCAACGCGGCCGGCACCGCCGCGATCGGCAACGGCGACGCCGGACTCAGAATCGAGGACTCGACCGGCAATCTCATCGGAGCCGTCGGCGCAGCACCGAGCAACGTCGTCTCGGGCAACTTCACCGGCATCCTGATCCTCCTCGGCTCCGGCAATCAGGTAGTCGGCAACTACGTCGGCACCAACGCGGCCGGGACCGCCGCCCTCGCGAACGCAGTCGATGGATTGGATATCAACAGCTCTCCGAACAACACGGTTGGCGGAACGGCAACTGGGGCCGGCAATCTGATTTC
>Ga0334722_10005003_pt1 | contig 13553 bp, 13 predicted proteins | sample C3_bottom_MG_FD_207210 | JGI IMG/M metagenome (GOLD analysis project Ga0334722, IMG submission 207210) | Sediment microbial communities from Yellowstone Lake, YNP, Wyoming, USA - C3_bottom | ecosystem: Environmental > Aquatic > Freshwater > Lake > Sediment | place: USA: Wyoming | collected...
TGGAAATATGCCATCGATCCCGATGCCCCAGCCGCTCATCGAACCTATGGACCACTATGGCGAAGTCGTGCGATTCAGCCTGTCCAATTCGGGCCTTGTCATCGGGCGTTCTTCGAAGTTCTGGGGATATTCAAAGACCAGCGGCATTGCACCGGCCAGCGGATTCTTGAGCCCTTCTGCCGGCTATCTCTGCACGCCGACATTTGAGGAGTATCGAAGCGGCAAGGACCCCGTGCTTGATCTGGTACTGTAGTGCTCACCTCCGGCTGTCTGCAAGGATGCTTTTGCCCATCGCAAGAACAGCTGGAGATCCGACTCAAGTCTGAGCATGGAAGTGCATCAGCGCGAACACGCCCCAGCCCAGATACTCCCGCGTATAGGTGGCATGGCGCAGAGGCTCGGTTCTCAGCAGGGCGCATACTTCTCCCGCCATCTCGTCATCAGGGTTGGCTTCAAGCCAGCGGCGTCCCCATGGATGAACCTGACTTTGTGAGCGACACCGAGTTCCTCGGCACGGCGTCTTGCCTGCTCGGTGAACAGCAGGCTCATGTCGACGCCAAGGCTTATGATTCCATAATCGCGCGCCCATGTGCACAGCATCTCCCCCAAGCCGCTGCCGAGGTCGAGTACCCGAGCCCCTGGTTCAAGGCGCAGCGCTACACCGAGCGTGGCGAGTTTTTCGGGCGTGAAGGGGTTGTGGATGCGATGAGCACTTTCGGTGATGGTAAAAATGCGGGGGATGTCCATGGACAAAGTCTCCTTGCGGCGCACATTGTCTGCGATGCCGCGGGTCATTGTACAACAGAACAGCTTAAAATGCTAAAGTCGGTTCAATTTTTCCGGTTTTAGTCTGAATTAAAACCGGAAATTTATTACCGACCGAACTAACCCCATTTATGTGGACACCTTAGTCGTTGCCCGCTTGTAGTCTTGATTAGGGAGCACAGCATAATGAGCAATCTCCCGACTGAATCACATCGCCCATCACGGAAATGCGTACCGGCAAGATAGCAAGGTGGGCGAAAATCGAACTCGCCAGTCAAACTGCCCTCTCATCTCCTGGTAAGATAACATGCAAAATGGCTGCGAGCATTTTCATTCCGAATGATAGTGCAGCGGGGAATGGCGACGGCGATGCTGAGGGATCGCACATATCTGGGCTCGTCGTTGCAGTCGGTTGACCAGATACGGGGCACGCTGGGAGGTATGCATAAGGTGAACGCTCTTGCATTGTAAAATTACAAGATTGCTCCAGCCATTCAATTTAATCCTTCACCACCAGATCGCAGATCGCGGCAGCGTACACCTTGGTCGCATTGATCACATCTTCGATGTCGACATCTTCGTTGTAGGCGTGGATGCCCTCGGTGTTCGATGGACCGTACTGTAGTGTTGGTACGCCTTTGATACGGTAGTATCGGGCATCGCTGGAGGCCCACTGGTACGCAGGGACCACTTTGTGGCCCCAGACTTCTTCCGCGCTTTTCACGATGGTCTGGACGAGGGGATCAGAGACTTCGGTGTAGTTTGCCTCGCTCGTCTCAAAACGGTAGCGAATTTTGCTTAGACCCTGGCGCCGAACAATGTCCTCGAAGCGTGCGATTACACTGCTCGGGGGCAGCCCAATGGGGATTCTCACATCGATATCCGCCTCGCAGAGGTCAGGTACCATGTTGATCTTCGTGCCGCCCTTGATGATACCCGGGTTGACGGTGACGTGGTCGATGGCGTCACCGACGTTCGGTCGGTTGAGTTTCTCTTGTGCGATCCGCCTGGAGTCGAGGAGCACCTGCGTCTGCGAGGGGCTGTACACACCCCGCATGGTGCGGAGTTCGTCAAGGTATCCAAGCAATTTAGCCATTTTCATGATTGCATTCTCGCCTACGTAATTGCCTATGCTGCCATGGGCTGCTTTCCCCTCGGCGGTCAAGTGGATTCGAATTTGGCCCTTCTGGCCGATTTCGCAAGTGTCGTTGCCTGTGGGCTCGGCGACAATGCAGGCGAAGGCGCTGTCCGCGTAGCCATTTTCGATGAGCCACTTGGTCCCATTAGCGCCGCCAGTTTCCTCATCGGGCACGATGTGGATTTCGAGGCGTTTTTTCAGAGGTATGTTGAGTTGATTCACGAGGCTGATCGTGAAAAGGGCAGCGCCGAGCCCACACTTCATGTCGGAGGTGCCTCGGCCTCTGATAGTGGTCGCGGTAATTTCGCCGCCATAGGGGTCAAAGTTCCAGCGTGCGCGGTCGCCTGCAGGCACGACGTCGCAGTGACCATTGAAGACGAGAGCCGTTCCTTCTCCGATGCCAGCGACGATGCTGGGAAATGCGGGTGATGGTCCTGCAATGCGGTATTCGATAGCATTTTTCCGCAGAAACGCCGATATGAAAGCAATAATTTCATCGACATTTCCTGGCGGGTTTTCGCTGGGAATTTTTATGAGATCGGCGCAGAGCCCGACTATTTCATTTTTATGAGCATCTATTGCGCTCCAGAGTGCGCTCTTTATCGCGGTTACGTCCATGGGTATTCTCCTTTCGACGATGTGGGCGGACAGAGCTGCCAGCCCTAGAGATTCAGTTCCTTTGCGCGCCAGCACGCCACCTGCCTCTCTGGCTCGAGTGTTTCGAGTGGCGGCGTTTCAGTGATGCATTTGTCGATGCAATACTCGCAACGTGGCGCAAATCTGCATCCCGGCTTGGGTTCGATGGGCGAACCGATCTCACCGCGGAGGATGGTTCCATGCTCGGCATTTCTTGAATCGATATTGGGAATCGCTGAAATGAGAGCGTGGCTGTAGGGGTGATACTGGCGTGCGAATAGCGATTTGGCCGGCGACCTCTCGATGATCTGTCCGAGATACATGACGGCGATTTCGTCCGAGATGTGCTTCACCACCGCCATGTCGTGGGTGACAAACATATAGGTGAGCCCAAGCTTGTCCTGAAGATCCTGCATGAGGTTGAGAATCTGCGCTTGAACCGATACATCGAGCGAAGACACGGGTTCGTCCGCCACAATGAACTTTGGCTCGAGTGCGAGCGCCCGCGCAATTCCGATCCGCTGTCTCCTTCCACCATCGAGCTCATGGGGGTACGCGGCGTAGAGCCGGTCCTCGATTTCGACCATCTCCATCAGCGTGTGAACTCGCTTCAGCAGCTCCTTTTTGCTTGTGGCTCTGTTGTGAATGATTAACGGCTCCGCGATGATGGAGGCCACGGTCATTCTTGGGTCGAGGGAGGAGTAAGGGTCCTGAAAGATGATCTGCATTTTTTCACGCATCATTCTGAGCCGGTTTTTATCAAGTTTGATGATGTCGTTGCCATCGAAGACAACCGAGCCAGCCGTGGGTTCTATCAGGCGCAAAATGGCACGGCCGGTTGTCGTTTTTCCGCAGCCAGACTCGCCGACGACGCCCAAGGTTCCTCCCTTCGCGATGTCGAAGCTCACATCGTCGACCGCATGCAGATTTCCCCTCGGCGTATGGAAGTATTTCTTCAGGTGTTTGACTTGGAGAATCGGTTCGCTGTTTGATGTTTCACGCATGGTTTCCCCCTATCGCCATCGTATTGGGAATGACGCCTTCGTGCATGAGGCACATAACGCTCCTGCCTGAGACTTCGGTGATATGCGGGGCCTTGGTGGCACAAGCTGCCGCGGCGTAGGGGCATCGTGGCCTGAATATGCACCCATGTGGCATCACCGAGGGGTCGGGCATCATGCCGCGAATTGGGGAAAGGCGCTCCTTGTCGACCTCAATACGAGGAATGGAGTTGAGAAGGCCCTCAGTGTAAGGATGGAGCGGGCGCGAGAACACTTCGCGCAGCGGACCATATTCAACGATCCGACCGGCGTACATTATCGCTACATTCTCACAGACTTGCGCCACGACGCCGAGGTTGTGGCTTATGAGTATCAGGCTCGTGTTAAGCTTCACCTTGAGATCGCGGATCATACGCAGCACCTGAGCCTGTATCGTCACATCGAGGGCGGTGGTCGGCTCATCCGCAATGAGGAGCTTGGGGTTGCAGGCGAGGGCGATCGCGATAATGACACGCTGTTTCATGCCACCTGAGAACTGGTGGGGATACTCGTGCATTCTCTCGCGCGGTATGCCGACCATCTCGAGCATGTCACCCGCTTTTATGAGCGCAGCATGCGTATCAGCCGTACCATGTATTTCGAGTACTTCAGCGATCTGATCCCCAACGGTGAGTATCGGATTGAGCGAGGTCATCGGATCCTGAAAGATCATCGAGATTTCGTTTCCTCGGATCTTCCGCATCTCCTCCTCGGGAAGGCGGGTCAGATCCTTGTCTTCGAAGAGGATCTTGCCCTGCGCAATCTTGCCCGTCAGCTTTGGCAAGAGACCCATGATCGAATAGGCGGTCGTTGTCTTGCCCGCGCCGGATTCACCCACAAGGCCCAGGCTTCCGCCCTTTTTGAGATTCAGATTGATGCCGTTCACCGCATGGATGATGCTCTCGTCAGTGCGGTACTCCGTGGTGAGGTTCTGTATTGAAAGTAGTTGTTCGTCCATTGTTTTGCCTCAGCGCTTGAGTTTTGGATCGAGTGCGTCGCGCAGGCCATCGCCGATCAGATTGTAGGCGAGAATGACTGTCATTATCGCCAATCCGGGGAAGAGGAGAGTGTGCGGCGCATAGCTGATATACGAGCGAGCATCAGAGAGCATGTTGCCCCACTCAGGTGATGGTGGCTGAATGCCCAAACCGAGAAAAGACAGCGAGGTCGCGGAAAGAATCGACTGCGCGATTCCGAGTGTGGCCTGTACGATGATGGGCGCCATGCAGTTCGGCATGATGTGCCGGACAATGATGCGGAAATCGCGAGCACCGAGCGCCCTGGCAGCCTCGATGAATTCCTGGTTCTTGATGGTCAGCACCGATGCGCGCATGAGGCGCACAAAGGCCGGGATAGAGGTTATACCGATCGCCAACAAGAGGTTCTGGAAGCTGGGCCCAAGCGCAGCAACAATCGCGAGCGCAAAGAGGATGTTCGGGATCGCGAGGAGAATGTCGGTGCCACGCATGATGATCGACTCGATTTTGCCGCCATAGTAACCAGCGATCGCGCCAAGTGCCGAACCGATTATGCCCGCGAAGGCGATGGTCGTGAAGCCGATGACCATCGAGACGCGTGCGCCGTGGATGATTCTGCCAAGAATATCGCGCCCAAAATTGTCCGCCCCAAGGATGTAGAGGTGCTGGACTGTGGTACCGTTCGAGTCGATCTCGGCGGTGGTGAAGGGAGGAACGAAGGCGTTCGATATCTGGTTCTCCGTAATGAAGTCGTACGAGAAAAAGATGTCCGCGAATATCGCCATCAGAATGTAAATCACCACAATAATAAGGCCCGCGACAGCCAGCTTGTTCTTTTTAAAGCGCCTCCAAAATTCCTGGAACACGGTCTTCTGTTTTCTCGATGTTCGAGTGTTAAATCGCCGTGTCTGAGGTGCTTGTGTTTTCTTTTCCATATCACTTGCCTTTCACCAGCGCGCCGTTGGTTCGAGATTTCGACATGCTCTCGTACTGCGCCTTGATGCGTGGATCGATAAAGGCATACACAATGTCCACAAATAGATTGACTAGGGCAAAGATAATCGCGACAAATACCACCGACGCGAGTATCTGGGGTGTGTCCTTTCTTTGAATTGCGTCGACCATGATGGTGCCGATACCCGGATATGAGAACACTGTTTCAGTGAGTACCGCGCCAACGAGGAGCTGCCCCACCTGAAGCCCGATCACGGTGACGACAGGGATGAGCGCGTTGTTCAGCGCGTGCTTGCGGATGACCTTCTTTTCGTCGAGGCCCTTAGCGCGAGCGGTACGAATGTAATCTTGGCGGATTACTTCAAGCATCGAAGAGCGCGTCATGCGTGCTTGAACCGCGGTATTCATCGTCGCCAGTGTAATCACCGGCAGGACGAGCGATTTCAGATTCGCCGGATTCGCCAGCGAAGGAAAGATCCTGAGTTTGACGGAAAATATCCATATAAGAATCATGCCGAGCCAGAAGGCAGGCATGGAGAGTCCCAGGAGCGAAAGTATCGACACAACCATATCTGAGACCGAATACTGATGTGTCGCTGAGATGATACCCGCGGGTATCGAGAGAATGACCGAAAGCACCAAGGCTAGAATGGCTAAAAGCGCAGTATTGGGGAAACGTTCGAGAATAGTCTGGAACACGGGCCGGTTCGATACATAGGAACGACCCAGATCGAGGGCCAGTAGGCCCTTGTAGCTGAACGAGGCATCTTCGCTAGGACTCTTGAACCCGAAGAGAAAGTGGACATACTGCAGCAGGAAAGGCTCGTCGAGTCCCATGAGGTGACGCATCTGAGTGATGTCTGCGTCGGTCGCATCTTGGGGCAGGATCATGCGCGCTGGATCTCCCGGTGAGATGTAGGTTAGCGAAAAAACGATGAATGTAACTCCGACAAGTACAGGCACGATCATCAGCAGACGTCGAAAAATATACCTAGTCATACACAATCCTCTTGAGCGAACAAACACCTGCGGCGGATCTTCATCCGCCGCACGATCACACTCTGGTTTTAATTACGAATGAAATGTCTATTTTTTCACAACATTGTCGAGCATGAATGATCCAGAAGGCGAGAGGAATACTCCAGAAATGTTCTGCTGAGAAGCTGAGATACCCATAATCGCAACGAGCGGAACGCGGGGCACTGCTTTGAGGATCTCCTTCTGGGCATTCTGATAGGCGACATTGCGCTCGGGGCCGTTCGGCAGGGAATTGCCTTTGTCGATCCACTCTTGGGCGTCCTTGGTGTAGAACTTAGTGTCGTGGAGCAGAGAAGTATTGAAGCCGTCGAAGGCCACGAAGATGTAGTAGGAATCATCCGTCTGCGTCCAGTTGACGAGGAGATCCCATACTTCGGGGTCGCTCTTCGATCTACGGGTCGCGAGCTCAGAGAGCGCCACTTGCTCGATGTTGATGAGGTCGACGCCGAGGGTGCGCTTCACCTGGTCTTTGATCACCAGCGCTTCTTTCACGTACACACTGCCAGAGAGGGCAGTACACTTGAGAAGACCTGGCTTCTTGAATGATTCGGGCAGCGAGGCAAAGAGCTCCTTCGCTTTGGTGGGGTTGTAATACCCGGTTTTCAGGTTGCCCTCTTCGATGCGAGTACCTTTGGGATCGTCGATGTGGCCAAAAGGCAGGCTCTCTACGTACTGCAGTGTAACCTTACCGCGCTTGTCCATAATGTCAGGCGAATTGACGATGTCCGAAGGATTGATCGAGTACAGAATAGCGAGTCTGAGGGTTGTGGATGGAGATGTGAGGTCATACACGCCATCGAGATCAGGTGTGCCATCGGCGTTGACCTGGCCTACGCGCGGAGACTTCATGTTAAACGCGAGGTAGTGGTAGCCGAAGTAACCATTGGTGAGGAGGATCTTGCCACCATTCATCTCGATTTCTCTCGCGTCGAGCGGCGCCACGTTCATGATCAGGTCGACTTCCTTGTTCAGAAAGGCTGACTTGAGCGCCGACGGATCGCGGATAGTCTTGAAGATAATCTTGTCGATATTGGTCTGGATGCTCGAATCATGGTAATCCTTATTTCTGACAAGGGTTACGCTATCGCCTTGCTTCCATGAGTCGAACTTGAAGGGTCCTGAGCCTATTGCCCATGTGATTCCATAATCTTTTATCGTGCCATCCTGCTGAGCTTTCTCGAGCGTCGCCTTACTGACGATTGAAGCGCCGAGCCAGGTGAGCTGGTTGAGCTGCGAACCGAAGGCGGCTGGTCTGTAGTACTTAGCGCGTTCGTCGAAGGACTTGAGATCACTGTCAGTCATGTTGGCAGGTGCTTTCGTCTTGTCGAAAAATCCTGTTCTGAATTGGAAAGTATAATTATCGATTTTTTTCACGTCGTACATCATGGCGAAGATCGATTTCATCTGAGACTTATCGTTGAAAGCACCACGCTGGAAAGAGTAGATTACATCATCGGCCGTGAGCGGTTGGCCATTGTGAAACTTGACGCCGCTCTTGATCTTGATCGTGTATTTCGTGCCGTTCTCTTCGATTTTGGGCAGATCGACGGCAAGCCCCGGCACAACTTTCCCGTCGCTCGACAGATTGTAGAGTCTATCGTAGACGAGAAGGTTTACGTTGTGTGTCGGTGTGTCAGAGTACATCGGCGGATCCAGAATGATGGGATCCGTGGCTTGGCCGACAACCAGCGTTGTCTGTGCAGTAAGCGCGGCGATCGAAAGAGCGAAGAGCAAAGCCGCGACTCCGAATTTTTTCAAGGACATATTATTACCTCCTTAGGCCGTGGATTCTCCATAATCTTACACGTCTTTCTTAATAAGGTTTTTAAAGAAATAATTAAGATACTCTAAATTTTTTATAAAAATGCTGAGACACGCCTTGATCTCACAATATTTATAAGGAATCAATAGTGTTGATCAAACTTTTCTATCAGGGAATCTTATGATAAATTGGCAACCAGCGCCTGTTCGGCTTTCGAGCTCGAGCGTAAAACCATACTCTTCCGAGAACCTTCTGATAATCGTGAGGCCAATGCCCGCACCGTCGCCGTGCCGCTCCTCATCTTCGAGTCGCAGGGCTCGGTTGAAGGCGTGTGTGGGTTCAGCGATACCCTTTCCGAAGTCTCTCACGACAAGTTCATTCTTGGTGAGTCGAATTTCGATTCGGCCACCCTCGTCGCCGTGTTTTACCGCGTTGTCGATGAGAATATTTTCAATTCGCTCGAGGTCCATAGACTCGATGGGGAAGCGAACGCCACGGTCGATGAAGGCGTCGAAATGAATTGTTGTATAGAGTTCCCGATAGTACATGACATTCCTGGAAGTAATCTCAGAAGCATCCGCAAACTCGACGCGACGTCGCTTCTCGATCAAGAACGCAGCTTTCAGGGAGCTAGTCATTTCTCTCAATCTGAAGAGCTGGACCTTCGACACCTCGAGATACTCATCGATGATCTTCTCATTCTTTCCATGCCGCTCGATGAGCTGACGGAATCCCTCGAGGATCTGAACTGGGGTCACGATGTCGTGGGTCATGTCGTCAACGAAGGTCTTGAGCCTCGTGTATGTTCCCTCGATTTCTTCAAGCATGGAGTTGAAAGTCTGAACAAGTTGACTGATTTCGTCCTTTCGTTTGGGTATTGGAATGCGTTCGCGAAGATTGTGAGATGTAATCTTCGCCATGCTAGCGGCCAGCGAAGAGATCGGCCCCACCACGGTGTTGATAAACAAAATTCCAAACACCGCAAAGATCACCGCATACAGTGCGACAGATGCGGTGATAATCCGCCGGAAAGGCATTATGTAGCTTGCAACCTCAGCATCGAGATCGAGGTAAAGGATAAAATCGTAGTCCCCTTTCTTCGTTTGTATAATTTTTACATTTGGAGAATTCTGATCCACTCTCGATGTTCCATACTGAAATACAAGGAAGGAACCCCTTCGAATAGAGATACTTTCGTGCGCGAAGTCTATGTAGGAGTAGATATCGATATCGTTCGCGATATTGCTGAAACCCTGGACGATAATCGAAAGGCGTGTGTTCGCCCTCTCGATGACGAGCTCGTCGATGCTGCTCTTTGCAGAATAGTAGGAGAGCACAAAGGAAATGATGCTCAGCAGACCGATCACTACAGTAAGAATCAAAAGAAATCGCTTCTTCATGATTTATTCATTCCTGTGATAGAGGCTGCGCGATGCCACCGAAGAATCTTGGTCCGGCACTCAGTTGGCTGTGAGCGATCCGTTGCGGTTTGGCTGTTCGATCATGTAACCGTAACCGCGCACGTTTTCGATTCTAAGCATCTTGAGCTTGTCGCGAATCGCCTTAATATGCACCGCGATAGCTCCCTCTTCGATGTAGACATCTTTTCCCCATACGGCCTCATGAATCTCTTCTTTAGTGACAACCTTTCCGCGGTTCGCGAGCAACAGCATGAGAATTTCAAACTCTTTCTTGGTGAGGTGAAGGCGCTGCCCGTTGTCGTACACCGCTTTGGTGGCGGGATCGATCACGAGCGTATCGATAATGGTGCGCGCGAGGGTAGAATTTTGGGCGGAACTGCGGCGCATTACAGCGCGTATTCTAGCCAGGAGCTGCTCAATATCGAATGGCTTCACAATGAAGTCGTCGGCCCCCTCGGTGAGGCCCCTCACTTCGAACGAAACTTCCTGCCGGGCGGTGATCATGATGATAGGGGTTTGAACACCCCGGCTACGCAGGACTCTGCAGACTTCAATACCTTCGATATCAGGGAGTATCCAGTCGAGAATAATGAGATCGAATGTCGTATCGATCGCTCGGGCGAGGGCGGATTTCCCATCGTAGCGTACTTCGACACGCATATTTTGCAGGAGAAGTTCGACTTCAATCATCCTTGCGAGAGAGTGCTCGTCTTCCACAACAAGAATATTCATAGGTTTAGAATTTCTCCTCGGCTTAGAAATGAATAATACGCTATTATTTTAGGAGGTTTAACATGCTGAAACAAGTAATCGAAGTCTATGAGCTATTGGATGACGCAGGGATAACGGGCGCCAAAATAGCCGAAGCGCTGCACGCGCGGAGTCTCGATCTTGTGCAAGTCCATAAAATTGTAGGAGAGAGCGGCACAACTGATTTTATTCGAGTACTCATCCCTGGATTAAGAGGAAAAAGCGAGGGTGGCTCAAGTCCCACGCTCGGCATCATTGGACGGCTTGGAGGCATTGGCGCCCGACCTGAGCGGATCGGTCTCGTATCGGACGCAGATGGCGCGATCGCCGCCCTTGCCTGTGCCTTTAAGCTCGCCGATATGTGGGTGAAGGGCGATCGATTGGCCGGCGATGTCATCATTGCCACGCACATCTGTCCGAATGCACCCACGCAGCCGCACAGCCCCGTACCCTTCATGGGCTCACCTGTGGATATGAAGGCCATGAACACATATGAGGTCGACCCTGAAATGGATGCGATTCTCTCCATCGACACAACAAAAGGAAACCGGATTGTCAACCACCGTGGATTCGCCGTGTCACCTACAGTAAAAGAGGGCTGGATTCTCCGCGTAAGCGAGGAGATCCTCGACATCATCGAGTGGAGCACAGGGAACTCGCCTGTAATCCTCCCTATCTCGATGCAAGACATCACGCCCTATGGTAACGGCGTTTTCCACATCAACAGCATCATGCAGCCTTGCACAGCCACAAGTGCCCCCGTGGTCGGTGTGGCGATAACCGCGGTGAAGCCAGTGCCCGGCTGTGGAACGGGAGCTAGCCGGGAGACCGACATCGAGGAGACGGCCCGTTTTTGTCTAGAAGTAGCAAAGTCCTTCACGGCTGGGAGCTGTTCTTTCTACTCACCGCAAGAATTTGAGAGACTCACCGCACTATATGGCTCGATGCAGGTGCTTCAAACCAACGGGGTCTCCTCATGAGCAGGCCGCAGAGCAATGCAAAACTCGGTATTATTACGATTGGGCAATCTCCGCGCGTTGATGTACTGCCCGACTTCATAGGTGCCCTCGGGTATAAACCTCATATAGAGCAGCGTGGCCTACTCGACGAACTGACAGAGAAGGCGATCGTTTCGCTCGCGCCAGTTAATGTTCTGGATGAAACCCTCGTGACTCGGCTGAGAGATGGAACTGAAGTGAAACTCTCAGAAAAGCGTGTGATTGAGATGCTTCCGCAAGCGGTTGCCTACTTGGAAGGCAAAGATGTCGATCTCATCGTGCTCTTCTGCACGGGAGAATTTCCGCCTATTACGTCCCGCGTGCTGATCTTATACCCTTCGGTGATCGTTGGGTCGGTCGTTTCGGCGCTCTTTTCTTCGACGAAAAGTCGCGACCGCAAACTATGTGTCGTCGCCCCAGCGAAAGAACAACATGACATGCTCGCAAAAAAGTGGCGCTGCGCAGGTGTCGCCCTCGCATTTGAGACACTGTCGCCATACACAAGTGGCTCCGCCGAAATCGCGCAATGCGCGGAGCGCGCCGCTAAGCTTCAGTGCGACATGATCGTCCTCGACTGCATCGGTTATACAGAGAAGATCCGCTCGGTGTTTGCTTCAGTATCACACGTACCTGTCATTCTACCACGTGCTCTTCTCGCGCGAGTTACGGCTGAGCTGCTGGCGCGTTAGAAGTCTGTATTGACGTCTCGGTAGGCCCAGCAGCTGGCTATAGGTAGCTACTCGTGAGATCGGCGCATACAGTGTCAGCCGTATCGCTCAAAGCTCTCTCGCCCACGTCAAAACCCTCGGCGAACCATAATGTATCGACGACGAAATCTTCATCGATGAATAAGACCTCGAGGAGCAGACCCTTTTCGATGAAGAGGGGGCTGACCCCCTTTTTGTAAAAGCCCTCGAAATCGTGCTTCAGGAGGGCAAGGCCAGCGTCAGCTACATTCAGCGCCGTCTCAAGATAGGCTTCAACGGCTCCCCATGCCTCGTTGAAATGATGGAGGAAAAGGGTATTGCCGACCCTGCCAAGGGTTCGAAGCCGCGCGATGTTCTCGACAATGTCGCAAGTTTGCGGGCGATATATCCGGGCAAACAGCGTTCGAAGCCTTCGAAAGGGTTTAAGAAATATCCCTATCTGTTGCGTGGCAAAACAATATGGTTACCGAATCAAGTGTGGGCATCGGATATTACATATCTAGGATTGCCATGAGGCTATGTGTATCTCGTAACGATTATCGATCTGTATTCAAGAAAGATTCTCTCGTGGAGTATTTCCAATACGATGGATTCACCGTTTTGCGAGGCTTCGCTTGAAGAAGCGATTGCGCACTATGGCGTTGCCGGCATTTTTAATACCGATCAGGGCAGTCAGTTCACTTCTAATGCATTTCGATAGTGTGAACCGAGCGTTTGATACCATCATCGTGAAACGATTTTGGAAGTCTTTGAAGTATGAAGACATCTCCTTCAAAGACTACTACACGCTCGCAGAACTGAAACTGGGTGTACTGCAGTATAGTATATTTTACAAAAGTGAGCGATTCCATCAACCGCTAGATTACGAAACACCAGACTCGATATATGCAAGCAGATTCCCTGTCAGGAAACTCGAGATAGCTTCATGAGGAGAGCTCGAGTCCACCTTATTTTTCTATATTTGATGTCTTGACAAATGAGCTCACTATGCCCACATGCCTATATCACTCTTGTATCAAGCTGAAGTGGACGCAAAATTGCTTCATGTGGCTTTTTCTACCGCCGAAGAATTCTGGAAAGTCATTATGCGCGGCATTTGCTGCGGTTGGTAATTTAGCCATACTTTTCCATTTACAGTTTCTACCATCCTTTTTTGAGCTCCTCTATTTTCTCGGTTCTGGTAAGGACTTCAGCGCAACGCTCCCAATCCGCCACGCTTTCGATGCGCCCATACCGTTCGTCGAAGGGATTGCGGCGCGGCAGGTAGTCAAGTTCTTGTTTGGCTTTTTCGACTTCACCGAGCGCAACTTCGATCCAGATATCTTCGAGCACATCGGGAATTTGCCCAAAGAGCCGGAAGATATCCT
>Ga0334722_10005004_pt1 | contig 13553 bp, 11 predicted proteins | sample C3_bottom_MG_FD_207210 | JGI IMG/M metagenome (GOLD analysis project Ga0334722, IMG submission 207210) | Sediment microbial communities from Yellowstone Lake, YNP, Wyoming, USA - C3_bottom | ecosystem: Environmental > Aquatic > Freshwater > Lake > Sediment | place: USA: Wyoming | collected...
TGTTTTTTTATGCGGGGCATGGGATTCAGGTGGCAGGCGCGAATTATCTGATCCCGGTGGAGGCTAAGATCGAAAGTGAGGCGGATGTCCGCTACAACGGAGTGGACGCTGGGTATGTTCTGGGGAAGATGGAGGACGCCGGCAATGAGGTTAATATCGTGATTCTCGATGCTTGCCGGGACAACCCCTTCGGGCGGAGTTTTCGGTCAGGTATTCGGGGGTTGGCCAAAATGGATAGCCCAAAGGGCTCTTTGATCGCCTATGCCACAGCCCCTGGCGCTCTTGCGGCGGATGGTGCCGAGGGCAGGAACGGGGTGTTCACCAAGCATTTGCTCCACTATCTAAGCGAACCAGGCTTGAAGGTGACTGACGCCCTGGATCAGGTGCGGGTGGCGGTGGCGGAGGAGACGAACAAGCAGCAGGTGCCGTGGACTGCAAGCTCGCTGATGGGAAATTTTTATTTCAAGCCCGAACCGTCCGCGGACACCCCTAGCCCAAACCCGACGGCTAGCGCCGCAACTACGGAGAAACCGACCTCCCGCCAGGCTGCGGCAGACCGGGAGGCATTGTTTTGGGAAAGCGTCAAGGAAAGTCCGGATGCGGCAGGCTATGAACTGTATCTGAAGAAGTACCCGGCAGGAGAGTTTTCCGAGCTGGCCCAGTTGAAAATCGAACAGTTGCAGGGCAAGAGCGCGTCCGTTGCCGGGGCAAAGACGGTGGAGGCGGGAAAAAATAAACAAAGAGAGGTGTCCCCTGAGCCAACCACGGACTCGGTGGCACGGCAAATGATGGCTCCGCCATCAACTCCGGCCTTAGCGATACCTGCGGAGAATAATGGAACTGACTTTGTTGCGGGCATGGAGTTTGTGTCAGTGCCTGGCGGCTGTTTTCAGATGGGGGACAACTTCGGGGATGGTCTGCCCATCGAAAAACCGGTGCATATTGTCTGCGTGGACGATTTCTGGATGGGCAAATTCGAGGTGACCCAGGCCCAGTGGCAAAGGGTGATGGGGACCAACCCGGCTAGTTTCAAAAGTGGGGAGAATCCGGTGGAGAATGTTTCTTGGAACGACGCCCAGGAATTTATCCTGAAGCTTAACCAGCAGACGGGCAAGGCATATCGCCTTCCGACTGAAGCCGAGTGGGAGTTCGCCTGCCGAAGTGGGGGCAAACAAGAAAAATACTGCGGCGGGGACAATCTTGATGCCCTGGCCTGGGATAAAGCCAATAGCAAAAAGAAGACGCATCCCGTGGGCCAAAAAAAGGCTAACGGCCTGGGCCTCTATGACATGAGCGGCAATGTCTGGGAGTGGTGCGAGGACTGGCACGAAGAGAATTACTACGCCGCCTCGCCCCGCCAAAATCCACTAGGCCCTTCCTCCGGTGCAAGCCGCGTTTTTCGCGGCGGTGGCTGGGACGACGGCCCGTGGGTCGCGCGGTCGGCGAGTCGCAACGGGAATGCCCAAGACGTCCGTAAAGACAACCTCGGCTTCAGGCTGGTCTTGCCCCAGGTCAAAGGTTAGTCTTGGCTTGGGCGCCTGCTTTTTTGAGTTCTATGATTCTTTTCTTTATCTGCCTTGCGCCAGGGGAAAAACATCGGGGTGTTTTTCTTGTATTGCCGATATTCTTCCTTAAAGCGTTCTTCCAGTCCCGGTTCTTCAACCATTTTCAACACGATGTAGATCAGCAGCATGAACAGGGGCAAGTAGAAGAAAAGCAGGCTACAGGAAATCAGTCGAATACCGATACCGAAAAGCACGATGAATAAGCCGCTCATCATCGGATTCCTCGACCATGCATACGGGCCGGTGGTCACCAACTGTCTGGGCGGGTTGAAAGGTACAGGCGTGCCCTTGGCCTTGAAAAAGCGGGACGCCGACCAAGCCATAAGAAAAAGGCCACAAAGCATGAGAGGTCTGGAAAGCCATATATTCCAAGGCGGAAGGATAATTTTGCCGAACCCCAACCATGCATCGGTCTTTGTTGCAGCAAAGACAAGTCCTGCAACAAAGCCGAAGAAGAAAAGAGGACCGACCGGGGTCAATAATATCCGGTAAATGGCCTTGCCAGTGGCGATCCGGTGTACCAGGCGAACAAAGAAATTATGTCGCATATACATGATCCTGTAGGTAGACAGAGCTTGGTGTGATTGAGGCTTTCCCGAATGGGTTAACGCTTGGTCATCGTGATTGAGAAGTAAAGGTACTTCGGCACATCATGTTGATTTGCCTTCCACGGCGAAGATTATAATTTTGCTTGTGCAGGGTAGGTCGTTGCTCTGTGAAACAACCCTGATCCCGTAGTGAAAAGGCCATCAAAACGGCTTGTTTTTTTTTGGAGGCATTGTTATAAAGGAACCATTCAGGGCGATTAACTCAGTGGTAAGAGTGCCACCTTCACACGGTGGAAGTCACAGGTTCGAATCCCGTATCGCCCACCAGACCGCATTCCAACAAGTTCCATGAAGTTCCATATAGGCCGCATCCTTCTTAGGATTGCGGCCTTTTTGTTGTCCATAGAGTTCCAGATATACCTATTGCGTCCAGTTCTTTTTTTTAGGCATACCTAATACCTAAAAAAATAAGTACCTAAAAAAACTGTGAGGTTCATTTTGTCAATCGGCAAACAATTTGTCTGGACTATACTGCATGGATAGTGTTTCCTTCTTGCTTTATGGTGTCGGTATTGATACTGTAAAGTCATGAAAAAGATAGATGAAATCATTGCAGCGGCTAGGCTTAATCCGGCGGACGTAACGTTTACCGACTTGAGCCGGGTTTGTGACCATCTTTTTGGAGCGCCGAGGCAGCAAGGGACAAGCCACCGGGTATATAAAATGCCATGGCAGGGCGACCCGAGGGTGAATATCCAAAGACAAGGAAATAAGGCAAAGGCGTATCAGGTCAAGCAGGTTTTGAAGGCGATAGATAGACTGGAGAAAGGACATGGCGAATAAAGATCATTACACATACCGGGTAACATGGTCGGCGGAAGATAAAGAATATGTTGGGCTTTGCGCTGAATTTCCATCGTTAAGCTGGCTTGATGAATCGCCACAAGCGGCCCTTGGCGGGATCATGCAAGTTGTGGCCGATGTTGTGGCCGACATGGAGAATAACGGCGAGTCAACGCCTGATCCGTTTGCAGAAAGGAACTATAGCGGAAGATTCATGGTCAGAGTGCCACCGGACACCCACCGAGCTCTTGCCATCAAAGCGGCTGAATCGGGAACCAGCCTTAACCGGATAGTCAGTGAAAAACTGGCGCACTAAGCGGCATAGCGAGATAGGGGGGGGCAGTCTGCTTGAGACATTTACGAGCGTTTGGGACGCGCTGGAGGATGATCCAACGGAAAGAGACCTTTCCATGAAATCTGCATGGCCAGCACCAAAGTGTCAAGGGGCGGATGGTCAAATCCTTCACCGATTAGTCGGCCTGTGGCAAGCAGTATTCGAGGAGCCGCCCCCTCAATGCTCATGATCCCGGTTCGACAACTCACTCGCCAGGAAGTCGATAATCTTCCTCTTGTCCGATTTCGAATCAAAAATTTTGCGTAAGGCAAGCAGGGCGTCGTATCCGTCAATCGTGGTCTCCGCGTAAAATTCTTCGACGATTTCGGCAAATTTTTGGAGATCCTCCTCAAGCTGGCAGGCCTTGGTAAAATAGCCCACCAATTCGCTAAGCATGGGTTTGAACTCATGAAACAGGGCTAGGTCACACAATAGATCAATATCGGTTGGTTGCCGTTGCAGGCCGTCGATGATCAGACTTTTCAGAGGCTGGTTTCCGACGCGGAAATACCTCCGGATCAGGGGATAATTCGAATTATCAGCGTAGCGCTCCAACTTCAAGGCAGCGAACACATCCTCCGAAAGGGGAAGCGTCCCCTCGAAATAGTCCACCAGCAGTTTTTGATTGGCGTTAACGGGTAGAGCGGCCCGCTCTTCCTCCTCTTCCGATGGCCCATCGTCATCAAACCAGGAGAAGCCAACTTCCTCTAGCTCCTGCCTATACTGTGCCGGTTGCCGATCAAAAATCGCTTGCACCCGATCCCGAACAATCTCTCGCTGCAGCTTATCGAACTCCTCGGCATACTTGTCCTTCTTACTCACCACCACGCCCCTTTTTAATCGTCTTCACGGCGAATTCACTCTTCACCCTTCAGGTATTTCTGCAAAAGTTTATCATCGGCCAGAGCCTCCTGCTCGGCTTCCAAGGCCAACCGCTGTTGGTTAAAGCGTTCGTATTGATCGAGCGCCAGTTGATCCGCCACGGCCTTGCTCACCTGTCCAGCATTGGTCAGGATCTCCCGCTCGTTGAATTGCAGAAAGGCGTCGAGCCTCTGCCGCCAATCACGCATGAAGATCTGCCGGTGCCGCCGGGCCTGGTCCTCGGCGTAATCGAGGTACATGCTGACGATACGGTCCAGCCCCTCCATCTCCTCGGCGCTCAAATAATTCTTGGCAATGGTGACATCGTGACGCCGCACCTTGGCCCCTTTCCAGGTGGTCATGCCCATGTTGGGCTTCTCGGCATCGGCCCGTTCGCAGATCAATTCAGCAGCGGTCTTGCCGGAGATGGCAAAGTGCAGCTTGTTCTGGACGATGCGGAAAAACTCCAGCGTTTCCAGGGCCTTGGGATCGTAATCGATAGCCAGTTTGTAGATGTCACGAATCTTCTGGTAGAAGCGCTTTTCACTGGCGCGGATGTCTCGGATGCGCTCAAGGAGCTCATCGAAGTAGTCGAGCCCGATATTGTGGACCTCTTTAAGGCGCGCATCGTCCATGGTGAAGCCCTTTACCAGGTATTCGCCCAGCCGCTCCGTGGCCCAGCGGCGGAACTGAGTGCCGCGTGGAGATTTGACCCGATAGCCCACTGCGACAATCGCCTCCAGGTTATAATGGCGTACCGCCCGCTGCACCTGCCGGGAGCCCTCCTGGCGAACTATTAAGTAATCCTTAACAGTTGCCGCCTCGGCAAGCTCTCCCTCGGCATAAATATTCTTGAGGTGGATGTTGATATTCGCCACCGTGGTTTGGAAGAGCTCGGCCAGCATCTGCTGGCTCATCCACACCGTTTCGTTTTGTAAGCGGACTTCCAGCCGGGTCTGGTTGTCCTCGGTCTGATAGAGGAGCATTTCGCCCGTAGCTGGCTGGGGCTGCCTCTTCGCGTCTTCTTGTATGTGCTTCATGCCGTCGTTGGAGGAAATTGTTTTTTTGGGACTGTATAACCCTTTCATGGCTCGGCCCCGTGTTCGTGCAGATAGGCCAGGGCCTCGGCTTCGCCTTGCTCGATGGCGATCTCCACGGCGCGCTTGGTGGCGTCCAGCAGGGTGTGGGCTTGACGGCGGGCAGTGTGGGCAGCCTCCTCGATCAATTGCCGGAGATTGCGGGCCTTCTCGCCTTTTGCCTCTCGTTTTTTTTCCTCGTCGATCAGGGTTTGCACGGTCCAGGGCTGGCCGGCAATGTCGTCGATGGTTTGGCCGGCGGTGGGCAGATCGGGGATTTCGACGAAATAGTTGGGGTTCTTGCGATGCCAGACGGTGGCTTGACCGCCGTCGCTCCATAGGGCCAGCGGCGCGCCGGTGGCATGGGTGTAGGAACGGAGTTGCTCCTTGCCGCCCTTGATGTTGGTTTGTTTCACCTCGACCATGAGATAGGGCACGGTGGGCCGGTCGGCGTCAAAGACCACGATATCGGCGCGCTTGGAACTATCGCGGCCAAAGGTGATGGGATATTCCACCGTCAAGCGGTCGCGGGCATATCCGTAGTGGGTGAGCAGGCGGTATAGCCACAACTGCCGCACCACCTCTTCCTTTTTGGCCTGCACCTCTTTGCCGCGCACCAGGCACTTGATGTACGGTTTGCCGTTCTTGTCGAACAGGGCTTGCTCGATGACTTCTTTCTCGGCATCGGAGAAAACCGCCAAGGTCTGGCGAATTGTGCTGTCTTGGAAAATGTCGGCCAGGGTCATGATCTCTCTCGTATGTTTGAATGGATTATACTTGGTCTGCACTGAGTAAACGTGTTGCCGCCCAAAATTGTACTTTGTCACATTTTCGAGTATCAGGACTCGTTGACCACATCCCCCCTCCTGACCTCCCCCTTGGAAGGGGGAGGAACCTAAAATCCCCTCCCTTTTCCAAGGGGAGGGTCAGGGTGGGGTTAAAATGTGACAAAGTAGAAATAGGAACTGTAACGTTTGGGCTGGATTGATACGGTTGGTGAGATTTTTACTTCGTAAGTACGGTAATGTACAGTAATGTTTGATTGAATCCAAGGTTTGCCGGTCTTGCTGTCCGAGCATCAATACAGATACCCAAAAAGCCAAAGTGGAATCCGGCCCCCTTGGCCTATCTCGATATTATCCAGCGCCAGCCAGGCGTTCTCAATATTTTTGAGCTGGCTGTTGTCCTTATTTTTGCCACCTATCTCGAAGGTAATGGTGCCATCCACCAGAAAATCCCCCTTGGCCGGGATGGATACGCTGTGGCCAACCCGGAGCATGTTCAGGAAGAAGGTCTCCCGCACTGCGCCGCTGTCTGGGGCCTTGCCCCCTGCCAAGGCGTAATAGAGGTTGGGGTTGTTCAGATAGACCTTCTCCGGTTTTTCCATCTCCCGCAACCCTTTACCGCTTCGGCTAGCGGTGAGGATCATCCCGGCGTCCTCCAGATATTTGAGGTAGGTCTTCAGCGTCCGCTCGTCTCCGATTCCCAGCAACGTTTTAAGCTGTTTCATGTCAGGGGTGAAAGGTGCCAGGGAGGAGATGATCGCCAGGAGCCGTTCAATTTTCCTGATGCTCGAACCATTCAGCGATTGATGGATGGCGAGGAGGTCGCCCTCAAGGGTGGTATGGACATTCTGTTCGAGTGTCATGTAGAACTGGGTCTTGTCGCCGTACTCACCGTAGTAAGGGTAATAGCCGCAGGCTAGATACTCCTTGAAAAGGGCAAGCACCTTCAAGCCCTTCTTCTCCAGCTCGGCCACGATGGTGCCGGCGGCCTGCTGATGCCCGTTGACAATGGCATCAAGGGTCAGGTGGTCGAAATAGAGGCCGCAATTCATGCCGATATATTCGCGAAACGACATGCCGTACATCCGGTAGACCAGAGCTCGCCGGCTCAAGTCGTGGCTGCCCTTGGTTATTTCGAGTGCCGAACTCCCCGACGCCATGATCTTCAAGTTGGGAAAGGTGTCGAAGATGCTCTTCAATTCCATGGACCACTCAGCATACTTGTGGATTTCATCAAAGCAGATGAGTTCGCCGCCAAGCTTGTAGAATTCGTCGGCAATCTCATAGAGCGAGGCGCGGGCCACCAGAAAATGATCGGCTTGCAGGTAGAGCGCCTTGCGACTGTAGAGGTCATCCCCATACATGCCCAGCAGGTACTGAATCATGGCGGTTGTCTTGCCGATGCCCCGTTGCCCGATAATCACGGAAAAACGGTTGCTAAGGGGATGGTCCCGGAGGAAGTAGCGCTTGAACTCCCGGTTGCGGACGCGGAGGAAGGTTTGACTGAGAGAAAAGAGGTCGTCGAGCATGGTTGTCTCCATGTTAGGATTGAGCTCCAATCGTATCACGTGACAAGCAGTAATGCAATCCTATTTAAAGGCTAACCTGGCTAACGCATTTAGCTGTCTTTTAGTGGTAGGACGTTTTCCTCTCGAAGTGGAAAGCTGTTGCTTCCGAACAAAAAATAATCGGGTTTGTCATCGTGACGATGATAAGCTCCATTTGTTTAGGGGCTGTTTTGGGGGCTTTACTGTTTGTTTTCATAAAGTAAAATTTGTAATTTCAGGTAATTGTGTCATCAATTGGAAAGACGGATCGCCACCAAAATATCTAGTAAATAAAAACAAGGGGTACCATATGGTTAGCCCCTTGTTTCGTTGTACCTCCGTTGTACCTTTTTACTTCCTCCTGAACGGTATTATGTTTGTCTTTCTTTCCTGCTCAATTGGCCCAACTTCTGGGGGTGATGGTCTTTGTGCTGTTAGTCGGTACATATCCAGAGACAATTGCCGACTTGCCATGAAGTAGTTTATAAGTTACAATATGACATGACTGAATTGCTCCGATACCAAGTTGAAGATGGAAGCGTGCCCGTCACAGACTGGCTCCTCGGCTTACGGGATAAGCGGGCGCGGGCGCAGATTGAGGTACGCTTGCGGCGTGTCTCAATCGGAAATTTTGGAGACTGTGAGCCAGTAGGTGAAGGTGTTGCCGAGTTACGGATAGACATTGGAGCAGGATACCGTGTGTATTATGGAAGGCACGGGCAGGCGTTGGTTATTCTGCTGTGTGGTGGCGACAAAGGAACACAGAAAATCGACATTGTACGGGCCAAGTAATATTGGGCGGACTGGAAACGGAGGAACCCATGAAAAAGACCATGAATGCGTCTGTGTCCCACAGCGAGGAAACCATCAAAGAACTATGCGCAGACAGGCAGTTTGCCATTGAGTATCTGCGGGCAGCATTAGAAGAACTCGACGACCCCAATAATCGTGCGGCAGGTCTCTTGGCTTTGCGTGACGTGGCTGAAGCCTATGGCGGTCTGGCAGCTGTCGCGGCACAGGCAGGCATCAGCAGGGAGGCTCTTTACCGGTCGCTGTCACCAAAAGGTAATCCAACGTTAAAGACCCTGCTGGCTGTGTTAAAGTTTGTTGGGATGCGATTGTCCGTTGAGCCAGGATACCATGCCCACGCATGAAACATCAGGGAGAGTGAGTGAATGGATGCGTTGTACCTCGGTTGTACCTTTTGCCTTCAAGCCCTTACACAGTAGGGTATAATACAGGTTCGAATCCCGTATCGCCACCACTAACTATCCCAACAAGTTTACGATTTTCCTAAAGCCCGCGTCCTCTCAGGATTGCGGGCTTTTTTGTGCCTTTATGGCACCAATGGAGCTCTGTGGAAAAATCGGGAGACACTCAGTGGAGTTGGCGACTGTTTGGTTTAGGCTACCGGTTTTAGAAGCCTCCGGCTTTGGCGTGAGGGGGATCACTTCTGAAAATACATCACTTATAGGGCAGGCGGTGGCGGTGGCGGAGCAGTGGGGTGCTCTATGCTTCGATCAGCCCTACCATGTAGGCGTTCTTCATACACCGAGAGCAGGAGGAACATGGCAAAAGGCTGGGTAATAAGAATGGCAATAGGTATCGAGCAGCCAAGAGACATGATGATCAGGCAGGCTAATGAAATACCAATTTGGTCGGTGATTGGTTCTCTCATCGCCATCTCCCACGATTCCTTCAGGGCATCCATAATTCCCCTATCCTGGTCTGTCATCAGTGGAATCAAGTACATCGTGGCAAAGAGAATAAAACCGGCAACAGCCAGACCCGGTAGCACCATCACCATAAACCCTATTCCGGTTGCAATCATGACGAGCACAAAAAAACCAAAAAGAGGAATAAATAAAGACATCCGAGAAAAAAGATCACGAATCTCCGGTGGACGCCCCTCGCGCAGTGCCCTGAGTAGAGAGTGCATATAGCCTGCGGTGGTGACGGGGACAAGTATCCCCAAGCTGAAGAGAGAGACAACGACTTGGGCCAGGGTCAAGAGCAAAACCGGTCCTAAATATTTGAGCGTACTCTGCCATGCTGTTTCAAAATGCTTCTTAAAATCCATCTCTTTCCTCCTCAATCAGAATAATTCGCCCTACAGCACGTTGCTGGCTAATCACGGCCTCCAGAATTTCCACAGTGTTGCCATACTGATAATCTCAATCCCCCGGCCAGACAACCCCTTCATTGTTGGTTAATGGGTCGGCTCACCATTGCCACCGCCCCTCATGCTTGTTCTATTTACGCACATGGTTCCACACATAGTCAATGGTTAATTTAGGGGAGGGGCCGAGAGGCAAGACGAGGATTTTGCGGTTCAGATTTTTTTGCAAGGCTGCTGCCGCGGTAGCTGGCGCCACGGAAAGAACGGGATACAAGACTGCTTGCTAAACTGCCTGGAATAGTTGACTTCAGTCTCATCGTCAACGAACTACCTCAAACGGCAACTCTTGCCTATTCCTCCTCTCTTCCCTTGCCGGCACGGATAGGAATATTCTGCCTGGTCACAACCTGACTGCCGGCTGACTAAGGCATGGTACTGCGCTTCCCGTAGAAGTACCCTTTGCTAGCTGTCAGCGTAACATATTAAAATCATGAAATATTGTTAGTAGTTAGGAAAATTAAACGAGACCGTAATTGATGTTGGCACATGTGTTGCTCTAGCGAAGGCCAGGAAACTGTTGCTTGTTCGACTAAGGGTGCATGCAAAAGTCGAAAATGAAAGAAGAGGAGTAATCCGTGGCTGATATATTGATGTCACCTGCTTTATCGCAGATTGTGCCTGGTGCTGGAGTTGACCGCAAGGCGCAATTGCCAGTGAACAATGAAGCCTCATTTTCTCAATATCTGGAACGGAAACTTCGCACCGAGCAGGCTGAGAAAAGAAATTTACTTAATAACGCACAGGCCACTAAGGTCAAACCGACCAAGAATGAAAACAATGAGCCGACCGATAAGGCGCCTGCCACGGTTGAGGCAGTGCTGCAGCAACTGATGGTTAAGCTTAAAGACCTGGCTGAAAAGCCTGGCGCAAAGGCCGAGGCCGGACAGTGGACTTTTCAGTTACAGGATATGGGCGTCTTGGAAAAACTTGCCGCCCAAGCTGGTATGGATGCCGCAAGCCTTTCTGCTCTCAAAAAACAGATGGAAGAGAAGGGCGGTTTGCCATTGACTGATCTGTTTGCCGCTCTCGAAAAGAATTTTAAAGAGGCAGGCGAGGTTACGAAGGTGACAGTGCCGGAGACCTATCTGCCTCTTTTGGAGACTTTTTTAACTAAACTCGGGGTGACGCCCGAGGCCATCAAACAGCTAGACAGCCAAGGGGTGAATGGCGTCGACCAGCTTGACCTGGTTGCGTTTCTTAAGGGATTAAAAGACGCTCAGACAAAAACCGAGGGCCAGGATGACGCATCGACTTGTGTCCTGAACGATTTTGAGCTTGAGCAGCTTTCGACTATGCTTGCCGAGGCTGGGGTTCCTGCCGAAAAAATAGCGACGATGTTCCCGGAAAAAACGCCTCTCTGGCAGAAGGCATTGACTGGCGTCACCCCTGCGCAGAATGACGCCCCGGTGGTGATGACTCTGGAACGATTGACAAATCTGCTGCAACAGGCCGTGAGCGCAGTCGATGAGGCGCGACCCAAGGCCGATCCGCCAGGATTTTTTACTGAACTCGAAACCATCCTGAGTCAGGCTGGTTTTAAGAGCAGTGGTGTAGGCTGGAGTCCGGTCGTTCAGGGGACCATGAAGGCCGCCTATGAAGAGTTGCAAAAGCTGGTTGATCAACAAAAGGGCCGAGAAGAGAAATACATTGAGATCATGGCGCAAAACGATGCCGTCGACGATCAATGGCAGACGAGCGATGGCAAAGCTGTTGCAGCATCGGCCCCTGGCCAGGAGAGTGACTTGCTTGGTGGTGACACCTCAGGCCAGATGGATGCGTTGCCCTCAGCCGATGACGATCTAACCAAAAATCTTACCAATGCAGGTGGTATCGACATGAAGGCGTCCTCGCAAGTGCAGACGGAACAGGCAAGTAAGGTGCAAGCGCCCCGCATGCACCTTGCCCCTGAGATGCAACAACTTACCCTTGAGCAGATTTCGCAGGGCGTCCTGCGCGGTCTGAAAAATAACGAGCATCATATTACCCTTACCCTGTACCCGAAAGAACTTGGCGAGGTTAAAGTTGATTTGCAGGTACGGGGCGGGCAGTTATCGGCGTCTTTTGTCATGGAGAATCAAAAGGTGAAAGAGGCGATGGAATCCAATATGGAAGAGTTCAAGGATAACCTTGAACGTCGCGGCTTTAGCCTGGGAGAGATGTCAGTGTCGGTTGGACAGCAGAATCATTCCAACGATAGCGGCCAACGATTTGTGGCGGCCTGGGAGCAAATCAAGGCAAACCAAAACCGGGAAAGCAGCGCCGTCCCTAGCGTCAGTCCGCTGGAGTTTATTCGTAACGATCAAGCCACCCTCAAGCAGGGCGGAATCAGTCTGTTTGTATAGGCCGTTATTAAAAAATAGCCTGTTCATTCTACGGCTCCTAAAGGAGGAGATCCATGGCAGTATCAGCGGCGACCAGCACAACTACAACAACAGGGCTTACCCAACCTGAGAACGCGGTTGGCAAAAAGGATTTGAAAAAAGATGACTTCATGAAGCTGTTCATCACCCAGCTTCAGTACCAGGATCCGATGAAACCCATGGACAGCTATCAGATGGCCTCCCAACTTGCGCAGTTCAGCAATATGGAAGCGACCACCAAGATGAGCGACAACATGGAGAAGCTCTTGAATTATCAAACATCTCAAAACAATCTGCAGCTCATGTCCTTGTTGGGCAACGAGGCCCAAGTCTCGGGCAATGGCATGGGAGTTGTGGGGGGCAAGGCAAGCGCCACTGATTTTGTCATGAAGGATGTGCCAAGCGGCACCATGCATCTCACAATCTACGATGCATCCAATCTGCCGGTGTGGCGACAAGACATTGCCAGCCATGGCGCCGGAACCTATAAGATTGAATGGGATGGTAAGGATTCTCTCGGCAAGCAGGTGGCGGATGGACTCTATCACTATCAGGTTGAGGCGTCTTCTCCGACAGGAGATGCGTTGGAAGTAGGGTACCGCAGCACAGGTAAGGTGACAGACATCAGTTATGAGAATGGCGCTGCCACCCTCACCCTTGATGGCCAGATTCAGGCCGGTGTCGGAGATGTGGTTAAGGTTAAGTGATCGTAACGGCTCAGGTTGTTTAGACTATTAGACTGTAGTCTGTTAGCAAAAAAAAGTAACCAATCTGCTATAAAATCGAAAAACAGGTTTAAGCATTCCAACTGTAACTGTTCATTTGTTTAGTGCTAATAGACTAAACAGCTACAGACTATCTACCTGCATAGCAAAATTGCATCAAATGAAAAAGCGACATCGGGTCAACAAGTTCTTTTACTTTTTATAAGACGTCCTCAACAGGAGGTTTGCAATGGCTATATCAAGTTCATTATATGCAGGAATCAGCGGTCTGAGCACCATGGGGGAATCGATGAGCGTGCTCGGCGACAACGTGGCAAACGTCAACACGGCGGCCTTCAAGTCCAGTCGTTCCACCTTTCAGGACATTTTGTCGCAATCGGTGTCTACCGCCTCGGGTGGGGCACAGGTAGGCCGCGGCGTGACTTTGAGCACCATCAGCAGCCTGTTCGCCCAAGGGTCGTTTGAAAGTTCCTCGTCACCGACCGATATGGCCATCGGCGGCCAGGGATTTTTCATGTTGAGAGGCCCCGCTAATGCAGAGGCCGACATGTACTCTCGGGCAGGAGAATTTGGTTTTGATAAGCTTGGGAATTTAATCAATCCTAGCGGGAACTTTGTGCAGGGCTGGACCATCGACTCAACTACCGGCGAGAGACAAGGCACCATCGGGGATATTAACATTGGCAAAAATACACCCCCGGTAGCCACCACCCAAGTCGAAGTCATCGCC
>Ga0334722_10005005_pt1 | contig 13552 bp, 22 predicted proteins | sample C3_bottom_MG_FD_207210 | JGI IMG/M metagenome (GOLD analysis project Ga0334722, IMG submission 207210) | Sediment microbial communities from Yellowstone Lake, YNP, Wyoming, USA - C3_bottom | ecosystem: Environmental > Aquatic > Freshwater > Lake > Sediment | place: USA: Wyoming | collected...
TTATTACTAAGTAAAACTTTCAAAAGGTTAGTATCTAACCTTTTGTTTATAATAAAATTAGAAATAAATATTTGCCGTAATTCATCCGCAAACTGAAGTAAGCGGATTTCTTACGGATGATTTAAAACAAATCCTGAAACAGCCAGATAATTTTCTTCACTCAAATTTGTAAAAATTTTATTTTTTTCCCTAAACTCTGAAAGACCCCATTTCCTATCTACGAAAATAATTTTTTTATTTACCTGATTAATTGCTCCAATCAAAGTCATTTTAAATTATTCATCAATTTATCAATAATCTGCTTGTATAAAACAAATTTCAATTCTTCTTTTCCAGAACTAAAAATTACTTCAAGAGAATTATTTTGATTAACAAAGATATAAGATTTAACATTTAGTTTAGTTGCATCTTGGAGAATAAAATTATTCCATCCTTGGTAAGAATTTATCAAAGACTCTCCAATTTCTACGAAGCTCTGTCCGTTTGAATAAGGAGAAATTGCATTTTTTAAAAATTCTGAAATAAAATTCGCTTTTTCACTTTCAGTTTCAAAGTGGAGATAAAAAAAATTATCCAAGAAAAAGGTTATTTGATTTTTTTCAAATTCAATATTTTCTATTTCTGCTTTTTTCTTTGTTGATTCTATTTCTATAAACATATCAATGCCTTGATGAATATTTAAGAGTGTATTCATCGGATAAGATATAATCTCTTTCTTCTAAATTTTCTTTTCTTTTTGGAATATAATTAATATTTGCCGTTCCAAGTAAAAAATCAATTGCTTCTTCCCCAATAGACTGTCCACCCCCATCTCCAAAATGAACATGGGTTTCACTATTTGGTCCACTAAATTCCCCTTCATCAATTCTAAAATCGGGGGCTTTTCCACTAGCAACATCAGCAAAAAATTTTACTCCTTTTACCCCAACTTTAATTGCACCAAAACCTAATTTTACTACGGTTACCATCTTAAAAAATAGAGTCAAATCTTTATAAATCTTTCTTGTGTTACCATTTTAAAATTAATAAACAAACTCCTGTGTGAGTAATTTAAAAGACTTGCTAAAAGAAAAATTGGAAAAATAAAAAATAAAAAACACCTCAATTGGAATTAAAAATTAATTAAAATCTTCTTCTTCCACCAAAACTTCCGCCGCCTCTATTACCACCACCGAAGCTTCTTCCTCCGTCTCTATCGCCGAAACTTCTTCTTGGTCTTTCTGGGCGTTCTTCCATTGGTCTTGCTTCAGAAACTTTGATCTGTCGTCCTTGTACATCTTTGTCATTCAAATCTGCAATTGCTTTTTGAGCCATTGCTTCGTCAGAAATTGTTACAAAGCCGAAACCTTTTGATCTTCCTGAAAACTTGTCCATGATTAGAGTAACGTCTTCTGCATTATATTCTGCGAAAAGATTTTTTAACTCTGCATCATCAACAGAAAAAGGCAAATTCCCTACGTGTAACTTCATCTTGCTTATATCCTCCTTACAATTTTATAATTAGAAATTTTCTAGTTTCCTTACATTTAACATTCATGAATATTTCTAATAATCAGCATTTTTAAACATTTTGATAGAGAAAAATTGGATTATAATCCGAAATTTTCAATGAAGCTTTCAATAACTTTGTATTCTTGAAGAAAACTCTGTCCTTTTTTATCCAAAGAGAAGAATTTTTTTTCTTTTCCGTCAATTTCTAATTTGATAAATTTCTTGCTAAGCAATTCACTAACATATTCCTTGAACATTTGAGGAGAAAGATTTGACGCGTACAATAATCGAGTCGGTTTTATCTGCCTGTTTTCTCTTACTGTATTAAGTATGTCCCTGATAACATCTAACCTTTCACGTTTTTTTGTTGCCATTTTTTGTAATTTTTATAACCCCGTATAAGAATAGAATGAAAAATATTGCATTTATTATTCCGATATCAAGCAAAACGAAATGTCTCCAGTTAAAGAAAAGAGCAACAAGGAAATTTAATATCCATGCAGTCAATCCTAAAAGCATTGCTATAAAATAAGAACTAAGGAACTTGTGTGTCTTTTCGTTTCTTATTGAATTAACGCAGGCAATTAATGATGCGCACATAAATACAATTATCTGAGATGCAAACATGAAATAATAAGTTCCCCATAAATTATCTAGTATCGCAACAACCAAAGCGATTGCGTGGAAAATCATTATTCTTCCGTTGAACATTGATGAATCTTTTTCTGAGAACTCGAATTTTTTCCAAACCAAACTATACAAAAGGAAAAATCCTGCCATTATCAAAAAGTATTCAAAAGATACTCTCAAAACTTCAGAGAAATCAAAAGAGAAATCAGAGAAAACTCCGAAAAGATATCTTACTAAGAAAGCGATTCCATAAAAGAAAAATGCATTTCTGAAATATCTAATTCCTTGATGAGAGCTTAATCGGAAAAATCTATCTGCTTTTGCAAAAATAATCAAGCATACTGAACTTATTAACAATGCATAAAATATTTCCAGCACCCATTTGTTGTGAAGGATTAACGAACTCAATTCCATAAAAATTTTACAATTTCACCTTATTTAAAGGTTTATATCCTCGGTTTAGATATTAATCCTACATATTTTCTGTATTGAGTTTTGTTTCTTACGCCTTATAAAGAACTTTTTGTTAAAATAGTTGTAAAAAGAAGTTAGATACTCAAAAGAATTTAACCTCATCAACCCCTCGGGCACAGGAGTTATCTTCTGTGTCCAAACCCCTAATAATATTAAATAAAAAAGAGATGAAAATGGAAGACGAACCTTACTAACATTTTGTGCAGTTATCTGAAAAGACTCAGATAATTCAGCACTCCTGCAAATGAAACCCAAAGAAGATACGGAATTAAAAGCCAAGATGCTTTTTGGTTTATCTTTTTTGTTACAAAAATCATTGCAAAAATTGAAAGCCATAAAAAAATCAAATCAGCAAATGCAAATAGAGGATTTCTAAGTCCGAAAAATAAAAAGCTCCATAAAAAATTAAGAATTAAATTAATTCCGAAAACGAGTTCTACTTTTGAAGATATTTTTTTATCTTTTGCATTTGTCAGAGAAAGATATAATGAAATGAAAATAAGGAAAAATAAAATTCCCCAAACAACAATAAACACCCAACTTGGTGGAGTTATCGACGGACGGACAGTCCAATACCAAAAACTTTGAACTCCTTTTGAAGTAAACGAACTTCCAAGAAATGCTGTTGTGAAAACAACAAAAAAACTGACAATTAAATTGTTCCAGTTTATTTTTTGGAATATATTTTTCCGCCCTTTTTTCATTACTTTGGTTGGAGAACAAAATTTAAAAACTCTTCTTTCGTCGGATTTTTGTAAGTTGGGCAGTTAACTTCGGGATTAATCCTTAAATGGATAAGTGATAAAATATAATCGCTAATTCTGAGGAAGGTCCGCTCACCCGCAATAAAATGCGACAAGTCATCCGTGAAAATGGATTGTTGTGAAACAAAGCTCTGTTACAGAAACGGCACAGCTCATTCCGAGTTATGAAACTTGCGTTGAACTTTGAAGAATGAGATTTGATGAGACGAACAACTTGACTGGTGCAAGTAGAAAACTACGCATAGTTGAATGTTAACACGTTCTATTCGGAAACGAAGAACGACAGAAAGTGGCCTATCCCCAACTTACAAATTTTTTATAAAAAATTTCTTAATTTAGATTTAGTTTTAATTCCAAACCTTTAAAAGTTAATAATTTATTAATTCATTGGGACTATAGCTCAGCGGGAGAGCACTACGCTGAAGACGTAGGCGTCCTGGGTTCGACTCCCAGTAGTCCCATTGCGACGACACCTTATCGGTTTCGTCCGCTCGAGTTTCCCTTTATAATTCTGCTCACGGCTGATATTTAAGACAAAAATAATTTTTTTAAAAAGATTTATAAAAGTCAAAGACAATAATTAGATATGGCAGAAAAAAAGGTGAAAGAATCTAAAGTGAAAGGAAATTCTTTTGGTGCTTCTGGTTTCACTCTCGGAGTTCTTAGTATTTTATCTTTCGGACTTATAGGGATGATTATGTCAGTAGTTGGATTTATATTCTGTTTTATTCAGCAAAAAAGCAAACCTACAAAACTTGGAAAAGTCGGATTAATTTTAAACATCGTCGGATTTGTTCTCAGCATCGTTTACATTATTTATTTTGCTCCTCTTCTAGCACAATATCTTCAAACTATAAACACTTCTTTCCCAAAAGCATAAAATGAAAAATCTTAATAAAAAGGGTCAGATGGAAATGTCTGTAGGAACAATTGTCACAATTGTTTTGCTTGTTACTCTTTTAATTCTTGGAGTTGTTTTAATAAAAAATATTTTCACAAGCGCAAAAGGAGTTGTTGATTTAACAGATCAGCAATTAAGAAGCGAGATTAGTAAATTATTTTCTGAAGATAGTCCAATGTCAGTTTATCCTGGAACAAGATTTATTGAAATAAAACAACAGGCAACTGATGGAGTTGGATTTGGAATTAAAAATTTACAGCAAGGAGCCGCTGGAACATCTACTTTTTCTTATGCAGTTTCTGCCAGCGATGTTTCAAATTGCGGAGTAACTCAAGCAGTTGCAGAAAGTTGGATTACTGTCGGAAAATCAGAACAAGACTTAGCAATTCCAGTTGGAGATAGCATAGTTAGAAAAGTATTATTCAATATTCCAGTTGGAGCACCATTATGCACCGCAAGATTTAAGATAGAAGTTACTAGTGGTGGAAAAGTTTATGCAAGTGATTTCTTTGATTTGAATATTAAAGCAAAGTAATTTTGAAATCTGATTAAATTTAAAAATCTCATATCTCTTAAACTGAGATGGCATTAAAACTTTACAATACATTAACAAGAAAGAAAGAAAATTTCAAACCGATTAAAAAAAATTCTGTGAGAATGTATGTCTGCGGGCCGACAGTTAATGATGTTCCGCATTTGGGACACGCGAGACAACAGATAACTTTTGACATACTAAGAAAATATTTAAAATTCTCGGGCTTTGAAGTAAAATTCGTTTCTAATATTACAGACATAGAAGACAAAATAATAAACAAAGCAAAAGAACTTGGAGAGGACATAAAAAAACTTACAGAAAGAAATCTTAAATCCCATTTAGAAGATTATGGAAAAATCGGCGTCGACAAACCTGATGTTCAACCGAAGGCAACAGAATATGTTCCTGAAATGATTGATTTGATAAAAAGACTTGAGCAAAAAGGATACACTTATGTAATAAAGAACGACGGAGTTTACTATGATGTTTCCAAATTTAAAGACTATGGAAAATTATCGCATCAAAAAACAGAAGATTTGATTTCTGTTAAAAAAGTTAATGCAAAAGAAGATAAAAAAAATAAAGAGGATTTTGTTTTGTGGAAATTTTCAAAGCCTGGTGAGCCCTGGTGGGATTCACCTTGGGGGAAAGGAAGACCAGGTTGGCATATTGAATGTTCTGCGATGTCTGAAAAAATTTTAGGATTGCCTTTTGATATTCACGGCGGGGGACAAGATTTAATTTTCCCGCATCACGAGGATGAAATTGCCCAGAGTGAAGCTGCAACAGATAAAAAATTTGTAAATTATTGGGTGCATAACGGGATGGTAAATGTTGATAATATAAAAATGAGCAAGAGCCTTGGAAATTTCAAAACCATAAGAGATTTGCTGAAAGATTATGACGGAAGAGTGATAAGATATTTTGTTATTTCTTCGCATTACAGAAAGCCTGTTGATTTTTCAAAAAATACTTTAGACGATGCAAAAAATTCTTATGAAAGACTGAAAAATATTATTTCTGATTTGAAAGATGATAAAGAAGTTAATACAAAATATTTGAAAGAATTCAGAGATGCAATGGATGACGATTTGAATACTCCTGAAGCACTTGCAGTTTTGTGGAAACTTGTAAGAGATAAAGATGCTAAGGGAAAGATCGGAACAATAAAAGAAATTGAAAAAACATTTGAACTTGATTTATTAAAAGAGGAAAAAATTGAAATTTCGAATGAAGTTAAAAAATTAATTAAGGAAAGAGAAGAGATGAGAAAGAAAAAAAATTGGGAAGAAGCAGATAATTTGAGAAGAAGAATTGAGAAAGCGGGATATTCTGTTGATGATACGAGTGAAGGAACTAAGATTAAAAAAATTTAATTCTGCAATAAATTTATAAATTGATTATAGATTAAAAACAGATGAAATTAGAAAAAGTTTTACAAGGAATCACGACTCTTACTTATATTTCAAGTTTAATTGGGATGGGGCTTTCGGGGATGGCGGTTCAAGAGGGCAGACCTGGAGGAGAATTTTTATTATATATCAATGAAGGAGCTATGATTCTTAGTGGAAGTATTTTAGCAGGAAGTTTTGATATAAGGAATAAATCGGATTATCAAGATTACTAAAAAAATATAAAAACCTATTTTTGTATTAATTATATAGAGAGGTTAAAATGACATTAGTACATTACGAAAATTTTGTTAATCTAAGATACAAGCCGAAGGAGAGTGATTTAATCTGCCAGTTTAGAGTAACTCCAGCAAAAGGATATTCTTTCAAAGATGTTTGCTCGATTGTTGCGGGGGAAAGTTCTGTCGGAACATGGACTGATGTCGGCACAATGAATCCGCGAATAGGAAAACTTCTTGCTCCAAAAGTTTATTTTCTCGACGAGAAAAACAAAAGATGCAGAATTGCTTATCCTATTGAATTATTTGAATTAGGAAATCTTCCTGAAATACTTTCTTCTGTTGGGGGAAATATTTATGGAATGAATTCTGTAGAAGAATTAAGATGGGAAGACATAAAAATTCCTGAAAAAATGCTGAAATCATTTAAGGGACCTCAATTTGGAATTGAAGGAGTTAGAAAATATTTAGGAGTTCATAATCGTCCACTTGTTGGAACAATTGTAAAACCAAAAGTTGGCTTGACCTCTGAAGAGCATGCGAAAGTTGCTTACGATGCGTGGAAAGGCGGATGCGATATTGTTAAGGACGATGAAAATTTAACTTCGCAGGATTTTAATAAATTTGAAAAAAGATTTTTGCTGACAATGAAAGCGTGCAAGCAGGCAGAAAAAGAAACAGGAGAGAAAAAAGTTTATTTTATCAACTGCACTGCTGAATGCGATGAAATGATTAAAAGAATAAAATTCGTCGAGAAAAACGGAGGAAATTATATTATGCTTGATATTTTGACTTTGGGTTGGAGCGCGTTGCAAACTGCGAGAAAACATACAAAACTTCCTATTCATGCACACCGAGCAGGACATGCAATGTACGACAGAAATCCTGAACACGGAATGACCATGGAAGTTATTGCACAATTCGCAAGAATGATTGGAGTGGATAGTCTGCATATTGGAACTGCTTACGGAAAAATGTCTGGAAGTAAAGATGAAGTTTTGCATATTGAAGATGAGATTGAAAATAAATTTACAGAACAGACAAAGAAAAATTTGTCACAAAAATGGTTTAATGTAAAACCTGTTTTTGGCGTCGCGTCTGGCGGAGTTTATCCTGCGATTGTTCCAAAGATAATTGAGTTCATGGGTAATGATGTTGTTCTTCAAGCAGGCGGAGGAATTCATGGGCATCCATTTGGAACAGAAGCAGGAGCGAGAGCAATGAGACAAGCTGTCAGCGCATCTATGAAAAAAATTCCACTTGGAGAATATGCGAAGACGCATGTTGAATTGGAAGAGTCGTTGAAGAAATGGAAAAAATAAATTAAGAAAAAAATTATACTTTAAGATGGATGAGATAGACAGAAAAATGTTTTATGAGACACTTATAGAAATTTTAATGATAGGAGTAGTTGGAATTTATATAACCATGTGGGATAAAATATTTCTATTCAGTAAAAATATAAGCACTAAAATTATTTTCAGTTTCCTTGCTGTCGAAGTTGTATTTACTCTTAGTTTAATTTCAAAAAGATTATTTATCTATCGAAGAAGCATATTGAAGATTGTAAAAAATAGTTTCATAATTTGTATAATTCTTATATTACTCCTTTTTTTATCTTTATTGTAAAAATAAATTATTTTATCAAAATTTAAAAACTATTTTAACATAATAACTAAATGAAATTACGACACGCAATTTTTGCAGTAGTTTATTCTATAAAAAATAAAAAAGTTGAATATCTTATTCTAAAAAGAAAAAAACATTGGATTGGATGGGAATTTGTAAAGGGAGGGATTGATTTATTTGAAACGCGAAAAATGGCTGTCCGACGCGAAGTTAAGGAAGAAACAGGACAAAAAATTTTGAAAATAAAAAGATTTCATATTTCAGGACTTTACAAATATAAAAAGAAATTAGATGACAGACCAGGAGTTATCGGACAGACTTATCATTTATTTGCAGTTGAAGTTAAAAGAGGAAAAGTTTCTCTTGATAAAAAAGAACATTCAGGATTTAAGTGGATGAAATTTAGCGAGGCTGAAAAAAAATTAACCTGGAAAGATCAAAAGAAATGTTTAAAGATTGTAAACAAGTGGTTAAAGAATGAAATTTCGCGAAATTGAATTAAGTTCTGGAACGAAAATATTTCTTGGAAGAAATGCAGAACAGAATGATGAACTTATGAAAAAATTTAGGGGAAAAGAAAATACAATTCTGCATACAGTTGCTCCAGGAAGTCCGTTTTGTGTTATTGATAACTTAAGTCCAACTAAAGAAGAAATTTCTGAAAGTGGAGTTTATTGCGCAAAGTATAGCCAGGACTGGAGAGATAATAAGAGAGATGTTAAAGTAAGTATTTTTACTGGAAAGGATATTAAAAAAGAAAGGGGAATGGAAACAGGAACTTGGGGAGTAAAAAAATCCAAGACGAAAACTGTAAAGAAAGAGGATATTGAGTTGATGGATAAAACTATAAAAGTGGGTTCTTTTGAAAAAAGAACCTAACATGGTAGAAAACAGGAAGTTGAAAATTTTTACCAAAATATAAAAACCTATTGTAATTTATTTTCCTATGCCTCAAATAGAAATGCAATTAGGAAAAAACGGAATCACTGAAAATTTTATTGAAACATTAAAAAAATATTTTCAAAATCACGAACAAGTAAAAATTTCTGTTCTTAAAAGCGCACGAGAAAATCGAGAAGATATAAAAAAACACGTTGAAGAAATTCTTGATAAGTTAGGAAAAAATTATACTGCAAAAATAATCGGGTTCAAAATAATTCTAAAGAAATGGCGAAAAGATAAAAGGTAAATAATTTAATTAAATAGAATAATCTTGTGCAAGCATTTTACTAACTATATGTTCAGTCAAACTATCTAACGGATCTTTGTTTAAATCATCTAATTTTACACATTTATGTTTTGGAACTTTTATATTCGCGGTTACTCCCCTAAAACTCCATAATCCTTCGTAATTTTTTTTCGATTCTTTCTTTACATAAATATGGCTGCCTTTAGGTAATCCTTCTAAATCTTCAGTTGTCCTTACTTCAAATAAATAGTCCATTTTAAAAAATTAATTTTTATTGAGTTGCACAAGCTGCTGCTGAACCAGATGAAGAACCTGTTCCACTTCCAAATCCTGGTGATGCTTGATTTGTGTCTAACTTCTGAGAACATTCTGATGGAACATTATTGAACGCAGAACAAATTGCGCCTTTAACTCCTTCTGGGCTTCTGTCTGCTTGTGAGTTTACTCCATTAATAAATAATGTTGGACTTCCTGAAACTCCTTTGCTATTTGCATTGCTTACTTCTGAATTGTACATTGTTGAACCATCTGAAGTCATGCATGAGTTTATCTTTGAAGCATCAATTCCTAATTTAGAGAAGATTGAAGTTGTTTTTGTAAGAACACAAGTTGCATCTCCATTTGAACATGATGAATCTGTGTCGAATGCAAGAACATAATCTAAATATTTGTCAGGGTAATTTTTCTCGATGCATAATTGCCTTTGTGCTTCAACTTTTTCGAAATCGCCGTGCATTGCACCGATTTGTCTTATTGTGAAATCAATTTTATCTCCAAACAATTTCACAACGGGAATCATTGCTTTTTCCATTTGAGTTCCGTAAGGGCAGTATGCGAAAACATAAAGTTCAACTTTTGGCTTGTCTGATTTTTGAACAGTTGCTTGAGTATTTGAATTTGAGTTAGGTGAAGATACAGAATCTCCTGTTGGAGTTAATGATTCGGTGAATGATTTTCCGTCTTTGGTCATATATACGGGGATTATTTTTCCCTTGTAACTTAAATCAACTTCGTAAAGTCCTGAAACTTGTTTTACTGAATCGACTGATAAATTTTCAATTCCAACTGATTGGTAGAATTTTAAGAGTTTTTCACCAGCAGCTTTTGAGGAAATATTTCCTGTAAGTCCTCCAGTTACTGTTGAAATTAAAAGAACTACAATTAAAACTCCGCAGATTAATGTTGAAAGAACCCACGGGTTTTCTCTGAAGTGATTAGTCAAGTTTTTTTTATGATGCTCGTGAGAATGTTCTTGTTCGTGCTCTCTTTTTTCTTCTTCCATTTTAACTTTATAGAAATTCAATTTAAAAACTTTGTGGAGTTACAATTATAATTAATAAATAAATATTAAAAGTCTGATTGATATTTTATTCCATGGGTTATGATATTATTTTAGGAAGAGATGAATCGGATAAAAAAAATTTTGGGGACAAAGGATTGATTTATCTTGGAAGAGGTTATGTAAAAATGGGGCAGTATACTTCTCTGAGCAATAAAATTTTCATGGACGTTGCGAGAAGCCACGTTGTTCTTGTTGCAGGGAAAAGAGGTTCAGGAAAAAGTTATACTCTTGGAGTTATCGCTGAAGAAATTTCTAATCTGCCGAAAGAAGTCAGCCAAAATATTGCGTCGCTGATGTTTGACACTATGGGAATTTACTGGACAATGAAATATGAAAATGAAAAAGATAGAAAACTTTTGCAAGAATGGGATTTGAAAGCGAAAAATCTTCCAGTGAAAGTTTTTGTTCCTGCTGGTTTTTATGACGGATATTTGGAAAAAGGAATTCCTATTGACGAAAAATTTGCTTTGGATATCATGGAACTGACTCCTGAAGATTGGATTACAACTTTCGGTTTGGATATTACGAATCCAATTTCTGTTTTAATTCAGAGAACTCTCAGCAGATTAAGTGAGAAAGGAAGATTTGAAATTGCAGATATTATTTCGCTGATTGAAGAAGATGATAAGAGCGAGAGAGAAACAAGGAACGCGACGATTGGACTTTTTGAAGCAGCTGATGAATGGGGAATTTTTGCGAAGCGCGACGAGAAAGCGACAGAAGTTAAGGATTTAATTAATGCAGGAATGACTTCAGTTTTGGATTTGAGTGTTTACAATTCGGTTGGTGCTTTTAATATTCGTGCTTTAGTAATTAGTTTAGTTTCAAGAAAAATTTTCAATGAAAGAATGGATTCAAGAAAAACAGAAGAAATAGCGTCGGTGTCTAAAGGCATGAACATTTCATTTGTTTCTGAGAAAAAAGAAAATCCTCTTGTTTGGATTTTTATTGACGAGGCGCACGAGTTTCTTCCACTTAATTCAAAGACAGTTGCAACAGATGCTTTAGTTCAATTATTAAGAGAAGGAAGACAGCCAGGAATTTCTTTAGTTCTTGCGACGCAGCAACCAGGGCAGATTCATAGAGACGCGATGACGCAATCTGATATTGTTATTTCGCACAGAGTTACTGCACAGCCAGATATTGACGCGTTGAATTATATTATGCAGAGCTATTTACTTCAGGGAATTTCAGGATATATGAATGATTTGCCGTCGCTGAAAGGAAGCGCAATTATTCTTGATGATAATTCAGAAAGAATTTATCCTGTAAGAATTCGTCCGAGATTTACCTGGCACGGCGGAGAAGCTCCAACTGCGATGGGATATAAAAAAGAAATATAGGAATTATTAAAAAATTGTATTAAAAAGCGTGCGTAAGAGAACATATATCTTTACAATTAATACTGTAACCGAACCTAGAAAGATTATTAATATAACCGCAGTCAAAATTTTATGTTCCTTCATAAATTTATTTATTTTTTCTTTAACCTTATTCTTTTTAAACCAACTATAAAATCTTTTTTTATCTTTTTGAAAAAAATAAAATCCAATAAGAAGAAAAATCAACCACACATACCAAAATTTAGTTAGTAAAATAATTCCTACTCCGATAATAGACCCAAAGAAGTATGCTATCATACCTAATAAAACAAACAGGATAATAATAACTAAAAAACTTAATTTTAATGTTGTCCTGATTAATTTCATTTTAAATTAAGAAAAACCAAACTTAAAAATTTATCTAATAATGACTCAATCAGCAAAAGATATTAAAAGAAGTTTTACTTATTTTATTTGAATAAAAAATGACAGATTTACCAAATATGACTGGAAGCGAAGTTTCTGTATTTGTAGAGAATACATTAACCCAAATAAAAGATAGTATAAAAAAAGTTGGGGGAGATTTAACTGAACCAATTCAATTTGATTTAGCAATTACTGAAAAGAAAGAAGTCGGAGTATCTGGAGGATGGAAACAATTTATAGTTATTGGTGGCAAAAAAGAAAGCGAAAATGTTCAAAGAGTAAAATTCTCTGTTATAGTTTAATTTCTTAATTCCCAACATTTATAAATCCCTTTTTCCCGAAACGGCTTCGGAATTTAGAAAGGAATTATAGAAAATTATTTTATTTATTTTGTTTTTAGTTTACATTTCTTCTGTGAAGGAAGGAATCCTTTAACTTCTTCTTTTGATAACTGTCGATATTTATCACATTCATGTTTTAAATGCCAAGAAAATTTAGTTTCAAAACCGATATTTTCCACCTTCTTTCCAACTTCTTTTACAATTTTAATTGCTGGAACAAAATCTCCGTCTGAAGAAACCAATATTGCTGTATCGTAAGCGTTATTATAAGCCAACTTAACCATGTCAACTGCTAAGTTTATGTCATCTTCTTTTACCCTATAACAAACTTTGCCGTTGATTGTTTCTTTTTGCATTCTGCATAAAATTAAATTAAAGTAAGGTATTTTTCTTAATTTATCAAAAAATTTCTGTTGTTGGGCATAAACTTCCTGTCCTGTCTTTTTTGCATTTTTAGGAACAATGTAATTCTTATCCAAAGGTGCGGTATAATAATAAGTTCTTACAAGCATTCTATCTCCTACAATGGTTTTTATAAATTTTTCAAAATCAAAATCGGATAAACAATCTGGGTCGTTATTAATTATTTTTTTAACAATATGATAATGGTTACTTCCATCAATAAATACTATAACTTTTTCTTTGTCAGGCATAGAATTAGATAAGAAAAGAACTTAAAAATATATCTTAAAATAAGTCCCAGCTTTGCCGAAGCAATGCTGGGGAGTATATGATAATAATACTAAAGAGAGGTTTAAAAATTTTCCTAATTCCCCCTTTATATTTTTCCTTTCAATTTTCCCGAAACGGCTTCGGGATTTAGAAAGGAATTATAGGGAAATTATTTTAAACTTGCAAGGTGTTAAAATTATATGGCT
>Ga0334722_10005007_pt1 | contig 13545 bp, 8 predicted proteins | sample C3_bottom_MG_FD_207210 | JGI IMG/M metagenome (GOLD analysis project Ga0334722, IMG submission 207210) | Sediment microbial communities from Yellowstone Lake, YNP, Wyoming, USA - C3_bottom | ecosystem: Environmental > Aquatic > Freshwater > Lake > Sediment | place: USA: Wyoming | collected...
CGGCTAATCCTGTCGCTCTTTTGGAACAACGCCATAATACCTCTGATGTTAAGAGATATATTTTAGGCGGTAAGTTTGATTATAAAATTCCATATATACCTGACTTGAAAGCGACTTTAAATCTGGGTTATGACTATTATAATTCAGACGGACATGATATTACAGATCCGACAGCTGCATTTGCACAAAGACAGCCTGAAAATCAGATCATTGATTATTCTCAGACAAAGAAGAACAGCTTGTTAGATTTTTATTTAAACTATAAAAAAGAACTTGGCTTCAACAAAATTGATCTCACAGGCGGATATTCCTATCAACATTTTTATAATGAAGGATTCAATGCCAATAGAGCATGGGATCCGACAGTTCCTGGTGCGAAATCAACACCGTATAAAAATGAGTATTTCCTAATTTCATTCTTTGGCAGATTGAATTATACAGCATTCGATAAGTATCTGCTAACAGTAACTCTAAGAGATGATGGTTCCTCGAGATTTTCTAAAGATAACCGTTGGGGTCTTTTCCCGGCAGTTGCTGTAGCTTGGAAATTAACAGAAGAACCGTTCATCGGTAAATCGGAAATTCTTAATGAACTTAAACTTCGATTAAGCTGGGGAAAAACCGGACAGCAGGATGTAGGAACTAACTATTATCCTTATATACCGACTTATTCTACTAGTACACCTGGTGCTTATTATCAATTTGGAAATACATTCTATCCAACAATACGCCCGGATGCTTATGATGCAAATTTAAAATGGGAAACCTTAACTTCTTTAAACGCCGGGTTAGATTTTACATTACTAAATAAAAGAGTATCCGGTAATATCGAAGTGTACAAGAATACTTCCGATGACTTATTAAATAGTATCCCTATTCCGGTTGGTAGTAACTTCTCTAATTATTTGCTTACAAATGTAGGCTCAATGGTAAACAAAGGTGTTGAACTTGGTTTGAACGTTACCCCGGTTTTACAACAAGATTTTTCGTGGGAATTCGGAGTTAATCTAACATACAATAAAAATGAAATAACTAAATTAACCCTATCCGATGATCCGGCATACACAGGGGTAAACACAGGCGGTATTGCCGGTGGTGTTGGTAATAATGTTCAAAAATATCTTGTCGGTTATGCAGCAAGAACATTCTTCTTGTTTACTCAGGTATATGATGCTAACGGAAAACCTATTGAAGGTTTGTACGTTGATAAAAGCGGTCAAGGTGGCAGCGTTGCAGGTAATGAGTTGAATAAATATGCGTTTAAATCACCGGATCCGGACTATTTAATAGGTATATCTTCCAAAATCAATTATAAAAACTTTGATTTTAGTTTCTCCGGAAGATTGAGCTTAGGCAATTATGTTTATAATAACAACGCATCAAGCATTGCTTTGTATCAACAACTTTATAACCAAAGTGGATATACACAAAATATCTTAACTGATGTTAGAAAGACAAATTTCACAACAGCGCAATATTGGTCCAGCATTTACTTAGAAAACGGATCATTCTTTAAGCTGGATTATGTTAGCCTCGGTTATAACTTCACATCCATATTCGGTAATAATCTTAGCGGACGCGTAGGATTATCAGTACAAAATGTTTTTACAATCACCAAGTATAGCGGATTGGATCCTGAAGTTGACAACGGAATTGATAACAACATCTATCCACGACCACGCACCTACATGTTATCATTTAGTCTTAATTACTAATATTAGGAAGGAAAATAAATATGAAAAAAATAATATTTTTAACGCCATTAATAATTATCTCTGCATTCTTATTTTCATCTTGTACGAAAGATTTGAATGTAGAACCGATTGATCCAAATGTAAGTACATTAAATAATGTATTTAAGGATCAAACAGCATATAAACAAGCGCTGGCAAAAGTATATGCCGGCTTCGCTCTCACAGGTCAATCCGGAGGAGGCGGTGGAAACGCTGATATTCAAGGTATAGATGAAGGATTCAGTAGTTACATTCGTACATTATGGGACGTTCAAGAACTTTCTACCGATGAAGCAATTATGTCCTGGGATGATGCCACAATTAAAAACTTTCATTGGCAAACATGGTCGCCAAACGATGTGTTTCTTACAGCACTCTACTCAAGAATATACTTTACTGTTGCAGTAAGCAATGAATTTATTAGAAATGCCAATGCTGCAATGGGTTCAGCTTCCGGCACTTTTCTTAATGATCTTAAAGCTTTTAGAGCAGAAGCTCGTTTTGTACGCGCTCTTGCTTATTACCATGCAATTGATATGTTTGGTAATGTCCCTTTTATTACAGAAGCTGATAAAGCAGGCGCTTTTTTCCCAAAAAGAATTACTCGTGCTGAACTCTTTGCTTACATTGAATCTGAACTCAAAGATATGGATGCCGATTTAGTTCCTGCAAGACAAAATGAATACGGAAGAGCAGATAAAGCGGCAGCGTGGTTTTTGCTTGCAAAATTATATTTAAATGCAAAAGTATATACAGGCACAGAAAGATATACTGACGCACTCACTTATATTAACAAAGTAATTGCTGCTGGATATACTCTAGATCCCAAGTATGCACATTTATTCACGGCTGATAATAACACAAGCCCAGAAATTGTCTTCCCAATAACTTTTGATGGTCAGAACTCTCAGACATGGGGCGGCACGACTTTCTTAGTCAGCGGTTCGGAAGGCGGCAGTACAATGCCGTTACGCGGATTGGGCAGCTGGGGCGGAATGAGAACAATAAGAGAATTTGTTTCTAAGTTTAACTTGACTCAAAGTAATTTCGCTTCAAACTCGCAATACCAAGGAGCTGATAAAAGAGCAATGTTTTTCTTTGATCCTTCCAGCTGGACGTGGGATATCACTAATGTTGGTACATTCACCGAGGGAATTGGAGTTACTAAGTGGTCAAACCTTTCTGCAAACGGCGGACCTGCGCCAAACGCACACACCAGTTTTGCAAGTACGGATTTCCCAATGTTCCGTTTAGCCGATGCATATTTAATGTATGCAGAAGCAGTTGTTAGAGGCGGTTCAGGCGGTGATATTGGAACTGCCGTTGGTTATATAAATCAACTAAGACAGCGTGCTTACGGTAACAGTTCAGGAAATATTACTAATGCTGACTTAACTCTAAACTTCATTTTGGATGAGCGCGGTCGGGAATTATATTGGGAAGGTCAAAGAAGAACAGATTTAGTTCGTTTTGGGCAGTTTACAAACGGTACTTATGTTTGGCAATGGAAAGGAAATACTAAGAATGGAACACAGACCGGTTCTTACAGAGATTTGTTCCCAATCCCGATTAATGATCTGAATGCCAATCCGAATTTAATTCAAAATGCCGGCTATTAAAAAAATAGTTTAAGGAAGACAAAAATGAAAAAAATAAAAATAACATTAACAATATTTATAGCAGCGCTTGGTTTTCTGTTATCCTCTTGCGCAAGAGATATAACTGAACCGACGATTAGTTCAAGTCCTACAAAAGCAACAATTGCAGATTTATCAATAACTGCTGCATTTACTGTAAATAATGCAGATAGTTTAATAACATTTTCTTGGTCTGCCGCAGATTTCGGTTTTGCTTCTTCTACTACTTACGAAGTACAATTATCATCCAAAAACGATTTCTCCAGCAACGTAGCTACCCTTTTTACTACTCAGAAATTAAAAGGGACCTATAAAGTTGGAGATTTAAATACTTTATTATTGGCCTGGAATTTTCCTATAGGAACAGCTGTTACGGTTTATTACAGAGTCGGCGCGTCTGTTAATTCCAATGTTGCAACTGTTTATTCAGATACCAAAACAAAGAGTTTTACTCCTTATGATGCAGTGATAAATTACCCGATGATCTATGTTCCCGGTGCATATCAGGGTTGGTCTCCAGGAGCTGATAATGGAAGATTGTATTCATACGGATTTAATTCAGTATACCAGGGTATAATAAGAATTAAAGATGGTACTAATGCTTCAAGTGAATTCAAAATTGCTCCGGCTCCAAATTGGAACAATAGCTGGGGCGGCACTCTTACCAAAACCGGTAATAATTATGCAGGTTCTCTAAACTCATCCGGTGGAAATTTCTCAGTTGCAGCAGGCGTTTATGCGATTACTGTTGATGTAAATGCATTAACAATAACACTAACCAAAACGGACGATTGGGGAATTATAGGTGATGCAGTTCCTACTACTGGTTGGAATTCAAGTGTACCGATGTTCTATAATGGTCAAAGAAAAGTATGGGAAATTACTACTAATTTGAATGCAGGCGGACTTAAATTCAGAGCAAACGACGCATGGGATCTTAATTATGGCGATACCGGCGCAGATGGTACTCTGAATGCAGGTGGCGATAATATAGCAATAGCAACTGCAGGCAATTACTTAATCCGGTTTGATCCTGTAAAACTAACATATACAATCAAGAAAAATTAAGTTACCTATTAAGCAAAAAAAGCTGCCTCAACAGGGCAGCTTTTTTTATTTTAAAGAAGAATAAACAAAAATTATTTCAGCGTGCAGATTACTATTTGATACGGGCTAAGAGTTAATTGATTTTTATTTTTACCAAGATCGAATTTTCTTCCGCTTACTAAATCAGTCATCACTTTGGTGTTTAGTAAACTTTTAATCTTTGCGGAAGAGATTGATTTTTTCTCTGCATTGTTATTTAACAGAATAAATATTTTTTTGCCTTCATACTCTCTTGTAAAACCTAATATTCTGTTCTGATCATCAACATAATTAAAATCCACACTGCCTAATGATAAAACTTTATTCCGGTTTCTTATTGAAATAATTTTTTGATACCACTTAAAAAGAGTTTTATCAAACTTTACTTCATCGGCTGGTCTCGGTAAACCAAACGGATGAGTCGTTTCGGTTTCATATTTAAATTCTTTCCAAACCATTGGTTTGCGGCAATCGGGATCGTCTCCGCCCCACATACCGGCTTCATCTCCATAATAAATTTGCGGTGCGCCCGGTAATGTGAATTGTATTCCAACAATCAGTTTTTGTTTCTCTCGTTCTTCTGCATTCGGTTTTCGGACATCGAATGTCTTTGTCTGTGCAGGATTCCCGCCATGATCATAAAGAATATCCGGATTAACGATTTGAGATGAAATGCGTTCTACATCGTGGCTGTCAAGCATATTCATCATTACATAATTATTTTCTTTTGGATACTGAGTATACAAAGTGTTGAGACTGTCAATAAATCCTTGTGAACCAATTTGATCTTTTTTATTTATAACAAAATTTTTAACATCACGTGCAAAACGGTAATTCATAACTGCATCGAACTCATCACCTTTCAGCCACGGTGAAGCATTCATCATTTTATAATTCTTCCAATCGTCCCACCAAATTTCTCCGACAATATATGCGTTTGGATTTATTCCTTTCACCCAGGTTCTAAACACTTTCCAAAAATTATGATTAACCATTTCCGCAACATCTAAACGCCAGCCGTCAATTCCATCATTAGGGTTACCGTCTCCATTTGGGTCCATCCATCTTTTTACTATTTCATGAATATGTTCGCGCGGACCTTTTACAAGTCCGTTTTCATCTTCGCGAATTTCAGGCAAATCTTTTACACCAAGCCATCCTTCATAATCGAATTTTTCCCCCGTTGAAGGATTATCCCACGATTTTATTGTGTACCAATCTTTGTATTTAGATTTTTGCTGATTCTTTACAATATCTTGAAACGCCCAGAAAGTTGTTCCGGTATGATTGAAAACTCCGTCAATTATTATTTTCATTCCACGTTTATGGCATTCGCTGATTAATTTTAAAAAAAGTTTATCTGCAGTTGTCCATTGCCAAGTTGAAGGATCGCCGGGATTTTCTTCCGCCCAAATTTCTCTGTCTTTTTGCGGATCGGGTCCAAAATTGTTATCAACGTGATGATACATAGAAGCATCGTACTTATGAAGAGAAGGTGATTCAAAAATTGGATTCAAGAAAATTGCGTTAACACCCAACTCTTTTAGGTAATCGAGTTTATTGATTATACCTTGAATATCGCCGCCGTATCTGCGGACGCCGGCGTTCCAATAAAAATCTTTTCCCGTTTTAACTTCCCATGGCTGCAGTTTATACCAATCACTTGTCCATGGATGATTCTGCCATCCTTCAGGAACAAAATATGGCCACGCGCCTTTCATGTCTTCTGGTTTTGGATCGTTGAAGATATCGCCATTGGAAAACCTTTCTGGAAATATTTGATACCAGATTGCTTCTTTAGCCCATGCCGGAACACGGTCTAATGGTTTTTGCTGTTGCGCAGAAGTGTAAAGAAAAGTAATTATTACAAACAAAGTAACATATTCTACTATTTTCATTTTTGATCTCACTTCTAAATGTGTTCTTAAATTACGCTTGTAATATATTTATCTTTAGATAGAATGATAAAGTAAAAATGAATCCGTTCAGTATGGAGAATTAAGTTTTTTTTTTCTATTGTTGTGGGCGCTTTTTTGAAAAGTGTGTTGTAAATGGAGAGTTGGCAGAGTGGTTGAATGCGGCGGTCTTGAAAACCGTTATAGGTGTAAGCCTATCCGGGGTTCGAATCCCTGACTCTCCGCGAAAGGCTTAAAACAAATTGTTTTAGGCCTTTTTTGTTTTAGATGGGTTCTGTGTAGTCTGTCTATATGTGTGGAATCTACCTAGTTGGTCACTTTTCGGTCCTCGTTATTTTTCGAACCTTCGACTCCATTGATATGATAGAAATGAATTTGTTAGAGAATATACAATTTGCAGAAAAAAAGTATTTGGATTTTTAAGCATGAATCTAATTTTGAGTTACTTCTTCAGAAAAACAGCTTCCAGTTGGAGTTGAGTCCTAGATTTGACAATTCCTAGGAGAAAAAAGAGCAAAGATTTTATCATGGTGAATTTTATTAATTGGTTTTTTGATGTCAAAATATGTATTTACGATTAGAATGATTGCTTTATTCACGGACTAAATTTTTAATAGGAACAATCATTATTCCGTTTTCTTATAAACTCTAACATATTCCACTTCCATTCTTTGTGGAAAAATATTATTATCAATTCCTTGTGTACCACCCCAGTCACCACCTATAGCAAGATTAAGAATCAGATGAAAATCTTTAAAGAATGGCCAGTACTGCCAACCTTTGTTCTCATTAGCAACGGTGAAATAAAGTCTGTCATCAACAAAAATTTTTATCTGGTCGGCTGACCACTCCATTATGTAATTGTGGAAAGCTGTGGAACAATCGGGGATTTTCGTTGTTGCTGTTTTCTGATTTCCATTTGTCCAAACATATTTATTACAATGAGTAGAACCGTGAATAACCCCTTGATCGTAGCCTACATGTTCCATAATATCAATTTCACCGTTATCTGGCCAAGAACCATTTCCAAGATTCCAAATTGTAGGTAACATCCATATTGCAGGCCATGTCCCTCTTCCAGATGGAAGTTTTGCTCTTATCACAAAACGACCATAAGTCCAATCGCCACGATTCTTCGTTACAAGTCGTGCGGAAGAATATGTATAATTATTATAGTTATCTAATCGCGCTTCAATTATAAGTTTTCCATTTTCAACGCGCGCATTCTCCAATCTCTTGTCTGTATATGCTTGAGCTTCGTGATTTACCCAGCCGGGAGAAGCTACATCATAACCCCATTTCTTAGAATCGGGAAGCCCTGTGTAATTAAATTCCTCAGACCACACCAAATTCCATCCAGCTATTGAAGTTGAATCTGCGACCTGGGTAGGGGGCTCTGTTGTCTGTTGGCTACAACTGGTTTGGGATAGAATTAGCATAAATATTATAACAGAAACAATTTGACGTCTCATATAAACTCCGGAGAAATTATCATCCATATGTTAGTAATATTTTTTACGATAGTTAAAATAAAATTTGATAAATCATAATCCAATTTTATCTGCGTTTGTTTTGGGAAGATTGAAATTGACTTTTTAGTTGATATTAAAAGGGAAGAATATTCCTTTGAAGAACCGCACATAATAATTATGCAATTTTTAATTATCTTCTGCCTCAAAATTAAATGAATATTTCTTATGTCAACATAATATTTTTGCCAGGTGATCCAAATGAAATTCAATTGGAAGATGCAGTTTTTGTTCTTTATAACTCTGTTTCAAACAATAAACGTTTATCCTCAGCAAAACAAAGAGATAGTGGCTAAGGCTGGAGATATAGTTATCTCGAAAGATGAGTTCTATAAACGGTACGAATTCACTCCTCACTTAAAGACTAAAACGGCTTATGATTCTGTTACTACAAAACGCGATTTCATTTATACATTAGTTGCCGAGAAACTTTTAGCTCAAGCGGCTAGATTAGATAAAGTTGATAAGTCTCATGATTTTGACATAATGATGAGATATCTCCGTAATATTTATCTGCGTGATGCTCTCTATAAAGCAGAGGTTAAAGATAAAATTGTAATACCGGATTCCGATTTGGTTAAGGGGAAAAAAAGAATTTTAAAATCTTTCCGCACAAAGTTTATTTTTTCAACCGATGAACAAGAAATTAAAAAAATATTTTTGGACATATCTAACGGTGCATCATTCGATTCGCTTTTAGCCGAGCGACCGGAAAGCAGTGAACAAAAAGAGACCGAAGAAGTTACTTTCGGAACAATGAACGAAAAACTGGAAGATGTGATTTTTAATCTTGTACCGGGCAGTGTAACAGTTCCTATACAACTGCAGGAAGGCTGGTATATATGTAAAGTCTTTTCTGTTACCGAAAAAATATTCTTGGACGATAGTGATAAAAGAAATGTTGAAAAAGTTGTTGCTGCAAGAATTGAAGATAAAATCTATCAAGCTTTCTACAAGAATTTTTTCAAAGGAGTTAAAATAAGTGCCGATCGAGAACTTTTTGCAAGGTTAGTCAGTGCCATTTACCAGTATGTAAAAGAGAACGAAACATTGTTCAAGGAAAAAAGAAATAATAAAATCCGCCTTGTTGAGAAAGATATCTACCCGATAGAAGGAAAGATTTCCAAAGCGGATCTAAATTTAATATTTATAAAATTTCCTGAGAATCCGGTATTGCTTTCTCAATTTTTAGATCATTTTATGTTGGAAGGATTTGAAATCGAAAAAAATGATGAGGTAAATATTAAAACCAGATTAAATTCCTTTGTGAAAAATTTTATACAAAATGAGCTTCTTGTAAGGGAAGCTTTAAGGCGCGGCTACGATAAATTGCCTGAAGTTGCATCAGAATTAAAAATGTGGCAAGATTTTTATCTATCAAGATTAATGATGAAAAAGATTTTTGTTCAAGAACCAGTTACAGATGATGAAGCTTATAATTTTTTTGTTAAGAGTAATCAAATTATTACTCAACCGGACGAAGTTAAGATTGCGGAGATTTTGGTCGGTGATCTTTCTTTGGTAGAAAATATTCTGAACGAAATTGACAAGGGAAAAGATTTCAAGGAGTTGGCGGCTAAATATACAATTCGAGATTCTCTAAGAACAAAAGGTGGAGTATTCGATTATTTCACTGTTACAAAAAACGGTGATCTTGGCAAAATAGCCCAGCAGATGAAAATCGGAGAAGTCTACGGACCAATTAAAATTCCGGAAGGATACTCAATAATTAAGCTTCTTGATAAGAAAGAGGGCAAGAAGATTCAGTTTGAAAAGTTTGAAGAAGCAAAGGAAGAGATAAAAGACATTTTGCGTACAGATAAAATGTATAAAAAGCTTGATGATGAAACTGCGAAGTTAGCAATTAATCATGGAGTTGAAATTAATGAAAGCGTCTTGAATTCAATTAAAGTTACCAAGATCAACATGATGGTATTTAGAAGATTTGGGTTTGGAGGTCAATTGGTTGCCGCTCCATTCTCACCTGATTTTTCAAGCTGGTTTAGGGTTTACGAGCAATTGAAGAAAAAATTATCTTTATAGAAATTATCTTTACTTGTTTCTAATAATGAGAAAAATTGTTTCATGAAAAACTTTTTTCAGAAAATAACATTGTATTTGCGCACATATTACATTTCCGTTGTGCTTATAACACTGAGCGTTGTTGCAGTGTTGATTTTTATGATATTATTAGGAATACTTACTGTTAAAGATGAAAATCCGATCAAGAAAATATATTTTGCCGATAATATATCTTCAAGCCATAAGATTCTTATTGATAAATTTAATAAACTTAATGAAGGCAAAATTGAAATTGTTCCGATCGATCTTCCATTTGAAAAATTTAGCACGAATGAAAGAAAAGAATTATTAATCAGATCTCTACGTAGCAAGAGTGATCGTATTGATATTTTTTCCGTTGACCAAATATGGGTGCCGAGATTTGCAAAATGGATAGAACCACTTAACAAATATTTTAATACAAAGCAACGCAGCCAGATTCTTGATAGAGTTTTGGAAACATGTTATTTCAAGGATACTCTTGTAGCAATACCTCTCTATTTCGATATTGGAATGATGTATTGCAATGATCTTCTTCTTAAACAAGTGCCTAATTATAAAGGGATAAAACAGGAACTGCAGAATTCAATCACGTGGGAAAGATTTTTAAAAATTGGTGAAGAAATGAAGAAGAATGGAAAACCATTCTATCTTTTCCCTGCGGATAATTACGAAGGCTTAATGTGTTCCTTTGTTGAGATGCTCGCCTCTCAGAACGAAAAACTATTTGTAAATGATACAGTGCGTTTAAATTCTAAAGCATCTGAAAAATCGTTGCAGCTTTTAGTCGATTTTGTAAACAACAAAAAAATCTCTCCAGAGGAAGTAGTCGGTTATCGTGAAACGGAAGCTTATTATCACTTTGTAAAACAAAACGGTGTATTTCTTAGAGGATGGCCCGGTTTTTACAAATGGTACAGAGAAAATATCGAGGATAAAGATGTGTCAAACGTTTTTGAAAAATTCCCATTGCCGCATTTTGAAGGCGGTAAACCTGCCAGCATTATGGGCGGTTGGAATTTAATGGTATCAAAATATTCTACAAAGAAAAATGAAGTGATGGAGTTTATAAAATTTCTAATGAGCGAAGAAGCGCAAAAAATATTATATCAAACCGGCGGATACTTACCCATAAGGAAATCGATCTATTCTGATAGCGCGTTCATCAGAAAAAACGATGAGCTCAAGTTTTATTATAAACTTTTAAAAACTTCAGTTCAAAGACCTTTTTTAGAAAAATATACCAGGTTCTCAGACATAATTGCTTTCTATATCAATAATGCTATGCGTGATAAGATGACTGTTAAGGAAGCGCTTAGTAAAGCACAAAGAATAATTAATTCTGGCGATGTTTTTATAAAATAGAAATGGTTTTATGAAAGAGCAAACCTCTGATAATTATAAAAAATATCATTTCAAGTTCAAGCACGTAACAGTTCTGTTCATAGGACTAATAATTTTTCAGTTAATCCTTTCATACGTTCACAAAAAAACTCTTCGTAACTTTGTTGATAATACACAGGAATGGTTTCAAAAAAATTCTGCAGAAAAAATAGCCAATCTAAGTGCAACAACTCTTGAACTTCTTCTTGAAAATTCAAGACTGAACATACCCGAAAGTGAAACAGATAGAAGAAAATTAATCCAATTTTTCGATATAATTTTAAACCAGCAAGTACTTCAACAAAATGTTGAGGAAGTTTGCCTTCTTGTTGAAGACGGAAGCAAAGTTCATGCAATTGATGATGGTCACATGCTTTTTTCATTTATCACGACGCATAAAATTGAGGAGCCGGATGCGTCCTCAAGACATACTCTTGCAATTAAAATGTATGACAGTGTTAGAACTGAACTTATGAAGAGCGAACAGATTACAAACTTATTGAGGGATAAACAGACTTATCACATATTCGTTCCGTTTGTCCCCAACGGTGAGTTTATCGGAGCTCTTTACATGCGTAATACTGCCGACGTTTCTTTTATCCAACGCGAAATTGTTGCAAGTTATGAAGAGACTTCGATTATTTATTCCGCACTTTTTCTATTAGGTCTTCTCGCAATGTATTATGTATCAACTTACACCGTTAAAGAGAGAGACGAGGCGCAGAAACTTTTACTTGAAGAGCATGAGTACAGCATTAAGAAACAGATGGATCATGAAAAGGAAGCGATGTTTACGAAACGAATTTATCACACTCATCATAAAGCAGAAAAAGTGATGGGATTTATAAAAGACGACCTACGCACACTTACGCCGGAAAACATTAATGATGTTAAAAATCGGGTTACCCGATATTCAAATTTTATTTCAAGAGTAATTTATGATATGAAGTGGTACGATCCGCCGGTCCAAACTATCAGAAATTCCGTCTTTAGCACCAATCTAAATGAGGTAATACAATTTATTGTTGAAAATATTTTTAACCGGACCGCCCGCAAATCCGGTTCATTTGAAATTGTGTGGGAACTTGATGAAAAAATTCCGCCAATTAACATAAACGAATTTGTTGTTTGGGAAGTAATAGAGCCGCTGATCCAAAATAGTATTGATCACTGCGGTGATGTTAATTTATTAATTAAAATTGTGACTGAATTTAATGTAGAAACCAGGACAACGGTATTACAGATATCGGATAACGGAAAAGGAATTGAGCCCGATTTGCTGATACGCGATGAACACGGCGTCAAAAAATTATTTTTAGAGAATGTAACTACTAAGATCAATGAACAGCAGAATTCTGGCTATGGTTGTTATATTGCTTACCAAATTTCGAAACAAAGGTGCGGCTGGGAGATTGATGCTGAAAATCTAGCCGGGGGCGGCTGCAGATTTACAATTACAATTCCGAATTAATCATGGAGAATTAGTATGGCAAACGATGAGCAGATAAAAATTCTCTTGATAGAAGATGAAGATTTTGATATGAGACGTGTCGAGAATACGATAAAACCCTTCTCCAATAGAATTACTATTCTTGATGTAGTCTCCGACGGCAAATCAGCCATTGAATTGTTGGAGAAGAAAAAATATTTATACGATGTTGTTATAATGGATTTTCAAATTGCAGGTGGATTGCGCGGTGAGCAGTTAATAAAAAAAATTAAAGATTCCGATTCCTCTATACAAATTATAGTTATCACAAAAATGACAATCAATATTACCGATTACGAATTTGCTCACAGGTTAATTGAAGCAGGCGCGTTTTGGTATTGCACAAAATATCCAGGTGATATAGAAGAATATATTTATCAGCCGACCGATTTTATACTTAGCATCTTTAATGCTTATGAAAGGAAAAAACTGATACGTGAGAAGCAGAAATCAAATCAAAAGTTGCATAAGAACGTTGAAGATTTACTTGCTAGTAAAAAAATATTAGGCGTTTCAGAGATTGCCGAACGGATGCGTGCACAGATTGAAAAGTATTCCAAAAGTAATGTGCCGATTCTTATTACCGGATCTTCGGGAACAGGGAAGGAATTGATTGCATATAATTTACATTACAGCAGCCAGCGAAAATATGAGAATTTTATTCCTATCAATTGCGGCGGAATTCCTGACCAGTTAATTGAAAGTGAATTA
>Ga0334722_10005008_pt1 | contig 13545 bp, 10 predicted proteins | sample C3_bottom_MG_FD_207210 | JGI IMG/M metagenome (GOLD analysis project Ga0334722, IMG submission 207210) | Sediment microbial communities from Yellowstone Lake, YNP, Wyoming, USA - C3_bottom | ecosystem: Environmental > Aquatic > Freshwater > Lake > Sediment | place: USA: Wyoming | collected...
GGAGCGATTCTCCACGGTTTCGATCGATATCACCGAGCGCAAGAAAGCGGAGGAGGCGCTCCAAACCAGCGAAGCGCGCTACCGGCGCATCACCGAGGGCCTCACGGATTATCAATACACCGTGCGCGTTGAAAACGGCCGCGCGATTGAGACGAAGCAAAGTCCCGCCTGCGAGAAGGTGACCGGGTACTCGGCGGAGGAATTTATTGCCGATTCCTACCTCTGGATCCGCATGGTCGCTCCGGAAGACCGCGAACTGGTTAAAGAAAACGTACACCGGGTTTTAGCGGGAAAGGATGTCCCCTCCATCGAGCATCGCATCACCCGCAAGGACGGAGAGACGATCTGGGTAAGCGACACGATCATCCTGTTCAGGGATGCCTCCGGAAACCTTCTTTCGTACGACGGAGTGATCAAGGACATAACGGTTCGCAAGCGGAGCGATGAGCAGACGCGGCGTTCACTCAGGGAAAAGGAAGTTATGTTGAAAGAAATCCATCATCGCGTAAAAAACAATATGCAGGTCATCTACAGCCTGTTGAGCCTCCAGGCAAAGACCATAGCGGACAAAAAGGTGCGCGCCCTGTTCGAAGAAAGCCAGAACAGGATCAGCTCAATGGCCCTGATTCACGAAAAACTCTACCAGTCGAAGGATATGGCCCATATCGACTTCAAAGAATATCTGCAAAGCCTTGTCCGGAACATTGCCGGCGCCTTTAAGCGGCAGGAGGTTCACGTGTCCGTGGACATGGATAGCCTTGCACTTGATGTGAATGCCGGCATTCCCTGCAGCCTGATCGTGAACGAACTGGTATCGAACTGTCTGAAATACGCATTCCCCCGGGGAAGAAAAGGAACAATCAAGGTCGGAATCAGCAAGGACAGCGAAGGTCGCAATGTCCTGACGGTTGCGGACAACGGCGTCGGTTTCCCGGAGAACATCGATTTCCGCAACACCCCGTCGCTTGGCCTGCAACTGGTCAATGTGCTGTCCGGGCAGCTCCAGGGAACAATAGCGCTTGCACGTGACGGAGGGACGACGTTCACAATAACGTTTGCGGGGAAGTAGGGACAATTCGTGAGGGTAGCGTTATTACGCTCGAATCCTCGGGAGAACAAAATGGTCAAAAAAAGAATTATGCTGGTGGAGGACGAGTCCGTGACTGCCATGGACCTCAAGTCAAATTTGATACAGCTTGGCTATGAGGTCCCGGCGATCGTGCCGAGCGGGGAAGAGGCGGTCCGCATCGCAGCCGAAGTGAGACCGGACCTGGTACTGATGGACATTACCCTTGCCGGCCTCATGAACGGCATACAGGCCGCTGATGAGCTCAGGAAGACCCTCGCCATTCCCATTGTCTTTCTGACCGCCCATGCGGATGCCGCGACGATCGGACGCGCCAAAACCACCGAACCCTTCGGGTATCTTACCAAGCCATCCAGCATTGACACCCTCATGAGCACGATCGAGGTGGCGCTGTACAAAGGTGAAGCGGATGCGCTGCGCGGAAAAGCCGAACAAGCATTGCAAAAAAGCGAAGAAAAGTATCGCACGGTGGCGGATTTCACCCATGACTGGGAATTCTGGATCGGACCGGACGAGAGCTTCATCTATAGCTCACCCTCCTGCGAAAAGGTCACCGGTCATTCAGCAGCGGCGTTTGAACAGGACCCTTCCCTGCTGAAGCGGATTGTCCATCCTGATGACGTCACGCTGTATAGCGATCACCGCCATGGGGCGAAGACGGGGAATGCCGACGGAGATATTGAATTCCGCATCCTGCATGCAGACGGGGAGACGCGGTGGATAGCCCATGTTTGTCAACCGGTCCATGATGCTCAGGGAAAATTCATCGGCACCCGGGGGAGCAACCGGGACATTACAGCGCGCAAGTCAGCGGAACTGGAACGGGAGCAGGTGATCCTGGAGTGGCAGGAAGCCCTGGCAAAGGTCAAGACCTTAAGCGGCATGCTTCCGGTCTGCGCCTCATGCAAAAAGATCAGGGACGATCAGGGCTACTGGCAGCAGATCGAGGCGTACATCAGCGACCATTCGGAAGCCGAGTTCTCGCACGGCATCTGTCCGGAGTGCGCTGAAAAAATTTACGGGGAATATTACAAAAAGAAATCGTGAGATTTGCCGTAGCGTAGTGCGGACGCCCTGGTGTCAATGGCAATAGTGTCTGTTGTTGCGGCAAGGGCGCAAGCCTTGCGCCCCTGGCGCGGAAAGATCAATTCCGATGTGCCGTCATAATGCCGAATGAAGCCCCTCACCCTGCCCTCTCCCCTCGGGGGAGTGGATAAAGGCGGGGTGGATGTTCCCGGGCGATACGGTAATTCGTTCGGAGTACACGGCGGCTGATCTCCCTTGCATCTTCGCCCTACTCCAGGATCTTCAGCGCATAGCAGCACATGTGGTTGTCGAGGATCTTGTCCACCACCTCTTTGGATATGCCGGTCTCCGCCATCCATTTTTCCGCAAATCCTTTTTTGCCTCCCCCGGACTTGCACCCCAGCTGGATGACGCTGATCTTCTTCCCCCCGATCCTGATCTTTTCCGCGATCGCGCTCCGCATGGGCTGATGCACGGAGCAGAACGGACTCACCCCGGCGCCCTCGCCGACCCGGTACTGGTCGGTAATGTTGCTCGGCTTATTGAATTCAGCGGTGAAGTCGGCGAATCCGTCCGGCAGTTTTTCAAACACCTTCGTATAGTTCTTGATGGACGGCCCGAAGGGACAGAGCTTCAGACCGAACACAAAGTTCCCGGCATGGGTCGCCTTCCCCTCTATGACCGTGATCGGATTGGTCGCGCCCTCGATAGCCGCAACATAAGCGTCAAAGGTCGGATAATCGACCTCGGCGATCCGTTCAGCGGTCTTGATGGCGTTTCTGATCAACGTTCCCTTTGCGCTTGCCGCTCCGCTCAGCGTTATCATGACCTTGATCATGTCGAGAAAACTGAGATGCGCTATGTCGAGGATATTTTCTTCGCTCATATTGTATTTCTCCCTGTCGTATTATATCGCCGCAGCGAGCGCCAGTTCGTGGCTGTGCTTCTTCAGTTTCAGGCGGATCATGCCGAGGTTCGCGTCCTTGTCGGCAACGATCACCAGGAACGCGTCCTCGCCGATCGGCGCAAGCAGCACCGGCCCTTTTTCGAACTCGATCATGCTGATCAGCATCGTCCCTTTGTCGAGCTGCCGCCCCATGGAGTCCGAGGCGCCGAAGCCGCTCGATGCGATCGCGCCGATCATTTCCCGGTCAATACCGCTTCGCGCGATGCTGTCGAGCAGAAATCCGTCGCGGGCGACCAGGCAAACCGCTTCTATGTTTTCCAGTTTGGATAGCTCGCTCAATATCTCACGTGTCGTCGCCATGTTTTTCTCCTTCGAAGTCGTTCCTGATGCCGGCTGCTGTTCGCCACGCTCGGCGCCCTGCGTCTCCCTCATCTGGACCTTGACCGTATTTTGCGCTCCCGGTGTCCTCTGCTGCTCATCCAGCAAGCGGTAGCCTTCCAGGAGAATAAACCCCAGTGAGCTGGTGATGTTCCTGTCCTTCTGTCTGCAGAAGCTGTCGATCTCGATGGCGGGATCGTTCCAGCATACGATATCGAGAGCGGCCTGCTCGTGCTTGTCAACACCGTTATCGGCATCGATAAGCACGCCTTCCTGGAAATAGAGGAACCCCTTCTTCCCATGCGAGCCGATGCTGAGGGTGCAGGTCTTCCTCTCCATCTCCACGAGTTGAAGAAATGCGGGCAGGGTTATCCCGTGGATGTAGCCCTTCGAGACCGCATGCAGCTCGGCAAAGAGATGCTCGACAAAGTCCTGAAAGTCAATGGGCTTTTCCAGGATTTTGAAGGCCCCCAGGCTGTTCAGCCGCGCCTTGATCTCGGGCGTGCAGTAGGCGCTCATGACAATGACCGGTATATGCGGATGGTTCTTACTCATGAAAGCAAGAAGACCGAACCCGTCCAGTTCCGGCATCTTCAGGTCCGTGACCACCAGGTCGATGCCGCGCGTTTGAAGCGCCTCGACCGCAGCCTTGCCGTTCGGAGCCGTTACAGCTTCAAAATCCGCGGCATAGGCATCGAGTCCCTGAAGCAGGCTCAGGAGAAATGATTTTTCGTCATCGACGATCAGAACGGTTTTCAGTTTTCCTTTTTCCATAACGCCGCCATAAATTGCAATGACCGTGCCAGTGAAAAGCAGTACCGGTAACCTTATGCCGATCAAGGCGTTCATTGTGATTTCAATGGGATGGCTCAACGAGCGTATCCGGCGCCGGTATCAGCGGGCTATGTCAATCTGACTACGTCAAAATGCTGGAGCGGTTTGACCGGGATAATAATCCGGATCGCGCCGGAATTATTTTTGTTCTTGACAAACAATGTAACAGGTGATACATTGTAATCAAGAGTTACACAATTCAACCAGGAGGCGCCTTATGAGAACCCTTTTAGAGAAACTCACCGAGACCTTTGCCGATGCCGCCCTTCTTGAAATGGGCATTTATCCGGACCGTCCGGCCGCGGTCGTAAAACAGAGCCTGCAAGAAGAGTTGGAGGAGGAGTTTATGGAGATCGCCTTTGCCGAGGAGGCCGACTACGAGGACATCCATGCAACGATCCTCCGGGAGCATGGCGACGCCTGCCTGGCTCATTGACCAATGGCTGAGCGCAGAATGCTCTTAAGGCGAGGCAACCATGACCAGGGAAGGTAAACAGGAATGGCTCCTGATCTTTTACAGCGTACCCTCGCACCCGGTGAGCAGCCGCATGAAGATCTGGAGAAAGCTGGTACGGTCCGGGGCGGTGCAACTCAAGGGCGCTGTGTATGTCATTCCCGCCACCGATGAACACCAGGAGTTCTTTCAATGGCTCATCGGCGAGGTGCGGTCGCTGGGAGGTGATGGCGCCTTCTTCAGAAGCTCGTCGATCGAGACCATGAGCGACGCGGAAGTGCGCGAGCTTTTTATCAGCCGGATCAGTGAGGAATACCGTGGCCTGGACAAAACCGTTGCCGCGCTTGAGCAGAGGGTACAAAGCATTAGAAAGGGAACGAAGCTCCAGGACAAAGCCAGCTTGACCGGGGAGCTTGCGAAAGCAGCCAGGGACTTTGAAGATATTCGGAAGCGGGATTTTTTTTCCTCCCCATCCGGAGAGACGGTGAAAAAACGGCTGCAGCAGCTCGGGTCCGGCCTTAAGCACCTGGACAAGACCAGCCCCGGAGAGACAGCAACGATATCGCCCAGGCGCGCCGAAAAATACCAGGACCGGATCTGGTTAACGCGGAAAAAACCCTTTGTGGACCGTATGGCGTCAGCGTGGCTCATCAAACGGTTCATTGATCCCAGGGCTACATTTAAATTCATCGAAGAGCGTGAACTGGCCGCAGGCGGCCCGGATACCACTGCCTTCGACCTGCGAAACGGCGAGTTCACCCATGTGGGCGAACTCTGCACGTTTGAAGTGCTGGTCAAGGCCTTCGGTATCAGAGACAAAGCAGTAAAGCAGATCGCCGAGATCGTTCACGATCTTGATGTGAAGGACGAGAAGTATGGCAATGTCGGGACGGCCGGTGTTGAGGAAATACTTACCGGAATCCGCAAAACCGGCAAGGACGATAAAGACGCGCTGGAAAGAGGCATGGCAGTGTTCGAGATGCTGTACCAGTCTAAGACAGCATGACCTACAGGTGTTGAGACGCGAAAAAGAACTTAAAGATTTCCTCCGTGCCTCTGTGTCTCCGTGGTGAAATATGCCGTTGACCCTCAACCCTAAGGAGTTCCTACAATGGCTCAAAACACTATTCCTTTCAAAGAAGCGGCGCGCTACTGGCTGAAACTGGGATTCATCAGCTTCGGCGGCCCCACCGGCCAGATCGCCATAATGCACAAAGACCTGGTCGAGAAAAAGAAATGGATCGCCGAGGACCACTTTCTTCAGGCACTGAACTTCTGCATGCTCCTTCCCGGTCCCGAAGCGCAGCAGCTCGCCACGTACATCGGATGGCTTCTGAACGGGAAGTGGGGCGGGATCGTGGCAGGAGGTCTGTTCGTTCTCCCTTCCATATTTATCCTCTGGCTATTCGCCTGGATGTACGCATCGCTCGGCGCCGTGCCCGCCATGGCAGCGCTCTTCTATGGCCTGAAACCCGCAGTGGTGGCCATTGTTCTCGAGGCGGTCCTGCGCATCGGGAAAAAATCGCTCAAAACAAGGTCCCTGTATTTCCTTGCCGCAGCGGCATTCATCGGGATCTATTTCTTCAATATCCCCTTCCCGATCATCGTACTCTCCGCCGGGGCGATCGGCTACATTGCCGGGACGCTGGCGCCGGGCCTGTTCTCTGCAACAACCGCGAACACGATGGCTCCGCAGGTTACGATCGTTGCGGAAAAAGCCGCTGAGTCCCGCAGCCTCGGATGGCAGCGCTTTGTCAAGGTGCTGTCCGTCTTTCTCGCGCTCTGGTCTTTGCCCATCGTGCTTCTCGGCCTGTGGAGAGGCTGGAATGACACGTTCATCGATATCGGCGTCCTGTTCAGCAAGGCCGCGGTCGTTACCTTCGGCGGCGCCTATGCCGTACTCGGATACATCAGCCAGCAGGCCGTGACCCATTATCACTGGATCATGCCGGAGCAGATGATGGACGGGCTCGGCCTTGCGGAGACCACGCCGGGACCGCTCATCATGGTGAACCAGTTCGTAGGTTACCTTGCGGGATACTATCATGCCCAGGGGCTTTCCCCCGCCCTCGGCGGCGCAATCGGGGGACTGCTGACTACCTGGGTAACCTTCATCCCTTCGTTCATGATGATCTTCCTGCTGGCGCCCTACATCGAGACGCTCCGGAAGAACAAAAAACTCGGAACCGCGTTATCAGCCATCACCGCAGCAGTGGTCGGCGTGGTGCTGAACCTTGCGGTGTTCTTCACGCATCATACCCTGGTGCCAGATGCCGGTGGCTTTGACTGGTATGCGCTCGCGGCGGCCGTGGTCGCATTCATGGGCATGCAGCGCTTCAAGTGGGGAATGATCCCGGTCATTATCGGCTCGGCAGCGGCCGGGTATATCTGGACGATCTTCATTTGAATGAGGTACGAGTTCCTCAAGCTTGTTGAATCATAAGAAATAGAAATTTGCCACAGAAGTCACAAAAAGCGCAAAAAATGACTTTAATGAAATTAACGTTTTTATGTGCCTTATGTGCATTATGTGGCTAAAAGGAATTGAGGTCCTGAAAATGAAATGGATAACCAGAGAGAACATTAAAGTAGACCGTGTTGCCTGCCCCTGGCTCATCAGGAAGTTCGTGGATAAGGAGGCGGAGTTCTATTTCGTTCCTGCGGATAAAGTGCAGGCCGAGGCCGCACGCCTGGGAGCGATTCCCTATGATGTTCCGAACGCAGAGCTCGGGCATCACGGCAAGGAATGCTCCTTCAATGCTATTGTGGAGAAATATGGTCTCGCCAAGGACTCTGCACTGATTCTTCTCGCCCGGATCGTGAACGGCGCGGACACGGACAACAGCCTTCACCATCAGCCCGAAGGCCCGGGCCTGAACGCGATCGCAGAGGGATTCCGCCATATGGGATTCAAGGACGACCACGCGATCAATGCCGCGGAATGGATCGTGTACGATGCGCTCTATGCATACTGCCAGACCATGATCGCGCAAGGAAGGCCTCATGGCGCGTATGCAGTCTAACGTTATCCTGCTCTTCGCCGCCCGCAGCATACGGCTCTTCGCCTACGGCGCCCTGTCTGTCGTGCTCGCCCTCTATCTGCATGAAACAGGCCTTTCCAGCGCGGATATCGGGCTCCTGTTCACGCTCACCCTGGCAGGCGACGCAGGGATCACACTCTGGATCACGACCACCGCCGACCGGTTCGGCAGAAAAAAGATGCTCCTGCTGGGCGCCGGGCTCATGGTCATGGCCGGCATTGTGTTCAGCCTGACCGGGAACATCCTGCTGCTGATGATCGCAGGCGTCATCGGCGTTATCAGCCCGAGCGGGAACGAGATCGGCCCGTTTCTTTCCCTGGAGCAGGCGGCGCTGTCGCAACTGCTCTCCGCGGAACAACGGACCCGCGCCTTTGGCTGGTACAATCTTGCGGGATCTCTCGCGGCGGCAGCAGGCGCGCTTGCAGGCGGTTTTCTTTCTCAAACATTGATAAACGCCGGCCAGTCGGAGTTTGAAGCCTACCGTGCCGTCATCCTCGGCTATGCAGCCGGCGGGATCGTCCTTATGACCGTCTTCTTTTTTCTTTCCCCGGAAGTGGAAACAGCAGCAACCGTGCCGTTGCAGAAACGTGTGCTCGGGCTCCACAAGTCAAAGCGGGTCGTGCTGAAGCTCTCCGCGCTCTTTGCCCTCGATGCCTTTGCGGGCGGGTTTGTGATCCAGAGCATGGTCGCCTACTGGTTCCATATCAGGTTCGGTCTCGATGCCGGCGTGCTGGGCAGCATCTTCTTTGGCGCGAACATTCTTGCCGGTGTCTCGGCACTGCTTGCGGTCCGGATCGCCAACCGGATCGGATTGATCCGCACCATGGTGTACACGCACATCCCCTCGAACGTGCTGCTCTGCCTTGTTCCGTTCATGCCGAACCTCGGCCTTGCCATTACGGTGCTCCTGCTCCGCTTCAGCATCTCGCAGATGGACGTACCCACGCGCCAGTCCTACACCATGGCGGTCGTTGCTCCCGACGAACGGTCCGCGGCATCAGGTGTCACGACCATCGCCCGTTCGATAGGAGCTGCCGCGTCGCCCTTCCTGGCCGGAGTTTTTCTGGCGTCTCCCGCTCTCCTGAGCGCTCCTTTTCTTGTTGCCGGCGGCCTCAAGATCGTCTATGACCTGCTGTTGTATCGGAATTTCAAGAAGGCGGATGTACGGTCATGATGATGCGTTTGTAGTAGTGGCGTATATTTTTCACTCAGTCTGGTATACTAAGACGAGAGAGAATACATACCTGTCATGAAAAACATTCGGTCGCTTTTATCAAAAAAACGTCTTTGTGCTCCGCTCGTGAACCTTCAGGGTTCCCACGTGAGGAAGTACCGCGCCTTCCGGGTCTTCCTGGAACACAACCATGCCGCGCTTTCGGCCATCGCCGACCTTGAACAGGCCTACTACAGCGGAAAGCCCTTTTCCCTGTCCTGGGCAGGCGTGCACTACGAAGCTTTGTGGGAAGCGGCGCTCGGCGCGGTGTACGCGCTCGCGGCACTCAAGGGCAAACCCATATCCGCGTTAGAAACCGGCCTTGCCGGGATGGACCGGTTAATTACCGAGGAACTTACCCCGCGATACGCTGCCCGTTCTCATGACCTGGTGCTTGCCTTCGAGCAGATCAGCGGAGATGCGGTTCATATCACCGGCGCGAAAGCCGCAAACCTGGCAAGAATCAGGAACGAGCTTGGCCTCCCGGTTCCGGCGGGTTTTAGTGTAACAACCGTTGCCACGGAGCGTTTTCTGTCCGTGAACGGCCTCAATGAGTTCATCGCGAAGGGGCTCGCTCCGGCATCACCGGACCGGCCGGAAGCCTTCGAGCGCCATTCAGAGGATATCCGCGCCGCTATCGTCAAAGCGGCTGTTCCTCCGGACATTGCCGGGGAAATCATGCAAGGTTATCGGGACATTGAAAAAAAGACACGGCCCGATGTCCGGGTCGCGGTCCGGAGCAGCGCAGTGGGCGAGGACACCGAGGCCACCTTTGCCGGCCAGTACGAAACCATATTGAACGTCGTGGAGAGCGGCATCCTCGACGCCTATAAGCAGGTTCTCGCGAGCAAATACTCTCCCCGCTCCGCGGCTTATCGTCTACGCTACGGACTGTCCGATCGGGAGACCCCCATGGCAGTGGCCGTGGTAGCCATGATCGACCCTAAATCGAGCGGCGTCATGTACACCAATGCGCCTTCAGGAGGCGATTCCGGTCATATCACCATCAGCTCTGTCTGGGGATTGGCCGAACGGCTCGTTGACGGCAGCGCCTCGCCGGACCTCTTTGTCGTGGACAGGAAATCCCGGCAAATCGTGGACCGGAGGATAACGAGTCAGGAGATCCGGATGGTAAATCTCCCGGCGGGCGGGACGGTCCTTCAATCCGTTCCTGAGCGCGAGCAGGGCGCGCCCTCACTCGATGATGCTGCCGTACTAAAGCTTTCCGACTACGGCCTCAAGCTCGAAGCCTGCTTCGGCTCTGCCCAGGACAGCGAATGGGCACTTGACGAAACGGGCAACCTTTTCATTATTCAGTCACGGCCTCTCGGCGGAAGCGGAACAGTCCTCCGGTCAGAGGCTCCCGGCGTTGATGCGGCCGCTCATCCCGTGCTGCTTGCCACAGGCAAAGCAGCCTCTCCGGGCATAGCCGCTGGAAAGGTCTTTGTCCTGTGTGAAGGCGACGATTCCGGAAGCGTACCGGAGGGGGGCGTACTCGTGGCGCGGACCGCGTCGCCGGACCTTGCGAAGCTCAGCAGCAGGGTCAGCGCGATCATCACCGACATCGGCAGCGCCGCGAGCCATCTCGCCTCGGTGGCACGGGAGTTCGGCATACCATTGATCGTGGACGCGGGAAACGCCACCACGACGCTCAAGAACGGAGACCTGGTCACGCTCACCACGGACCCGCCAACGGTCTATTCCGGAATCGTTGAAGCGCTGACTGCGCTGATACAACCCGGGAAGAATCAGATCTTCGACAGCCCCGTGCACCGCAGGATGCGCCGCGTACTGGACCTGACCTCGCCGCTCAATCTCACGGACCCCGACGACCCATCCTTCACGCCCGAAGGGTGCAGAACGATCCACGATATCATCCGGTACACCCATGAACAGGCCGTGCAGTCCATGTTCGGCCTGACCGACGAAGCCGACGAGGTGCGGTCGATCGAACTCAGGGCGAAGGTCCCCCTTGAACTGCGGCTGATCGATCTGGGCGGCGGTTTGGAACAGGGGCTCACCACATGCAACGACATTACGCCCGAGCATGTCCAGTCCGCGCCGTTCCGGGCGCTCTGGAAAGGGTTTACCCATCCGGGCGTGAGCTGGGAGGGTTCCATCGGCCTGGGCATGAACAAGGTGTTGACCCTCCTGTCCTCGAGCGCAACCTCGGAATTCGGTCCCGCACCCGGAGGGGTCAGCTACGCCGTCCTGTCCGCAGAGTATATGAACCTGTCCGCAAAGTTCGGGTACCACTTTGCAACGATCGACGCCTTTGTCGGCGGCAACAGCGATCAGAACTATGTGTCGCTCCAGTTCTCGGGCGGAGCGGGGAGCTATTACGGCAAGTCGCTCCGCATTGCTTTCCTCGGCAGCGTGCTCAGAAAACTCGGGTTTCAGGTCAGACTGAGCGGCGACCTCATCGAAGGGTCTATCACGGATTATGATCGCCCGTCACTGGAGGACAAGCTCGATCAGATGGGCCGCCTCCTCGCATCCTCGCGCCTTCTGGACATGGCGCTCTCGAACCAGGCCGACGTGGAGCGCATGACAGAGGCGTTCTTCCGCGCGGATTACGACTTTCTCGCGTTCAGGCGGGATGAGGGGTTGGCAAATTTCTACACCCACGGAGGCTCCTGGAAACAGGCGTTTGACGACGGGCGTCAGGTCTGCATGCAGGACGGCTCCCGCGCCGGGTTCATCCTCTCCTCCGGTGTTGCAGGGGCCATGAACAAACTCGTGGGGCAGGCGCTTCAGGAGTTCCTTGATAACGTGGAAGCTTACTACTACTTCCCCCTGGCTGTTGTGAAGGATGTTCGGGTAGCGGACGGCGCGGTCCGCGTTCGCGTGAAGCCGGTGAGCGGCAATATCGACCGGGCCGGGGGGCTGGCCTTCGGGATGCGGGATGTGAGCAATTATTTCGTTTTCCGGATAAACGCCCTTGAAAACAACGCGATTCTCTTCGAGTTTGTCAACGGCAGGCGCATCGAGCGGGCAAGCGTTCGTGAAACGATCGCCTCCGGTCAGTGGCATGAGCTCCGCGTTGAGGTCCGGGAACGCGACATCCGCTGCTTTCTGAACAACCGGGTTGTACTGGAATATGGGGCTCACATGCCGGTCCACGGCTACATCGGCCTCTGGACCAAGGCCGATTCCGTGACCCTCTTCGAGGAACTGGCCGTGGAGACCGATGGCGGCATTACGAAGATCGTCTGCTGACGATCCGGCAAGGATGGGGCGCCAATGCGCGTGGCGTGGAAAACAGACAAGGGAAAAAACAAGAGGGTGAATGAAGATGCACTTCTCATCGATGAGAAAAACGGTCTTTTTCTTCTTGCCGACGGTATGAGCGGCCCCCGCGCGGGCCGCGTAGCAAGCCGCATGGCTGTGCGCAAGGCCCATGCCTTCCTGAATAAGCAGCTTTCACAACCGGGAGGTGATGACATCCCGATGCTGCTGAAAAAATCCATTCAGTTTGTCCATGAGGCGGTCCAGAAAGCCGCGTTGAAACGTCGTGCGCTCGCCGGCATGGGAACCACGCTCATGGTCCTGTGCATCAGGGACGAAACTGCCTATATCAGCCACGTAGGAGACAGCAGGGCATACCTTCTTCGGGAGCGGCTGGAACTCATAACCACGGACCATACGCTGGATTATGGGATCGAACAGGATGTGATGATACGGGAGCTTTTCTTTTTTCATAAAGCGCGTGTTCTCAGTCAGGCGGTCGGCCCCTCAAAGATCGTGGTGTGCGACGGACACACCGTGGCGCTCCGGCCAGGGGACATCATTCTGCTCTGTTCCGACGGTCTGACGGACATGCTGTCGGACAAGGCCATTGAAGAATTGGTCGGAAATCGTCGGGAAGACCTCGAAAAAGCTTCTGCGGTTCTGGTCGAGGCTGCGAACCGGATGGGCGGCAAGGACAACATATCGCTCGTACTGATCGGCTCGTGACCTGCGCGATCCTCTGAAACTCTCCATCGCCCGCGAAAAATCCATCATTCGCCGGTCGCTGAAGACCGCTGCATCATCGTCCTATCTGAAGAACGCTAAAAGCATCAGGTGGGTGGGAAGATAAACAAACAGAGAAAAGCCGATCATTAACAGGAGCAGATACACGAGCGCAGGCAGCCGTTTCTGCGGCGTTGTGCCCGGTCCGCGCACCCAGTTGATGTTCTTTTCGGGGTCCGTAAGTAAATAAGTCAGGGGAAGAACGATCCAGGCAAGGATCGTCTGCGCGATCCAGGCATCCTTCGAATACCCGAGCCGGTCGATCATCCAGAGCAACAGCACGGGCAGGAACACATGGAACAGGGAGAGCGCCCTCAGGTAGAGCGGTTTTTGCGCGTCGAACATGTAATCCGTCAGCCCTGCCAGCCGCCTGCCCGTCACCAGACGTCCAAAGTAAGTCACATTCCAGAACAGTTCGGGCAGGAGTATCCCGATCGCCATCATGCTCGCGATCAGGCTGCTCTCGAACCACAGCGCGGGCACCGTGGCCAGGAGAGCGATATCCGAGAACCAGAGAAAGTTCCCTAAGCCGTACTTGACGGTATAGACCGCGACCGTGAGCATGACGAAGAGGGTATATGATACTTTAAT
>Ga0334722_10005009_pt1 | contig 13545 bp, 16 predicted proteins | sample C3_bottom_MG_FD_207210 | JGI IMG/M metagenome (GOLD analysis project Ga0334722, IMG submission 207210) | Sediment microbial communities from Yellowstone Lake, YNP, Wyoming, USA - C3_bottom | ecosystem: Environmental > Aquatic > Freshwater > Lake > Sediment | place: USA: Wyoming | collected...
CTCTACGTCATGCTGCGGCACCTGCGGTATGTTCTTCTTCCGGTTCCGGAATGGGTATGGTGGTTGCAGGTCCCCGGGCTGATCGCCGGATATATCCTTCCCTTGTCACTGCTCTACATCATTATTGTCCGGCAGTTCTCGGTCCGGGAAAAGTATTCTTCGCCGGCGAACATGGTCCTGCTGGTCCTGCTGCTCGCGATCAGTTCTCTCGGCCTCCTGATGATCACCTGGGCCAGGACCGATGTGGTGATGGTGAAGTCGTTCATCCAGGGGATATTGAGGGTATCGCCAACGGAAGTCCCGGACAGCATCCCGTTCCTGCTGCATTTTTCCCTGGTCCTTGTCCTGGTCCCTTTGCTTCCCACCCATATTTTGAGCGCGCCGCTGGTGATGCTGGAGGCGAAGAAAAGGGAACTGGCGCTGCCGCAGGTGTTGCATGAAAAATGACAAGTTCGCTAACCACCGGCGACTTCGTCGCACACGGTTAAAGACATATACATTTCGAGGTCTCAGGCCTGCGTTCATCCGTGTGTTCCGTGAAGCGGAACCCGTGGTTATTATGGGTAGTATTTAATGAAAAAGGTAAGGTCTTTCACTCAGGAGCTTTCCGCTAAGCAGGTCCTGGAGATCGACGCATGTACGCAGTGCGGCGAGTGCCTCAAACACTGCCCGGTCCAGGACGTAACGGGGAATGCCGCCGTCTCGCCGCCTGAGAAGATCCGTATGTTCCGCGAGTTCATCCGGTCGACGGACGGTCTCAAGGCGAAGCTGTTCGGCGGTGGCGAGGCCGACCGGAAGCTTCTCGATGATTTTGTAAAAGCCGTCTACGAGTGTACGACCTGCGGCGCCTGCGGCCAGAACTGCCCGGTCGGATTGTTCACGCAGCGGCTTTGGCCGACGCTTCGCAAAGAAATGGTAAAACGCGGTCTCGGGCCTCTCGGCGTCCAAGCGAACCTGCCGAAGGTCATTACGAACAGCGGCAATCCCTACGATAAGCCGGCAACCGATCGCTACCGGCCGTGGTTTCCCGAGAGCGTAACGGTCGCCGAGCGTGCCGATATCGCGTATTACGCCGGATGCACCGGCGCTTATGAGTCGCAGCCCATGGTGCGCGGCGACGCGCTCGTGCTGGGAGCCATCGGTACGCCCTTTACCATGCTGCCGCCGGAGGAAGAGGTGTGCTGCGGTTTTCCGCTCTTCATAACGGGACAGCACGACCTGCTCAATGATCTGGTCAATCGGCTTGTGGCCGGATACGAGGCGAGAGGGGTCAAGACGCTGGTCTGCTCCTGCCCCTGCTGCGTGAACATCATGAGCAGGGACTGGCCGGCGATCTATGGGCGTGAACTACCCTTTGCGATACGCCATATCACGCAGTTCGTCGCAGGAGCGATCAAGGACGGCAGGCTTCGTATCACGAAGGAGCTTCATGAGACCCTCATCTATCATGATCCCTGCTATCTTACCCGGGGAGTAGGGGTCATCGAAGAGCCACGCGACGTGCTCAGAAGCATTCCCGGCGTCAAGGTCATCGAGTTCGAACGGCACGGGCTGAACTCGCGATGCTGCGGATCGGGCGGCGCGGCGCGCAAGGTGTTCCACGAGAACGCGATCAAGATGGGTCGGCAGACGATCGACGAAGCGGTGGAGAAGAAGGCCGACCGCTTGATCCTGAGCTGTCCCGCGTGCTACGCGAAAGTGAATGAAGCGATGCAGGGGCATGACAAGCAGATCCGGATCACGGACATCATGGAACTGGTGAGCGGATTGATCGGAGACAAGTAACGTATGTTGTAACCACGGGTCCCGCATTGCGGGACACACAGATGAACACAGGAAAAGAGTGAATCAATTAATCGTCGTTCTTGTGTCTCAGCGGTGGGCCTTACCGTGTGCGACGAAGTCGCCAGTGGTTATTACGGTCTGTCGTTTTTTGGTGAATTCATGAGCCATTTTTCCATACGATGCAAAAAATGCGGCAAGGTCCTCGAGAACTCCTACTGTGCCTTCTGCGAGCACTGCAAGGACGCGCTCCTCGTGACCGAATATCATGACCGCCGATTCGCGGAGAGCGGCGCCAAGGGCGTCTGGAGGTTCAACTGGCTTCCGGTCCATGAACCCGCGTCGGTACAGCCCGGGCCGCTGGTGTACCGCTCCCAGGGCCTTGCAAAGCACCTCGGCCTTGAGCAGCTCTATATCGCGTTCAACGGATACTGGCCCGAGAAAGGGGCGCTGCTCGAGACCTGCACCTTCAAGGAGTTCGAGGCCGCGGTGGTGCTCCAGAACGCGCGGGAGAACGGTGTAGGCGGTCTGATCGTCGCCTCGGCAGGGAACACGGCCCGGGCATTCGCCCATCTTTCCGCAGTGACGGGTTTTCCTGTGGTCATTGTTGTGCCGCGGATGTGCCTGTCCGAGATGTGGTACCTTGAGAGCTCACAGCTGGTGCCCACATTGGCTGTAGGCGACGGTGACTACTCCGATTCCATCGACGTGGCGAAACGCATTGCGATGATCACGGGTTTCCCCTTCGAGGGCGGCGTGAAGAACATCGCGAAACGTGACGGGCTCGGCATCGTCATGCTCGAGGCGGTCTCGAAGATCGGGAAATTGCCGGACCACTATGTCCAGGCGGTCGGGAGCGGCACCGGTGCCATCGGCGGATGGGAGATGGCGGAGCGGTTCGTCAGGGACGGCAGGTTCGGCGGCCGCCTGCCGAAGCTTCATCTCGGGCAGAACCTGCCGTTCGCGCCGATGATGCATGCCTGGGCGAAGGGCAGCCGGTCTTTGTTCCCGGCGGACCTGAACCCTGAGCTCATCGGTTACATCACGACGCGTGTGCTTTCTACCCGGTATCCCGCGTATTCCGTGCAAGGCGGCGTGTTCGACGCGCTCACCTCGGCCGGCGGCGGGATGTACGGCGTCGAGAACGAAGCGGTGTACGCGGGAATGGATGCGTTCCTCGAGACCGAGGGCATCGACCTCGTCCCGGCGTCTGGCGTCTCCGTGGCCGTGCTTAAAGAGGCAGTCCGGAAAGGCGCCATCGCGAAGAACGACACCGTACTCCTGAACATCACCGGCGGCGGCGAGGCGCGGCTGCGGAAGGACAAACAGACCCATGCGGTCATGCCGCAGTTCATATCGAAGAACGCGACGGAGAAGGATATAGAGGAGCTGCTGTGCCAAGACAAGAAGAAGAGCTCATAGCGATCCTGAAGAAGAACGGCGTCGATCTCACCGCGTCGCTTCCCTGCGAAAAGATCAAGACCCTGCTCGAAATGGTCGGACAGAGCTTTACCCACCTGCCTTTGACGAGAGAAGAAGAAGGTGTGGGCATTTGCGCCGGCGCGGCACTGGCAGGCAAAAGGCCTGCGCTGTTCGTGCAAAGCTCCGGCATCGGGAACATGATCAATGCCCTGCTTTCCCTCACGCAGTTCTATGAGCTGCCGCTGGCGATATTCGTGAGCCGGCGGGGCGTGTACCAGGAAAAGATCGAAGCGCAGTTCCCCATGGGCCGGAAACTCCCGGGGATGCTTACCGGCGCAGGTATCGGGTTCTCGGAGATCAACACGCGGGAGGAAATTTCCCTGGTCGACCGGGGTTTGGAACGGGCGTTCAGTACGAACAGCATCCACGCGTTCCTGATGAGCCCGGCGGTGTGGGAAGGGTCGGAGTGTAGTGCAGCAAGTTCAGCGTTCAAAGTTCAAAGTTCAAAGTGTAACGACGAAGGCAAAAAGACAGTAGCGTTTCCTGTATCGACGCCGTCGCTGACCCGGTACGATCTTATCAAGCTCCTCGCGCCGTACCTGGAAGGGAAGGTCGTGGTGAGCAATCTCGGCTGGCCGTCCAAGGAACTGTACGCGGTCAAGCACCAGCCCTCGAACTTCTACATGCTCGGCAGCATGGGCATGGTAACGCCCATTGGCCTCGGTATCGCTCTCTCCTCAAAGAAAGAAGTGGTCGTCATTGATGGCGACGGCAGCCTGCTGATGAACCCCGGAACGCTTGCGACAGCCGCTTCCGCTTCTCCCGATAACCTTACCATCGTTGCCATCGACAACGGCGCCTACGGGTCAACCGGAAATCAGCCGACGCTTGCGGGGTCCTGTGTGGACCTCGAACAGGTAGCGAGGGGATTCGGATTCAGGAATACGGTGAAGGTGGCGGGAGAGAAGGAATTGATCGAAGCGATGAAGGTAAAGCGAAAGGGACCGGCGTTCATTCATGCCCTTGCGGTTCCCGGGAACAAGGATGTGCCGAACATTCCGGTGCATCATCTGGAGATCAAGAAACAGGTGCAAGGGGTATTGAGGGGGTAATTTACTTTTTCTTATTTTTGGCTGACTTTGTTTTACTTGGCACACCTGTGAGGGAACGAATTCTGCTTTCAAAATCTTTATACTCATCACCGATACCGCTTGTGATTTGAGACAAACGATAGAACCTGTTAGTGGAGGGGGATTCCTTCTTTGCGGTAGGTACATCTATCCGGTCGACATTGACAACCGTCCAACACTCGGAATATCCCTGCGCCTTAGCTTTTTGATGGCTCTTTTCAGCCTCCCCGATTCTGTTATGAATGTTTGAAAAATCGGTCCCGCCTTTTATTTCAATTGCGATAATATTTCGAAAGTCATCTACACCACGCGTCAATTGCTCTCGGATGATAATATCAGGGTCCGACGCAAATTCGATCAATACCTTTCTTGATGCGGCATTTAGAATTTCAATTACTCTCGAAGATGTGCTGATTACATTACCTTCGACAATTGCTTTGACAGCATCAAATACAAGAACGATTCCACGAGCACCTTTCTTTACGTTGGCCCCGCCTCTTAATTGAGGACCAAGCGTCAGAAGCGTTAGATCATCCAGGAAAGACTTCGTAAGGGAAGTTTCAAGGATAGAATTCAGCAAGTAAGAAGCCGCGTTGTTCAAACCACCGCATAAATCTTCAAGCAATTTATCGCATGCGGATGACAGCTGGCCGGTCTCCTCCATTGCTTTGAATTTACCGCAACCGGTATCCGCAGTATAAAAGGTTTTTTGACTGTAACCCAGCAGTAAACGATAGTATCCAAGCAGACAGGGATTTGATCGAAGGATGGCAGGCGTAGAAAAAATAATTTCTCCTCGAAGTCCCTTTGACGCAAGGAGAGATAAGTCTTTTGCAGGCGCTAATCGAGACAGGTCTTTGTCCAAAGAACGTAGTGGCAGTTTCTTTACAGTAGAAAAAAGGGCCTCCTGCAGGTAGGTGTCCCGCAGTTGCACAAGTGCTGCTGCAAAATCCACTTGAAGATCAGGCTTATTTAGATTTATTGCCAGCATTTATACCGTTATTCGAAGCGATCCGTTTCTCCGCCAGGGCTATGTATGCCGGGTGCAATTCAATTCCTACATATTTCCTTCCAAGCCGATGACAAACGACGCCGACCGTTCCCGAACCAAAAAATGGATCAAGAACATAATCACCTTTTCGGCTACCGGCGATGATGCATGGCTCAACCAGCTTTGGGGGAAAGGTCGCAAAGTGCGCGTCTTTAAACGGTTCGGTATTAATATCCCAGACACTACGTCGGTTTCTTTTCCCATTGCCGTCATCGCAAGGCTCTTTTAATGATTCGTAATCGTAGTAATAATTTTCATTTTTTGAAAACATAAAGATATACTCGTGAGACCGCGTAGGACGATCTTTGACGCTCTCTGGCATTGCGTTCGGTTTATTCCAGATGATATCGCTGCGCAAAAACCAGCCATCCTGCTGTAAAGCGAGAGCCAGCCTCCAGGGAACTCCTATCAGATCCTTGGGCTTCAGCCCTGCCGGTGTATCCGGCCTTATCGACATCGCACGAGCCGGATTTTTCTTATCAGGCGCCCGCCAGCCGCGGTTGCCACTGGTATAGCCATCGCCAATATTAAGCCATACCGTCCCTGTCGGTTTGAGAACTCGATGAATTTCGCGGAAAATTGTAACCAGCCGATTAATGAATTGCGGTAGTGTCTCTTCAAGCCCGATCTGGCCTTCGATATGATAGTCTCGCAAGCCCCAATAAGGCGGAGATGTAACAACGCACTGAACAGACTCTTTTGGCAAACGTGTAAGAATAAGATGAGCATCACCTTGGAATATGACAGAGTTCTCAAGTTTTATCTGAGGAATGTATTCTCGAGCAGTTTCTCTAACAACAAGTGTTTTAGCCATTCGTGCTTACTCTCGATTTCTGGTTACAGGCTGCATATTGGACCATAAAAACTGCATGAAATAAAGCAATCATGGATAGATTACGTTCGATTATATAGACGGGCAATTTATTGTCAAGTTTTATCACGGACGGCGACCTTCCACGCTTTGCTTTTCATCTTTTTCATGGATATTCTCGGCCTTACGTAACCAGCAAATTCCCGGAGCGAACCGGCTGCGTCTCGAACAGGCTTTATGACCACGATGTCGTTCTCTACCTCAAAATAGATGACATCGGTATTCAGTTTATTCCGAATTATCTTCGGTATCGTCACCCGTCCTTTTCGTGTAATTTTCATTATTGCGGTCGTCATCGGAGCGCCAAGCCTCGAAATTATCGATAATACGAAGGATGATTGGATCTATCAAGCTCATTAAAGATTATAATCTATTCCTTTATATACAGCTTCCCCGTCTTCCGGTACACTTCAGCATAGACCTTGATGGCCCTGAAGATCATCCAGTCCATCGTAACACTGTTTTTCTTTGCTATCTCGATCATGGCATCGATCAATTCCTTGTCGATCACCCAACCTGCTGATCTGAGGGCGGACCCACCACTATGAATTAAGTGATCTCGCGCCCTTCAACACGATCGCAGCGGAGATAAATAAGCAGAATGCACCTATCATGACAACCGGAGCAAAGGTCATTGCTCCGTCCGTCACACCCCTCAGTATCAAACCGATCGGCATAATAAGCGAACCTACAGCCGTGATCGAACATGCTCTTTTCCGCTTAGGAGTAAGTGCCAGACGGTCAACCAGGGAACCGATAAGTATGTTGTAAAGCGAGAGCGGCATGCCGTGCGTATGGCCCGCTTTCAAAAGAAGCCTCGCCAACGGGAGCGCGTAGAAACCCTTTTCAAAATATGCGTCCATGGTGAATCCCAGGGCGAAACCTCCCAGCCCTGCCAGGATAAGAACGCTGCCTCCAACGATAACATTCAACCGTCCCGAGTTCATGGCATTACCTCCTGCTGAGGCTGCTCATCACTACTGAGAACACTGCTACAACTTGCCACTCTTCCTGTATTCCACAACATAGACCTTAATGGCCCGGAGGATCATCCAGTCCATCGTGACACTGTTCTCCTTCGCGATCTCGATCATGGCGTCGATCAGTTCCTTGTCGATCGCGGGCATGCCGGATGCCTGCGGCGGAGGTGCTGCTGCGGTCGCCTCGTTATTTTCAAGTGATGCTCCAGGCGTCCTCTTGAGATATTCCCGCCGAAGAAGGGCCTTGAGCCCCTGGACATCTCCGCTCTCAATTGCCTTTCTAACATCTTCAGGCACTTCACCTGATGGAGATATCTGCTCCACGGCGTTCATTGCGGGTGACGGGGACGGTTGCCCGACCGCAGGAGCTGCCGGCATCATTGACGGGCCGCCCATCGGCATCATGCCGGTCATGCCCATCATCATGGTTGCCATCTTTCGGGCGGCCTCGTTGTCGGGCATTTCCTTCTGGAGGAACTCATCGAGCTTGCCTTCGGCCATGGCCTGGGCCATCCGGTCCGCCGTGAGCGGTTCCTGCTCGTCGCCGTGCACGCCGGCCCGCTTGCGGGTGAAGGGTGTTGACGGCGGTTTGGGAAGGGGCTTTTCGTTCTGCGACATGGGTGACACCTCGCTTTATATTGACTACAGTACTATACACCGTAGCCATGCAAATTCGTATGCGAAACTTTCCTTTTACTATTGCGTTTCCGGTATTGACTCGACGCACATTGTGGTTCCCAGCATGGCTGCTTGTCAGCTTGCACGCTGGCAGGCTTGAAAGAAATTAGGAACTCATCTGTGTGTCCGCGAAGCGGACCCGTGGTTACAGAGGCTTTTCATTCATCGTCACTTGTTCCGGGAGGGGCGGATATCCGCCAGCACGCAGGTGTCATGCTGCGGCTTCCGGGCCTGACAGACGGCCCTGCCATGATAGATCAGCAAATGGGAGAAGTTCGCCCATTCCTTTTCCGGAACGCATGCCATCAGGTCTTTCTCTATCTTGACCGGGTCGGTGTGCTTCGTGAGGCCGAGGAGAAAGGAAAGACGCTTTACGTGGGTGTCGACGGCGATGCCCTCGTTGATGCCGAAGGCGGAAGAGAGGACGATGTTCGCGGTTTTGCGCGCGACTCCGGGCAGGGTGACGAGCTCTTCCATGGAACGGGGGACCTTGCCGCCGAATGTCTCCAGCAGCATGACGGCCGCGTTATGGATGTTCTTCGCCTTGTTGTTGAAGAAATTGACCGAATTGATGTCCTTCGCGATCTGCTCCGGCCTCGCCTTTGCGAATGCATCCATCGTGCGGTATTTCCTGAACAGGCCCGGCGTTACCTTGTTCACCTGGACGTCGGTGGTCTGCGCGGAAAGGATCGTAGCCACCATCAGCTCGAAGGGAGTTGAGAACCGCAATGCGGTCAGCGGCGTTCCCGCGTATTCCTTCTTCAGCCGTTTGGCGATGAGCGCTGTTTTCTCCCGGTTGGTCATAACCCTGGACGCACGTTCAGTACTTGTGGCATTGGCTGCACAGCTGCATGGTGGTACTTGCCGGGTAGCGGAAGAGCCTGATGCTGTCCGAACTGTGCGGGTTATGGCAGCTGGCGCAGGAGAAAATCTTGCCCTCCCGCTTGGGGTCCTTGACGTGAGACGGGGACTCTTGGCCGTCTTTTTTCGTTTTTTTCGGAAGTCCGAGAGGGTGCCCGCTCTTCGAGAAGCCGGCGATGGCATGCGGCTGCTTGCCCACGGTCTCGTGACAATCGAAGCAGACAGCATAGATCGGCTTGCTGAGCAGGCTCGGTTGGTCGGACGAATGTGGGGTGTGGCAGGTCAGGCAGCCCATCTGGATCGCGGCATGGATGTTCTTCCGGGAAAATTCCGCTTTGTCATGACAGTTGAAACAGAGGTCGGGAATGGAGGAATTGAGGAGCTTTTCGTTGTTCGATGCGTGGGGGTTGTGGCACCCGGTGCATCCCATGCCGATGGCAGCGTGCACCGTTTTCTTAGTGAACTTCTCCTTATCATGGCAGCCGTAGCAAAGGTCCGGCTGTTCGGCCGACAGGCCTTTCGTGATCGTGTTGGTTTTCGTGTGCGGGACCTTGAGCGCATCGGAAATTCCCGAGTGACAGGTCGGGCAGCCCATCTGGACCGCCGCATGCACTACTTTCATCCTGACGGTGAGGATGGCGTGGCATTTATTGCAATCGACCTCAGCCGGCTGCGCAGGAGGTTCAGCCGTGGCCGCCAGGGCCGGCGAGGGTATTGACAACAATGCTGCCAGAGCAGCACACAGACCGAAGGATCTCATCATCCGCATGCAGAACCTCCTCGTACGATCGAAAGGGTCGTTTTTCGGAAATGCAGTGTTTCGATTGTAGCCGATTTTCGGGATACGTGCAACCTTCTTCTCTGGCAACGTTGATCGACCCGGATCATACCCTGTCCGCACCGTACCTATCGTTCACGTATCTTTTTGTTTGACAGCCTGAGGCTGATTCTTTTATAGTCAGGACATGGCGGAACGCGCAGGGAAGGCCGAGGACAATGACTGGGAATACGGCGATGCGTGGAAGACGGGATCGCCTGATGATCCGGTCCCCGAAGATGGCACGGAATATGTCGAGGTCCTGCGCGGGGATACCGGCAAGGGGATCAGCGACACCACGATGCTGGAATACGTCCTGTACCTCGGGGAGCACGGCATCAGGGCCACGTTCGATGCATTTCCCCTGGAACAGATCAAGACCTATGTCTTGAAGGTAGAAGCGGGCAGGGAAAACGATGCGGTCCGCTGTCTGGCTGACCGGGAGCAAAGCGGCAAGAAATAGCGGGCGGGTCCTTATGGCCCGGCACCGATCATTACAGGAGGCGTCATCATGTCGGATGAGAAGGAGATCAAGGAGTGCGAGACCACTCTTGAAACGTACAAGGCAAAGGTCTCCCAGGTGAACAAAGCAACGCTCACCTGGGACAAGGAACTTATCTTCGTCGGGCGTACGAACCGCGGCTACGAAGTGGAATTTGATGCCCAGCAGCAGTGGGGTTGTTCCCCCACGGAGACACTGCTGTTGTCCGTGGCCGGATGCATGGGGATCGACATGGTCTCGTTCCTCCAGAAGATGAAGTGCGAGATCAGATCGTACAAGATGGACATCATGGGCGAACGGAATCCCACCCCCCCTCAGTACTATACCTCCATCGACATGGTCATCACCGTGATCGGCGCGGGCCTTACGGCGAAGAAGCTTGAACGCGCCATTTCCCTGTCCCAGGATAAATACTGCTCCGTGTACCACTCGCTCCGCAAGGACATGAAAGTGAAAGTGGAATATACGTTCGAGAACGCGTAGCGGGTCTTCGATCGGAAATCGCAAAGGTAAGCGGCAAGGGCTCGGATCCCTCGCTGATCATTATCGCAAGCTGCAATTCGAACATTCCCGTGAACCTCTTGCTCTATGGCCAAGGTCAACCTTCTCAAGAACGGTTCCGAGATATTCCCCGCGATGTTCGGTTCCATCGACCGCGCGGAATCCTTCATCGGGCTCGAAATATATATCTTCGCCGATGACGGCACCGGGAGGGAGTTTCGCGGCCGTCTGGCGAATGCGGCCAAACGGGGCGTCCGGGTCATGGTGATGGTCGACGCTGTCGGCTCGTGGTCGCTGCCGGCGGCCTTCTGGGACGAAGTGCGGGAAGCAGGCGGCATGGTGCGTCAGTTTCGGCCGGTAACGCGGGGCATGTTCTTCTTCAGAGATCACCGTAAGCTTCTGCTGGTGGACGACCGCATCGCCTATATCGGCGGCATGAACATCGCCGACGAATACTTTCTCGGCGCGCGCGACGAGCCGGCCTGGCGGGACAATGCGTTCGAGATCACGGGCAGCGAGGTCAGGCCGATCAGGCTATCCTTTGACCGGATGTGGGCGCGTGCAGAAATGCCGTTCCGTAAGGTGGTCCTTTCGCTCCGCCCCATGCGCAGAAAGCGCGAAGAACCGGGATCGGTGGACCTGCAGTTCCTCGAGAGCGGCCCCGAGGACCCCATGCAGCCGGTGCGCAGCGCCTACCGTCAGCTCATCGGGAACGCCGGCAGGAGCATCGATCTCTCCATGGGATATTTCTACCCACAGGGAAGGATCCTGCGCGCGCTGAAACGTGCCGTGATCCGCGGGGTGCGCGTGCGGCTCCTGTTCTCAAAGAGGAGCGACGTGGCCGTTGCACGCTGGGCGGCGCGGGGCCTTTACGGAAGGCTGCTTCGAAGCGGGATGGAGGTCTGGGAGTATCGGCCTGCCATGCTGCATGCCAAACTTGCGATCATCGACGATGTCGTCGTAGCCGGTTCCGCGAACCTTGATATCAGGAGCGGCAGGATCAATAATGAATTGGTGGCCGTAGCACATGATGCCGAGCTCGCGAGCAAGGCCCGCATTGATTTCACGGAGGACCTGGAGCAGTCCGACCGGATATTCCTGGAAGAATGGAAGGATCGGCCATTGTTCCAGAAGATCAAGGAACGTATCAGCGCCTGGCTTCTGGCCCGTCTCGATATATTCATCGCCCGCGCGGAAATGGCGAGGATGATGCGGTAGGAAGACAGAAGGCGGAACGCAGAATGAAAACTTGTAACCACGTGTCCCGACAGTGTCGGGACACGCAGATAAGCTCAATTTTGAAACCTGTTAATGCCTCTGTCGTTACCGTGTGCGGTGAAACCGCCAGTGGTTCATGAGGTTCGAATCTTGTCGTCGCATTTATCTTGCCTAATGGAGGTTACGATGGATCTCAAAGGATCGAAGACGGAGAAGAACCTGCTGGCAGCATTTGCCGGTGAGTCGCAGGCGAGGAACCGCTACAGTTACTTTGCAAGCGCGGCGAAAAATGAGGGATTCGAACAGATCGCAGCCCTGTTCCTCGAAACGGCGGACAACGAGAAGGAACACGCCAAACGATTCTTCAAGTTCCTCGAAGGCGGCATGGCGGAGTTCACGGCAACCTTTCCGGCCGGCCGGATAGGGACCACCGCCGAGAACCTGAAGGCCGCTGCCGAAGGCGAGAACGAGGAATGGACCAAGCTTTACCCGGGCTTTGCCGATGTCGCGGACCAGGAAGGGTTCAAAGATGTCGCCGCTGCGTTCCGTTCTATCGCCAAGGTGGAAGTGCAGCACGAGAAGCGTTACCGGAAGCTGCTGGAGAACGTGGAAAAGGGCCGGGTGTTCAAGAAGGACAGGCCTGCAGCATGGAAATGCCGCAATTGCGGACATATTCATGAAGGCACGGACGCGCCGGAGGTCTGCCCCGCTTGTCTCCATAAAAAAGCCCACTTCGAAGTGGCGGCTGAGAACTATTGATCCTTTTGTTTGTCTTCAACGCGATAAGCAGTAATTGAAAATAGTTGCGCAACTACGTTACTAATGGTAGCGCAGTAATAATTGGTAATTACAACTTTAAGTTGACTCCCCCCGGGTGTTCTTGGTATAAAAGATAAACACAAATGCATGCAGTACACCAAGGGAAACTACATCACGGGGAGGTCAGCATGGGAAAACAGAACTGCTGGGAGGCAAAAAAATGCGGCAGGGAGATCGGCGGCGCCAAGACAAAGGAACTCGGCGTCTGTCCGAGCGCGATGGAATCGAGGTTGACCGGTGTGCATGAAGGAAAGTTCGGCGGACGTGCATGCTGGGTCGTTGCGGGAACGCTGTGCGGCGGAAAAGAGCAGGGTACCTTTGCCCAGAAATATCATAATTGCGAAAAGTGCGATTTTTACCAGCAGGTCAAACTTGAAGAAGGGTCGAAATTCAAGTTATCGATCGTTCTGCTGAACAAGTTGAAAACATCGCTTACCCCTCTGGAGATTCTTCAGAGAGAGTCCGCGAAACAGATGACCATGCAGGAACGATAAGTTTTCGCTGAGGGATATCCCTGACGGACGTAAGGAACGTCGGACATGCTACGGGCTCACTGCAGATCGCAGTGAGCCCTTTTTATCGTTCAGAAAAAGCTTCTTCTGCTCTTTCTGTGCCGGGGATCTGTGAATGCTCCTTTGTGCGCCGTGCCCGCCGGCGTATTTCATCTCTTGCAAACGACCGCCCCGGCGCTGTATAATGCGCTTCTTGCTGAAGAGGAGGTTCTCAATATGTCGATGGAAACAGAATATAAGATCAAGGAAGCTCCGACCTGCCCCCATTGCAAATCGCTGATGGAAAAGATGGATGCGCGCAACCTCGACTGGGGCACGACCTTTCTGTGGGTATGCTACAACAACGATTGCGCGCCGTTCAAGAAGGGCTGGCAGCACATGATGGACAAATACGGACAGCT
>Ga0334722_10005010_pt1 | contig 13543 bp, 15 predicted proteins | sample C3_bottom_MG_FD_207210 | JGI IMG/M metagenome (GOLD analysis project Ga0334722, IMG submission 207210) | Sediment microbial communities from Yellowstone Lake, YNP, Wyoming, USA - C3_bottom | ecosystem: Environmental > Aquatic > Freshwater > Lake > Sediment | place: USA: Wyoming | collected...
TCTTCCACCTCCGGCGGCGCCCGTTGGTCTGGCATCGGGCGCCGCACTGTCTCCGGGGCGGGTCGCCGCATCCGGACGCCCGCGGGCAGCCTCCACGCCCTACGGATTTCGGCCTCACGCTCGATGCTGTACTTGAGACATTCCTTCGCGCGCCCGGTGAGGGAGCCGGCGGCCGGGCGCTACGGAGTGGGCCGAGGAGCATTATGTTCTGCAAAAGACGCACCTACCGGGGTGAGCGGGGCCAGTTGTTCATGGTCTTCGCTCTCCTCATCCCGATCCTTGGAGGCATGGCCGGCATGGCGGTCGACCTGGGCGGCTGGGCGAGCGACAGGCGCGCGCTACAGAACGCCGCCGACAGCATGGCGCTCGCCGCGGCGCAGGAGCTGCCGGACGCGGCAAAGGCGCAGACCATCGGCGCGACGTGGGCGACGAAGAATGGGATCGACCCGACGCAGTTCACTATCTCGGTGACCGGCGGCGATGTGAGTCCGAAGGTTACCGTAACCGTCAACCGCTCTCATAACTTCGCGTTCCTGCGGATGCTCGGCGTGAACTCAGGTAACGTCGGCGCCAGGGCGGCGGCGGTCAAGGTGTCCGTTGGAGGGAATTCAGGCGTGGTGCCCTGGGCGGTGACGTCGGACACCGTGAACGTCGCGCTCGGCGGGAACAACGTCTCGCCCGTGATCACGCTGAAGTACGACGCCACGGGCGCGAACACCGGAAACTTCGGCGCGATCCGCATCGACGGCTCCGGCGCGTCCACGTACGAGGCCGACGCGAAGTACGGGAGCAATTCGTACGTCTGTGCGGTGACGGCGCCGAGCTGCGTCGCCGGCGCGTGCCCGGGCCACTACCCGGACATCTGCGCGGAGACGGCGCCGCAGTGCGACGGACCGATCTGCAACCCCGAAACGGGCAACATGACGAACCCGACGCAACGCGCCGTCGACTTCCGGATGAACAACACCATCAGCAGTTGCAACGAGTTCGGGGAGGCGTTTCCGACGACGGACCCGGATACGGGTGTCTACCAGCTTTCGCAGGCCTGCAATCCATGGGTGAACGGCGCCGGGTACTGCGCGACGGCGACGTCGCCCTGCAGCCGGCGCGTCATCATTATTCCCATCGTCGACGACTTCGGCAACGGACAATCCACGGTCACCTTCCAGCGTTTCGCGCTGGTGTGGCTCGAGGGCTACACCGGCAACTGCACCGGGAACGACTGCGAGATCCTGGGCCGCTTCGTGCGCGCGGACGTGACGATGAACGCGCTCGCGGGGACGTACGATCCGGGGGCGCAGATCCACTTCGTGAAGCTGAGCGAGTAGCGCTCAGCCCAGGATAGCCCGCAGCGCGCGCTCGACGTCCGCAAGGTCGTCGAGCGCGACGTCTGCGCCGCAGGCCAGGAGTTCGGCAGCGCTGTCACGCCCCGTCGCGACGGCGACGGCCACCGCGCCGTTCGCCTTCGCGGCGCTCACATCGTGCGGCGTGTCGCCGACGACGACGATCCGCCGCGGCACGCCGCCGCCGGCCACCAGGCGCTCGATGCCAATGCGGATGACCTCGGCGCGGTCGTGCGCATCGTCGCCGAACCCTCCGTCGCAGGCAGGGAAATGCTCCGCGATGGCGAAGTGCCGCAGCTTGGCCCGCGCCGCCTCGCGGAAGTTGCCCGTCCCAAGCCCCTGCACCACGTCGCTACGGGAGCCGAGCTCGCGCAGCACGTCCGGCACCCCGGGCTTCAACACGCCACCCTCGACCTCGCCGAACGCAGCCTCCAAATGCGGGATGTAGAGGTCGATGAACCGCGGGAGGTCGGCGAGAGCATGCCCGGGTTCGAGGCCGTGCTCAATCGCCGCGTCGCGGAAGATCGCTGAGTCCGTCCGCCCGGAAACGTCGATGCTTCGGAACGCGTCCTCAACGCCATACAGGTCGCGGAACGCCCGCCCCAACCCGATCCTGCCCGCGCCGGCGGTGTACAGCAGCGTGTTGTCGATGTCCCATAGGACGATGGTGCGCGTGGTCATGCGCGGGCCACGATCACGAATAAGCCCGGGTCCGCATCCTCGCCCACGCCAGTCAGCGACGGGTGGAACTCCACGCTGGCGAACCCGCTCTCCCGCAGCAGCGCGCGGTAATCAGCGTCTTCGTACGCCTGGAAGGTCTGTCCGTGTATGCGGACGGCGCACGTCGCGACATCGACGAGCGCGTAGCGTCTCGTGGTGGCGCGGGCAGGCGCGTCCCAGTGTTGCTCCTGGAGCAGCAGGTGCGGGTCGCCGGAGAACAGACCTTGCTCTGCTGCGTACCAGTGGCGGGGACGCGCCGCCATCGCCCTCACGGCGTCGAACGTGTGCGGCTCGAGGAGCAACACGCCGTCGTCCGCGAGCGCCGCCTTTGCCTTCGTCAGGATGGACTTCGCGTCGGATGCGCGGAAGACGTTGAACTCGCCGAAGATGAGCATGACGAGGCCGAAGCCGGCCCCGAAGTCCGCAGCCCGCATGTCTTCACACCGGTAGTCGCACCTCAGCGCTTCGGCGACGGCCTGCTGGCGTGCATACGCGATCGAAGCGGGCGAGTAGTCGATACCCAGGCACCGGTGGCCGAGCCTCGCGAGCCTCGCAGCGTACAGTCCCGGCCCGCAGGCGAGGTCGAGCACGCTCGTAGCGCGTCCCTCCAATACGTGGTCATGAATCCAATCGACCTGCGCGTCGATTGTCGCGAATCGACGGCTGGCGGCGTCGTGCGACTGCGACAGGTGCTCGAGCAGCATGCGTTCGCTGAACGCCGGTTCACTCCAGGGGATGTTGTCGCCGTCGCTCCACGGTGACGACGGCGGTAGCCCGACGAGATCGCTCAGCCGAAGCGCGTCCGTCACTACGACTCGACAGGCTCCCCGGCCTTCCGCCAGGCGTCGGTCCCGCCGTCGAGTGTGTACAGGTGGTCGGCGGGCAAGCCCGCGGCGGCGGCCATCTCGGCAGCGAGCGCGCTCCGCTGGCCGACGGCGCAGACGAAGACGATCTTCTTATCCTTCGGCAGCTCTTCTCGCCGGTTCCAGACGCTGTTCACCGGGATCAGCGTCGCGCCCGGGATGCGGCCGGTGGTGAACTCATGCGGCTCACGGACGTCGATCACGACGACGTCGCTCTCGCCGACCATCCCCTTCGCCTCCCCCACGTCGACGCGGTAGAAGGGCTCACGCTCGTCTTTTCTCGGCATCTGGCAACTTCCTCGCTGGTGCGTCGCTGCCTTGCAGTCTGACAAGCGGCCGCTGCTGCGGCAACGCGCGTTGACCGCGGCGAATGCGTGAGATTAGATTAGGCCACCCGGGCATCCCCTCGGACCACCATGAGGTGCATCGATGGACTATCCCCCGATCTCCAAGCCGCCCGTCGAGCAGTTTCGCGTCCGGCCGAACCTCGATGATTATGACCGCATCCGTGCCGGCTTCCACTACCTCGACGTGATCAAGCAGCTCGACGGCCTGCCGGGTGGAGCGCTGAACATCGCCTACGAAGCGATCGACAGGCATGTGGCGCACGGGCGCGGCGACAAGGTCTGCTGGGACTGGGAGGGGAAGGACGGAGCCCGGGAGCAGTACACGTACGCCGAGGCGAGCCGCATGTCGAACCAGTTCGCGAACGTGCTGGGCAAGCTCGGCATCGTCAAGGGCGACCGCGTGTTCTGCTTCATGGACCGCGTGCCGGAGCTCTACGCAGCCGTCTTCGGCACGCTGAAGGCCGGGTGCGTCACCGGGCCGCTGTTCTCGGCCTTCGGGCCCGACGCCGCCGGCGACCGCCTCGCCGACGCCGGGGCAAAGGTGCTGGTGACCTCTCCCGACCAGCGGCACAAGGTCGCGGAGATGAGGCCGAAGCTGCCGGAGCTGAAACACACCATCATCGTCGAGCACGGCAAGCAGCCGCAGCTCGAGGCCGGAGAGCTGGCGTGGCACGACCTGATGGCCGGTGCGTCCGAGGCGTTCGACATCGTGCGGACGTCGCCGGAGGACCCGGCGGTGATGCACTACACGTCCGGCACGACGGGCAAGTCGAAGGGCGCCGTGCACGTGCACCAGGCGGTGCTGGGCCACTACGCGACGGGCAAATACGTGCTCGACCTGCACCCGGACGACATCTACTGGTGCACCGCGGATCCAGGGTGGGTCACCGGCACGTCGTACGGCATGTTCGCGCCGCACACCAACGGCGTGACGTCCGTGATCTTCGAGGGCGGCTTCTCGGCGAGCAGGTGGTACGAGATCATCCAGCGCCACGGGGTGACGGTCTGGTACACCGCGCCCACGGCGATCCGCCTGCTGATGAAGGCGGGCGACGAAATCCCCAAGCGCTACGATCTCTCTTCGCTGCGCTACACGATGTCGGTCGGCGAGCCGCTCAACCCGGAAGCGGTGGTCTGGTCGGAGCGGGTGCTGGGCCTGCCGTTTCACGACAACTGGTGGCAGACGGAGACCGGCTCGATCATGATCGCCAACTACCCGGTGCTGCCGATCAAGCCCGGCAGCATGGGCAAGCCGATGCCTGGCATCGAGCCCGGCGTCATCGATGAGCAGGGCAACATCAAGCCGGCGGGCGAGGAGGGCGACCTGGCGGTGCGCCCGGGCTGGCCATCGATGTTCCGCACGTACTGGAACAACGACGCGATGTACAAGTCCAAGTTCGTCAACGGCTGGTACCTCACCGGCGACCGCGCGCGCACCGACGAGGACGGCTACTTCTGGTTCGTCGGCCGCTCCGACGACGTGATCAACACCGCCGGCCACCTGGTAGGCCCGTTCGAGGTCGAGAGCGCGCTCATCGAGCACCCCGCGGTGGCCGAGGCGGGCGTCATCGGCAAGCCGGACCCGGTCGCGATGGAGATCGTGAAGGCGTTCGTCACGCTCAAGGACGGCTTCGAGCCGTCCGACAAACTGCGCGGCGAGCTGCTGCAGTTCTCGCGCAGGAAGCTCGGGCCGGGCGTCGCGCCGCGCGAGATCGACTTCATCGACGTGCTGCCCAAGACGCGTTCGGGCAAGATCATGCGGCGGTTGCTGAAGGCGCGCGAGCTGGGGCTGCCCGAAGGCGACACGAGCACGCTCGAGGAATAGCCGCGTTGCACATCGACCGCGGCGACACGGCGCACCACGATGACACGTCGCGGCTCGAGGCGTTCAGCGACGGCGTCTTCGCCATCGCCATCACGCTGCTCGTGCTGGAGATCGGCGTGCCCCATGTCGCCGGCGACGAGAGCCTGACGCACGCACTGCTGCATCTCTGGCCGTCGTACTTCGGCTACGCCGTCAGCTTCATCACGATCGGCGTCATGTGGATCAACCACCACGAGATGTTCAAGGACATCGAGCGCACCGACCACACGCTGTCCGCACTCAACCTGGTGCTCCTGCTCGGCATCGCGTTCCTGCCGTTCCCGACGGCGGTAGTGGCGCAATACATGACCAACGATGCGCACCGCCTGGAGGCGACGCTCACGTACAGCCTGACATTCACGATGATCGCGCTCGCCTTCATCGCCCTCTGGCTGTACGCCATCCGCCATCCGGATCTGCTCGACGAGCACGTGAGCCAGGCGCGGCTGCGCAGCCGGACGCGGCGCTACGCTCCGGGCACCTTCCTCTACGGCGTGACGATCCCGCTTGCGTTCATCTCGCCCTTCATCAGTCTGGGACTGATCGCGGCCTACGCGCTGTTCTACCTGCTGCCGCTGGCCGATGAGTGATCCCGCAGCACGTATGCAGAACGGCGCTCACGGAGCCGGATTTCCCGACACGACTCGTGCCGATCCGCTCAGGTGCAGAACTCCGGCGTCCGCAAACGGCTCGACGAGTCGACGCACCGCTTCGTCGAACGCCCGTGCGCTCACGTCGCCCATGCGCTCGCGCGGCATGCCCGCCGTCGCGTGCAACGACTCCACGTATTCGTCGACGCTTCGATCGAATGGCTCGGGCGCGACCGTCGCTTCTCCCAACGTCTGAAAGAGACCACGTGCCGCAAGTCCTCCGATCAGATCGAACCGCACGAAGTCCTGCATCACGGAATGGCGGCGAATCACCTCCTGTAACCCCGCCCACCACGGCGGTTCGGGAGCGACCGCCGACACGATCGCCAGCACAGCCCCTGGCGAAAGAGCATCGCGCACTCGCGGAAGCACGACGTCCCAATCCATCCAGTGCAGAGCGTCGCCCGCAACGGCGAGTGCGTAGGGCGGAGTCAGCACCACGTCTTCGGCCGCACCCTGAATCCAGCGGATCGCCGGATGATCCCCGCCCGCCATCGAGCGCGCTTTGGCCAGCATCGGCTCCGAGATGTCGATCGCGTCGATGCGCTCTGCGTGCGGCGCCAGCATGCGGCTGATCTCGCCGGTGCCGCATCCCAGCTCGACGACCGCGCCATGCTTCGGGGTCATGAGGCCCGAGAGGTGCACCGCAAGCCCGAATGGATAAGGAGTGCGCAGGTGGTATGCGTCGACGACGCTGGCGAGCGCGAACGCCGCGGCGTTATGCGACGTCCAGTGCGGCGGTCGATCCGTGTCGTTCATTCGTGCCTACGCAGCCCGAGCGATCCTGAGCTCCAGTCGACAGTCTATCGATGGCACCGCTGCTTGTGGCCCTCGCCGCGCGTCGTGTACCTTGCGGCATCGGCGACGACCGGGACGAGTAGCGAAGGTCGGCCGGCACAGCGAGGGCGCGGTTGGTGCGAGCGCCCGCCGGATGCTTCGCGAACACCACCCGTGAGCCGCGCCCCGATGTTGTCACTCCGTGGCGCGGGCTTTCAGCCCGCGGGAGCGCAGCCTAGGGGTCGCCGGTTGGCCCCGTTAGCGGCCGCAATGGAGCTTGCCCGCGGGCGAGGAACCAGGGTGGAACCACGGAGCGCGTCTCCCGTCCCTGCGAGGACGGAGGCGCGCATTTTGATGTCCGGAGGTCCCGCCATGCCGCTCGACCAGCTCCCGAAGGAAGATCGCCTCTACCGCATGCGCCACTCGGCCGCGCACATCATGGCCGAGGCGATCCTCGAGATGTTCCCGGACGCGAAGTTCGCCATCGGGCCGCCGATCGACAACGGCTTCTACTACGACTTCGAGCTGCCGCGACCGCTGACGCCCGACGACCTGCCGCAGGTCGAGGAGCGTATGCGCAAGCGCATGGCGTCGGATGTGCCGTTCGAGCACAGCGAGATCTCGAAGCCCGAAGCACTCAAGCAGTTCGCGTCGCAGCCGTTCAAGATCGAACTGATCGAGGGCATCGCCGACGACAGCGTGTCGCTGTACAGGCAGGGCGAGTTCGTCGACCTGTGTGAGGGGCCGCACGTCGAGCGCACGGCGCAGGTGCCGCCGTTCAAGCTCACCTCGGTGGCGGGCGCGTACTGGCGCGGCGACGAGAAGCGCCCGATGCTGCAGCGCATCTACGGCGCGCTCTTCGAGACGCAGGACGAGCTGGACGACTACCTGCACCGCCTGGAAGAGGCCGCGCGCCGGGACCACCGCAAGCTCGGGCGCGAGCTGGACATCTACATGACCAGCGACCTCGTCGGGTCGGGGCTGCCGCTGCTCCTGCCGAAGGGCGCCACCATCCGGCGGCTGCTCGAGGACTACATCCTCAAGCAGGAGCGCGACGCCGGGTACCAGCACGTCTACTCGCCTGTGCTCGGGAAAGTCGACCTTTACAAGGTGTCGGGGCACTGGGACCACTACCGCGACAGCATGTTCCCGCCGATGGCGCTCGAGCACGAAGAGTTGGTGCTGCGGCCGATGAACTGCCCGCACCACATCCTGGTGTACCAGAACGGGCTGCACAGCTACCGCGAGCTGCCGATCCGCATCGCCGAAATCGGCACGATGTTCCGCTACGAGAAGTCGGGCGTGGTCGGCGGCCTGAGCCGCGTCCGCGCGATCGCGCTCAACGACGCGCACATCTTCTGCACGCCCGATCAGATCAAGCCGGAGTTTGCCGGCGTCATGCGGCTGGTCGAACGTGCCTACGCCACGCTGGGCATCACCGACTACTCGTACCGGCTGTCGCTCGGGGACCGGAGCGACACCGAGAAGTACGTGCAGAACGACGCGATGTGGGACCTGGGAGAGCGCGTCCTCCGCGAGGCGCTGCAGGAGCTAGGGCTGCCGTTCTACGAGGCGCCGGGCGAGGCCGCGTTCTACGGACCCAAGCTGGACATCCAGATCCGGGATGTGCTCGGACGCGAGGAGAGCATGTCGACGATCCAGGTCGACTTCCACCTGCCGAACCAGTTCGGGCTGGAGTACATCGCCGAGGACGGCTCACGGCAGCGGCCGGTGATCCTCCACCGCGGCGTCATCGGCGCGACCGAGCGCATGATGGCGTATCTGATCGAGCTGTACGCCGGCGCCTTCCCGGCGTGGCTGGCGCCGGTGCAGGCGATCGTCATCCCGATCGCGGACCGCCACATCGATTATGCGCACGACGTGCTGGCGGAACTGCGGGCCGCAGGGCTGCGGGCGGAGATCGATGCGCGCGGAGAGCGCATGAACGCCAAGATCCGCGACGCGCAGTTGCAGAAGATCCCGTACATGCTCGTCGTCGGCGACCGCGAGGCGGAGGTCCGGGCCGTCTCGGTGCGCACGCGCGCCGGCGAGGACCTCAAGTCGATGCCGGTGTTTCAGTTCATCGACCGCCTGCAGGACGAAGTGGCGACGGCGATGGAGCCGGAAGAGGCGGGACCTGATCTGGGAAGTTAGATGTTAGAGGTTGGATGTTGGATGTTAGCCATCGGATGTTGGCGTGACTGACCACGCGCGCCGTGCCCTGACCGCCGGGCGCATCGCCCGCTCGCTGCGGCCGGCGCTGCTGGCCGGGCGCGGGGCGGCGCGCTGGGCCGCGACGTATGCGTCGTTCGGCGAGCGGCGCAGGGCGAAGCGCGAGCAGTTCGTGATGCGCACCGCCGAGGACGTCACGCGCACGATGGGCGACATGAAGGGCGCCTTCATGAAGTTCGGGCAGATCCTGTCGCTGATGAGCGGCGTCCTGCCGGAGGAGATGACGGCGCAGCTCGCGTCGCTGCAGTCGAACGCCCCACCGATGTCCTACCGTCTCGTCGAAGAGGTCTTCGCGCGCGAGTACGGGCTGCCGCCGCACCGGGTCTTCCGTAAGTTCGAGCATGAGCCGTTCGCCGCCGCTTCGATCGGGCAGGTGCACCGCGCGCAACTCGCCGATGGCAGCCCTGTCGCGGTGAAGGTGCAGTATCCCGGCGTCCGCCAGGCCATCGAGCACGATCTGGCCAACGCCGCGATGATGATCGGCATGGCCGGCGCGCTTTCCCCGGGACTCGACGCCGGGCCGATCGTGCGCGACCTGAAGGACGGCATCCTGGGCGAGCTGGACTACCTCCGCGAAGCGAAGTCGCAGCAGCGTTTCTGCGACGAGTTCGACGGGCACGCGTTCATCCGCATCCCGCGCGTCTACCACGAGCTGACGACGCCGCGGGTGCTCGTCCAGCAGTACATGGACGGCAGACCGTTCGCGTCGGCGCTGGCCCTGCCGCAGCCGGAGCGAAACCGGATCGGGGAGATCGTCTTCCGCTACGCGTTCGGGTCGATCTACCGCCACTGCCTGTTCAACGGAGACCCGCATCCGGGGAACTACCTGCTGCTCGAGGACGGCGCCGTCGCGTTCGTGGACTACGGTTGCGTCGCGGAGTTCTCGGCGGAGGAGATCGAAGGGTTCTGCCGGATCATCCGCGCGCTGATGGCGCACGATCTCGACGCCTGGCGCCTGGCGGTCGAGGACATCGGCATCCTGCGCCGCGAAGCTCCATTCTCGACGGACGAGCTGTACGAGCACATGCACTGGTACTGGGCGCCGATCCTGGAGGACAACTTTACGTTTACGCCGGAGCTGGCGGGCGAGATGGTGCGCCGCAACACGCAAACGGCGGGCGCCGGCGGCAAGATCAACAAGTGGTGCAACGTCCCGCCCGGCATGGTGTTCCTGACGCGCATCAACTTCGGGCTGGCCGGGGTCCTCGCGTCGCTGCGGGCGCAGGGGCCCTGGCGCGAGATCGTGCGCGAGTACACCGACAACGCCGCGCCCGCGACGGAACTGGGCCGGCTGTCCGCCGTGACATCGCGCGCAGCCGCCGTGTAGTCTCCCCGCGGGTGTCAGCCGGGCGCGCCTCCGGCTAGGCTGGTCGCGATGGTGGAGACCGTCCTGCTGATCTGCGCGGCGTGCGCCCTGGCGTTCGCGATCAACCTCGTCCCGGCGTTCATGCCGGCGACGTGGATGGTGCTGGCGTTCTTCTACATCCGCTTCGACCTGCCGCTCCTGCTGCTCGTCCTCGGCGGCACGCTCGCTTCGGCTGCCGGGCGCACGCTGCTGGCGCGGGGCAGCACGCTGTTCAAGCGTCGCTTCATGATCCGCGAGCAGTCCGACCTCGACGATCTGGGGGCATTCCTGGACCGCCACCGTCGCTACGCCGGGCTCGCGGTGTTCGGCTACTCGCTGTCGCCGCTGCCGACGAACAACCTCTTCATCGCCGCGGGGATGGTGGAAATCCGGCTGGGCTGGGTCGTCGGCGGGTTCATCGCCGCGCGTCTCTTCGCGAACACGTTCCTCGTGTGGACGACCCATGCGGCGTTCGAGAGCCTTGGCGGAGTGTTCGAGGGCGCGCTCAGCGGGCCGCTGGCACTCGCGCTCGAAGCGATGAGCGTGATCAGCATCGTGCTGCTGTACAGGCTGCCGTGGGCACGCTGGCTGCGGCGCCTGGCGGACCGCGGGTAGCCGGGAACGCCCGCTACTTCAGCCGCTCGCCGAAGGCGTCCAGCCGTTCCTCGAGCCGCCGCTGCTGCACCGAGAGCGTCAGGTCGCCCCGCGTTTTCTCGAGGATGCCGCGTACGCTGTCGGTCGTGCGCCGCAGGCCGCCGGTCATGGCGTCCGGGTAGTCGACGGTGACGAGCACGGAGTACATCTCGTCCATCGCGCGCAACCAGACCTCGCAGCGGTCGACGTCGCCGCCGCGGAGCGTGTCGAGGAGGTGGCGGCGGAGCTCGCCCACGGCCTCACCCATGCCGTTGAGGAACGCCGTGAGCTGCACGCCCAGCTGCTCCGGCGTCGGCAGCTGGTGGCCGGCGATCAGCGCCAGCGTGATCGAGGCCTCGGTGAACTCCTTCTGCGCGTCGTGCACAAAACCCGCGTAGAGGATGTCCTCGTGCCCGGCGAGCCGCTCCTTCGCGGTGGCGACGGCGTCTCCCGCCTTTCCGACGAGTTCCGCAGCGACCGCGAAGTCGTCGCGGTGCACAGCGCGGATGGCATTCGCCGAATAGCGGATCGCCTCGCGGCACAGCGGCAGCGCCGCCTCGCGGGCGGTGTTCTTCGCGGCGAACTCCGTCCGCACGCGCTCCATGATGGCATCGAGCGCCTTGCCCACGTCCGGAGGCCACTCGTCGGTCATGATGTGCGTGTGGCGGCCGCGCACGGTGCGCCACCCTCGACCGCTTGCCTGGCGCTTCTCACAGATCCTTCACCGCGTCCGGCAGCTCGCCCTCCCGCGCGGCGTCGATCATCGTCCGCGCCTCGGACGGCAGTTCCATGCCGTAGTCGTCGAACTGCTTCTCGACCCAGCGCCCGATCTGCCGCGGGTCCTTGTAGTCCTCGGCACCGCGGGGCATCTCCCCGTACTCCTCGAGCACGCGCGCCTCGCTCTTGTGGTAGGCGAAGCGGGAGAGCGCCCGCGCGGTGCGACCGCTGCAGTGCTGGCAGGCGGGAGCCGTCTCGTGTTCGATGCTGCGGACGAACGCGCTCGTGAGCCGACCGCAGTCTTTGCACTTGTACTCGTAGATCGGCATGGCGGAAGAAGTATATCGCGCGTGGTACGGAGCGACCGGCTAGAAGTCATCGTCGTCATCGTCGTCGCCTCCGGCGCCGCCCTCGTCCATCACGGACTCGGGGTCCTCGCCCGCTTCGATGCGCGAGACCATGTCGTCGAACTCCGGCCCCAGGTCGTCGCCCATCTCGTCCTTCATCTGGCGCGCCCAGCGCGCGACCGCGCGCGGATCGCTCTCGTCGAGATCGCCGATCCCCGAGAAGTCATCGCCGACGGAAGCCCCGGCACCGCGATGGACGGCGAATTTCGAGAGGAGGCGCGTCATCTTGCGGCTGCCGCAGTGCTCGCAGCGCGGGCGCGGCGCCGCCGACACGGTCCGGAGGAGGACTGAGCTTCGCTTCTGGCACGCCGCGCAGCGGTACTCGTAGATCGGCACGTCCAAGCTGATATCACAGGAACGGCGTGCCTGCAATGCCGCCGTCGTCCCGCCGTTGGCGCGCCTATGCCCTCACGGCGTCTTCGTAGTGCGTGACGCGGCGCAGCCCGCCGTCGCGCGCCAGCTCCACCGTCACCACGTCGATGCGCGCCGGCGCTTCCGACAGCTGCGGGTGCTGCTCGACGTACCACTGCGCCGCGAGCAGCACCTTCGCGGCCTTGCGCGGGTTGACGGAGAGGGCGGCCATGCCGGTGGCGCCGCCGCGGCGGGTGCGCACCTCGACGAACACCAGCTCGTCACCGTCCATCGCGACGAGGTCCGCTTCCGCCTCCGCGACGCGGAACTTGCGGTCGATGATCCGGTAGCCCTTCGCCTCCAGATGCGCCGCGGCGACGCGCTCGCCGAAGTCGCCCAGGTGCTGGCGTTCGTCAGGCAAGCGCCGGCTCGAGCTCTGGATCTTCGACTTCCGCCGCGAGGTGCGCGGCGATCTCCAGCGTGATCCCCCGCGCCGCCAGAGCTGCGCGCACCGGCGCGAACAGCCGCCGATGGATCTCGCAGGGGCCGTGCTCGGCGAGCGCGCGCTTGTGGTCGGGCGTCGCGTAGCCGCGGTTCTGGTCGAAGCCGTACGCCGGATACCGGGGGTGATAGCCGGCCATGATCGCGTCGCGCGCCACCTTGGCGACGATCGAGGCGGCGGCGATCGAGGCGCACAACGCATCGCCGTGGATGATCGCGCGGTGCCGGTACTCCGGCAGCGAGATGGCGTCGATCAGCACCATGTCGGGACGGCAGGGCAGCGCCGCGACGGCCATCCGCATAGCGTGCTTGCGCGCCGCCGTCAGCCCGTGTTCGTCGATGTACGCGTGGGACGCGATCCCGAGACCCCAGGCGCAGTCGGCGCGGACCAGCGCGGAGAGGCGGCAGCGCTCCTCGAAGACGAGCATCTTGCTGTCGCGCAGGTCCGACCACCAGGGGCGCGCGGCGCCGGGCTCGAGAATGACGGCGCCGGCGACGACGGGGCCGGCGAGCGGGCCGCAGCCGGCTTCATCGACGCCGGCGACGTGCAGGCGACCCTGCTTCCATGCAGCGATCTCGGCGTTGAGCGTGGGCACGGCCTGGAAGAGGCCCATCGGGGCGATGCTAGCACCGGCGCCTCCGGCCTGTAAAGCCTGCTTCGCATGCGTGTAGATGGGCAGTAATTCTGTCACACCCTAATGGGCAGTGATTCTGTCACACCATGAAAGACAGAATCACGTTGAACAGCAGGGAACAGCGACGGGGACAGGTCCTGGGGTGGCTCATTCAGGGA
>Ga0334722_10005011_pt1 | contig 13542 bp, 10 predicted proteins | sample C3_bottom_MG_FD_207210 | JGI IMG/M metagenome (GOLD analysis project Ga0334722, IMG submission 207210) | Sediment microbial communities from Yellowstone Lake, YNP, Wyoming, USA - C3_bottom | ecosystem: Environmental > Aquatic > Freshwater > Lake > Sediment | place: USA: Wyoming | collected...
CCTGGTTCGTTGTATTACCCTTGAGGTGTCCTCTTGGTGTGCGGCGACATGGCGCCGCACTCCACAATTTTAACCAAACTTTAATCTGCCGCTCATCCTGCCTTAACAATAAGGCTCTACCTTCTCAGACAACACGTAACTGTCCAGCAGCACCACATCTGCTTTGGCATGGGACTGCTTGCATAGGCTTGCTATAGCTCGCAGGCTTATTTCAAGTTTATACCCTCTTGCGGGGTACATCTGCGGCACTGAACAGTTACGGTTCCGGGCCGCTGAACGATGTTCGGCATATACGCTGGATAGTACCTCCCAACAACCTTAGCATAAATAAAGGAGAGTGAAAAATGTACTGTTTTTAATCTGTTAACCAAAATTTAATCTTTTCTTAACAGAACGCTAACAATTGGACTGTAAATATTACTTCAAGATTAACAACCTAAAGGAGCACAGACCATGACCATTTTCCACAAAACCTACAATGTCAAATTCTTGCTGCTGGCGGCGCTCGTTGCCGCAGCCCTACCCATTTCCGCCCGGATGGCCAAGGCCGAAGACGTCGCCGTCGACCCGAAACTGCCTGCCTACCAGGCAGCAACCGGCGTGGCCGGCAACATCGATAGTATCGGCTCGGACACCTTGAACAACCTCATGACCTTTTGGGCGGAGTCGTTCAAGAAACACTATCCCAACGTCAAGATCCAGGTCGAAGGCAAGGGCTCAAGCACCGCCCCCCCGGCGCTGATTGCCGGGACCGCCACCTTCGGCCCCATGTCGCGCAAGATGAAAAACACCGAGGAAGACGAGTTTGAAAAGAAATACGGCTTTAAACCGACGCCGGTTGGCGTTGCCCTTGACTCGCTTGCCGTCTTTGTCAACAAGGATAACCCGGTTAAATCCCTCTCCCTGCCACAGGTTGACGCCATCTTCTCAAAATCCCGTAAAGGAGGCTTGGCCACTGACATTACCGAATGGAAGGCGCTCACCCTTGATGCGGCCTATGCCTCCCTGCCGATCAGCCTGTACGGACGGAACTCCGCCTCCGGCACTTACGGCTACTTCAAAGAGCATGCCCTCTACAAGGGGGACTACAAAGACACCGTCAAGGAACAGCCGGGTTCGGCGGCCGTGGTCATGGGGATCACCGAGGATAAGGCCGGCATCGGCTACTCCGGCATCGGTTATGTCACTTCCGGGGTGAAGACCTTGGCCTTATCCCCAAAAGAAGGGGAGCCTGCCTTCGAGGCCAACATGGAGAATGTCTTGAGCGGCAAATATCCCTTATCCAGAATGCTCTACATCTATGTGGTCAAGGAACCCAATAAACCGTTGCCGGCACTGCAGCAGGAGTTTTTGAAATTTGTCCTTTCCAAGGAAGGTCAGGAGATCGTTACCAAAGATGGCTTTTTGCCGCTCCCTGCCCCGATGGCTGCCAAGGAGCAAGGGAAGATCTAATTCCAGTTCCCATTCAGAACGATACCTTTGTCGGCTGCGCTGTGCTGCTCCTCGGCGTACTGATGTACGCTCTCGTCACTGCTCGCTTGCCTTCGCGGTCTCGTTCCGAATGCTTGCTGGAAGGATTCTTTTGAATGCCACTTAGAATAACGTAACTGATCAGGTTGATAGACTGAAGGCTATTAGACTGTAGGACGACGGCCCTTGCCATTCTCTGTCCTCTTTTGTTAACAGCCTTCAGTCAACAGACTAAGCAATCTCTTTCCTCTCAGCTCAACGGCAAGGCCCATGGATAAACAATTTCTCAAACGAGTCCGGCGGAAAGACAAGATTGCCAAGACGGTCATTCAGGTCTGCGGCATCATGGTCATCGTCTGTGTCTTTGCCATCCTGGCCTTGATCGTCAAAGTCACCCTGCCCCTGCTCTCTCCCGCACGAATTACCGATGCCCGGACAGTCGTCCTGACCGAACAGGTAAGCAGCACCCCCTTGGCCCTCGGCATCGACAGCTATGGGGATGTCGTTCACCTCATAGATCAGGAAGGAAATATTACTTTTCTTGATGCCAAGAGCGGGGCGGTCCTCGCTCAAGCCACCATCCGGGAGCATGGGACAGGCCACATCAAGCAGATCGAGCAGTACAAGAATTCGTTTTACAATATCCTCTGGGCTGATAGCGCTCTGTCGATGGTTGAAGTGCGCTATCAGCCAAAATTCGATGCGCAGGGCAAGAGGACAATCGATCCCTCGTTGCAGACGATCAAACTCTGGCCAGCCCTGGCCGAACAGGAACGCCTCGCCCAAAGTTACGTCCGCAGGTCGGGAGACAATCGTTTCTCCCGCATCGACCTCATGATCGACAACACCCTGTCCATCAGTCATGAAGTGACAACTACCGATTTTTTAGACAACCAAACGACTGAAACCTTTAGCCTCCGCATAGACGAACCAATGCCCGGACGCGTTACCGCCCTCACCCTCGATGACCCCGGCTTGACTCTCTATGCCGGCACCGATAACGGCTACGTCGTGCGCTGGGATCTGACCGAAAATGAGGTGGCGAAAAAGACCGACACCTTTGCCGCCACCGAAAGGTCGGCGGCCATCTCTTCACTAGGGCTAGTCTTTGGCGGGCAGTCGCTCGTGGTTGGCGCCAAGAGCGGCACGCTGCAGACCTGGATGCCGGTAACGGCGGAGGCTAACAACGCCGTCAAGAAGATGCAGAAGATTCATGCACTCGAACCCCATTTAGGCGCAGTCGGCACAATACTCGCCTCGCGGCGGAGCAAGACGGTCTACTCCATCTCGCTTGTCGGAGAAATTCACGCGGATCACATGACCAGCGAAAATCACCTCTTTACCATCCCTGCCGCCTACCAACTCTTTGGCATCTCCCAAAAGGACAACACCCTTATCGCACTCGACAGCGCGCGCCTCATCCATACCTGGCAAATTGACAACCCCCATCCGGAGGCAAGCCTTAAGGCGCTGTTTGGCAAGGTCTGGTACGAGGGGTACAACAAGCCTGAGTTTGTCTGGCAATCGTCTGCGCAGTCCGACGATGCCGAGCCCAAGCTCAGCCTGACGCCGCTCATCTTCGGCACCATGAAGGGCACCTTGTACGCCATGCTCTTTTCCATCCCGCTCGCCATCTTCGGGGCCGTCTACACCAGCCAGTTCACCTCAGCCAGGTTCAGGAAAAGCATCAAGCCGATTATCGAGGTCATGGCCTCGGTGCCGTCGGTGGTCATCGGTTTCCTCATTGCCCTATGGCTTGCGCCCATCGTCGAACGATCCCTCTTCCCCTTGCTGGTCGGCCTCTTTATCATCCCGCTCCTCTTTGCCATGGTTATGGTTGTCATCCAGCCGTTCTACCGAAACAGCCGTTTTGTCAACCGGATACGGGGTTACGAATTCCTGTTGATGCTGCCGGTCCTGTTTGTTGGCGGCTGGCTTGCCGTAACCCTGGCGCCGGGGCTAGAAACGCTGCTCTTTCACGGCAATTTCAAGCTCTGGCTCTATCAGGATGTGGGGATGCGCTACGACCAGCGAAACTGCATCATTATCGCCTTTGGGCTAGGGGTTTGCGTTATCCCGATCATCTTTTCCATCACTGAGGACGCCCTCTCCAACATCCCGCCCAGCCTGACTGCGGCCTCGCTGGCGCTGGGGGCCAGCCGCTGGCAGACGGTATGGCGCGTCATCCTGCCATCTGCCAGCCCCGGTATCTTTGCCGCCATGATTATCGGCTTCGGGCGGGCGGTTGGCGAAACCATGGTCGTGCTGATGGCCACCGGCAACACGCCGATCATGGACTGGTCGATCTTTAACGGCATGCGAACCCTGTCGGCCAACATTGCCGTCGAAATCCCCGAAGCCCCGCTGGATGGCACCCTCTATCGGGTACTCTTCCTCTGCGCCACGGTGCTGTTTACCCTGACCTTTGTCTTGAACACCGGGGCTGAGATCATCCGGGAGCGGTTGCGCAAGAAGTATGGACGGTATTGATGGCGTCGCAAAAAGCCTGACCTACTGCGTCCCCGTCCTACACCAGCGGGGATTGAACTGAATTGCAGTGGTCTTTTACTCATTCGGCACACCATGTGTGTGGCCTCATTTGTAAAAGCCCACTGCGCCTTGTATCTCAGCCCTTTTGCTTAGCCATCCCGTCCCCTCGCCCTCAGGGAGAGGGTGGCCGAAGGCCGGGTGGCAAAAGGCGGGCAATGCTGTACGGCAAACGAGCCATGCAAAAGTCCAACCGGACAACACTGAAAAAACTTACAACTCCTTTATGAAAAAATTCTTGCGACGCGGCGAGCCCTTTGTCTGGGCAACGGGGTTGACCCTGTCGATCATTGTCACCATGACGGCCTTGCTGCTGTATGTGGTAATCGCTAACGGCATTGGGGTCTTTTGGCCGCAACGGCTGGCGCGGATTAGCTTAAACGATGGGCGGGTTGCCTTGGGTGAAATCACGCGAGAAGAAATAGACGCGAGCAATGTGCCGCGCCTGCAGCTGAAAATCGGCAACCGGGAGATCAACGGGCTGGATTTTACCTGGATCAGTGCAGCAAACATCCGTTCGCGCAGCTATCCTGCTGAGCTGTACGCCATCGAACGGCAGGAAAACGGCAATTTTTATGGGTCGCTCGCCGAAGTGCACAGCCCAGGCGTTACGGTTGGCGAAGGGCAGGGCGCGCTCGATGAGGCGCTGGGCCAAGTCCGCCGGAGTGTGCTGCCGCTGCTTACGGCAAAACAGGAGACCTCCCAAAAGATTGGCGCGCTCAACTTGACGCTCGAAACAGTCGACCGCAAGCTTGCCGGCTACCGTTACCAACACCTGGATGAACAGGATAAGCGGATCAAAACCCTGGTCGATAGCGAAACGAAGCTGAAGGCAAAGTTCACGGTGCTGGTCGACGAAGGTAAGGCATTCACGGAACAGTTGGCCGCCTATTACGCAATATTCAAGACTGCCGACGGCAAAGAGAGCACGGTGCGGATTGCCGATATCGTTCGTCTCTATCAACCAAACCGGATGGGTCTTTCTGCCAAAATTTTCCACTACGGGGGTAAGCTTAGCGAGCTGTTTTTTGCCGATCCGCGGGAATCAAACACCGAAGGCGGCCTCTTTCCGGCCATCTTCGGCACTGTCATGCTGGTGCTGTTGATGAGCCTGCTCTCTTTCCCCTTGGGCGTCATTACCGGCATCTATCTGCGGGAGTATGCCCACCCCGGCATCCTGGTCAAGATCGTCAGGATCGCAGTCAACAACCTGGCAGGGATTCCTTCCATCGTCTACGGCATCTTCGGGTTAGGCTTTTTCATCTACGGGATAGGCGGCATGCTGGATCGGCTTTTTTTTCCGGAGAGTCTGCCCACCCCCACCTTCGGCACCGGCGGTATCCTCTGGGCCAGCCTGACCCTTGGTCTGCTCACCGTGCCGGTAGTCATCGTCGCCACCGAGGAGGCCCTAGGGTCGATTCCACCGCCGATCCGGGAAGGGTCGCTGGCCCTTGGCGCCACCAGGTTTCAGACCCTGACCCGGCTGCTTCTGCCCATGGCCTCGCCAGGGATCATGACCGGATTTATCCTGGCCATGGCCAGGGCCGCCGGCGAAGTCGCCCCCTTGATGATCACCGGCGTGGTGAAGCTTGCGCCATCGTTACCGATTGACGGGCAGTTCCCCTATTTCCACCTCAACCGGAAGTTCATGCACCTGGGGTTCCATATCTATGATATCGGCTTCCAGTCGCCCAACGTCGAAGCGGCCAAGCCCATGGTCTATGTGACCACGCTGTTGTTGATCCTCATCGTCCTCAGCATGTGCAGCGTGGCCATATACCTTAGGAACAAGATGAGGCAACGCTACGCCATCGCCGATGTCTGATGGCGTCGTAAAAAGTCCGATCTACTGCGTTGCAGCGCATTTTTGCTCATTCGGCACACTACGTGTGTGGCCTCATTCGTAAAAACGCACTGCGCCTTGTATCTCGGCCCTTTTGCTTAGCCATACCGTGACTTTTATTGCCATGTCTGACCGTCAAAAACACCAAATCGAGACCAAATGAATCCACAACCCAACCCCATCATGAGCATTACCGACGCCATTGCCGAGGTGAAGGATCTCCATCTCTATTATGGCGACAGCAAGGCCCTGCGCGGCATCACCATGAGCATCCCAAGAAAGAAGGTTACCGCCTTGATCGGGCCTTCCGGTTGCGGCAAATCGACCTTCATCCGCTGCTTTAACCGCATGAACGACCTGATCGAGTCGATCCGCATCACGGGCAAGATCACCATCGACGACCAGGATATCTATGATAACGCCATTGATGTCATTGAGCTTCGGCGACGGGTGGGCATGGTCTTCCAGAAATGGAACCCATTTCCTAAGTCCATTTATGAAAACGTGATTTATGGGCTCAGGATCGCGGGCGTGCGGGACAAAAACACCCTCGATGAAACCGTGGAGAAGAGTTTGAAACGGGCGGCGTTGTGGGATGAGATGAAAGACCGCTTGCACGAATCGGCCATGGGCATGTCCGGCGGCCAGATGCAGCGCCTCTGCATTGCCCGCGCCATCGCGGTGTCGCCGGAGATCATCCTGATGGACGAACCCTGCTCCGCCCTCGACCCGCGCTCCACCTCCCGCATTGAAGAGCTGATCCGGGAACTGCAAGGCGACTACACGATTATCATCGTTACCCACAACATGCAGCAGGCGGCCAGGGTCTCCGACTTCACCGCCTATTTCTACCTCGGCGAATTGGTGGAGTTCGGCCTGACCAAACGGGTGTTCACCTCGCCGGTCCGCAAAGAGACGGAAGATTATATTACCGGGCGTTTCGGCTGATCGGTTCTGTCGGCGAAGAGCTGAAGAGGTTAGTTCTGCCCCGTCCCCCCACCCTAGCCCTCCCCCCCCCGAAACCAGCGGGGGGAGGGGATCTGTTGTGGTCCCTCCCCCTTTAAAGGGGGAGGTCAGGAGGGGGATGTGGTGCCAAGACAACGATTGTCTTGATTGTGACAAATCAACCAGAAGGAACGGCATGCCGCCGGTGAGACTATGATTAAAAACCTTGCAATGGAACTTGATACGCTAAAAAAAAGAATTCTACAGCTCGGCTCCGAGGTCGAGGCGAGCCTGATCAAGGCGGAGACAGCGCTCCTCGAGTTCGATCAAACGTTAGCCTTAGAGATTATCGCGACCGACACCGACATCGATACGCTGGAGATCTCGGTGGAAGAGCATTGTCTGAAGATTCTGGCCCAGCATACCCCGGTGGCAGGCGACCTGCGGTTTGTGGTGGCCGTGCTCAAGATCAATATCGACCTCGAGCGCATCGGCGACTTGACCGTCAAGATAGCCGACCGCATCCTCCTCTTGGCGCGCCAGAAGTGCATTCCATTCTCCAACCCGCAAACGGCCCAGCTCCCTGGTCAATTCCGGCAGATGTTCGCCGCGACCATCAAGATGGTCAAGATGTCCCTCGACTCCTTTGTCGATCAGGACGCCGACCTGGCCTACCGGGTTTTGGTGTCGGATGATGAAGTCGACCAGGCCAAGAGCGTCATCCGCACCATGATTGGGGAGATCGTGCAAAACGATGCCAGCCAGCAGCAGTATCTCGGGGTGCTTTTCAGCGTATCAAGGAGTCTGGAGCGCATCGCCGACCACGCCACCCATATCGCCGAAGACGTCATCTATATGCTGCAGGGCCAGATCGTCCGTCATGGGGCGGATAGCCAAAAGGGCATGCATGGGGATGAGGCCGGTCTTTTCCCTTAAGATCCAGTCATCCCCGCCTTCCTCACTTCGCAAGATACTTCCTCTGCAAATTCGCGGTGATGAGCCAGACGCCCTCCGACCGTTTGGGCAGAGTCTTCACCATCTCAGCTGTCATCGCCTGGGCGTCGGTGCCTTGGGCGGCAAGCGCTTTCGCCTGCTGGTCGAACTGCTGGAGGTACTGCTTCATCTCCGCCAGATCCTTCTTGGTCGACAGGGGGCCGTGGCCGGGGATGATTTGCAGGACGTCCATGGCCTGGAGGTCGTCCAGTTCTCCGCACCACTCCTCGATATTGCCCTCGGCGAGAAACGGGTGGTAGTCGGTGAACAGGATGTCGCCTGCGAAGAGGAGCTTCTTGTCAGCCAGATAGACCAGGGTGTCGCCGTCGGTGTGGGATGGGCGGGCGTGGCGGAGTTCGATGAGCTGGCCGCCGAGGTCGATGCTCATCCGGTCGCCGTAGCTCAGCACCGGGAAGGCTACGGTGGTGCCTTTCATGTCCTCGGGCGTCAGGCCGTACTGCGCGCTGTTTTTAAGGGTCGTCTCGGCGCGCTTGGTCATGGCCTGCTTGTCGTTCTCCTGGGCAATGACCACCGCCCCCAGCTTGACGAACTCGGCGTTGCCGAAGACATGGTCGAGGTGGTAGTGGGTGTTGATCACGTACTTGATCGGTTTCTTGGAGACGGCCTTGATGGCCTTGATGAAGCGCTTGGCCTCCTTGGCGGAGATCAGGGTGTCGACCACCGCAATGCCGTCGCGGCCGATGATGATGCCGGCGTTGGCCCCGAAGCTGTTATCTTTGGAGCTCTGCTTGGTGTCGACGTAGGCGTAGACATTGTCGGCGATCCGGGTCAGTTTGTCGGCGGCCAGGGCAGGGCTGCCGAGCAGGGAGCAGAGGGCGCAGAAGAGCACGATTTTGGGTAGGGCGGGGAGACGTTTGGCCATTGGGATACTCCTTGTTTGGGTGTGATTGGTTGTTGGCCGCGCCGCTTTTGCATGGCGCGGTTTGCCGTACGGGAAAATTAAACCTTGATTCCTTGCGGGCCACGTTTTTTTATACTTGTAAAGCAATAGCCGAGCCCTTCGCGGAAATCAACCACTTTCCAACAAGGCGTCAACTCACATCCTGATAGTTCGCAAGCGGATGACGCCGGGTTGGGCTCGCATTTCGGCAAGCACCTTGGCGGAGATGGGGCTTTCCAGATCGATGATGTTGTAGCCGATAACGCCTGTGCTCTCGTTCAGGTAACTCGTGATATTGATGTTGTGGGCGCCGATGATGCGCGAGGCGAGGCCGATCATGCCCGGGATGTCGCGGTTCACCATAGTGAGACGGGTGTGGACGTTGTCGGACGGGATGGATTCGGCGGTCGGGAAGTTGACGCTGTGCGAGACATTGCCGTATTCGAGAAAGCTCTTCAGTTCGGTGACCGCCATGATGGCGCACTGCTCCTCGGACTCCTCGGTGCTCGCCCCCAGGTGGGGAGTGGCAAAGACCTTGGGGTGATTGAGGAGTGCGACTGATGGAAAATCGGTGAGGTAGTGATCGAGCTGGCCGCTGTCCAGGGCGGCAAGGACTGCCTGTTCGTCAACGATGGCCCCGCGGGCGTAGTTGACGAGGATGGCGCCTTTGGGCAGTTGCTTAAGCAGGTCAGCGTTCACCAGGTGTTTGGTCTTTTCGCTGTAAGGCATGTGCACCGAAAGCACATTCGCCTGCCGCACCACCTCGGTGCGGTTTCGGACATACTCCACCTCAGGTGAGAGCTGGTGGATGTTCTCCATGGCCGGGTAGGGGTCGAAGCCCAGAACCCGCATCCGGCGCTCGATGCCGCCGTTCGCCACCCGGACGCCGATCTTGCCCAGGCCCAAGACGCCAAGGGTCTTGCCGGCCAGTTCAAAACCCTTGAAGGCGGCCTTCCTCTCCTCCACCTGCCGCGCGAGTTCGGTATTGTCGAGCCCGCCAAGCCCGCGCACGAACTCGATGCTCCCCATGATCTTTCTGGCCGCAATCCCCAGCATGACGAAGACCAATTCTGCCACGGCATTGGCATTGGCCCCCGGCGTGTTAAAGACGCAGATACCGGCCTCCGTGGCCTTGGTCACGGTGATATTGTTGACCCCAGCCCCGGCCCTGGCCACCGCCAGGATCGAAGGATAGTCCGCCGTGTCGAGCTGGGCGCTGCGGACAATAAGCGCGTCCGGTTTATCCGCCTGATCGCCGACATGATAGTTTTTACCAAAGAGGTCAAGGCCGTCTGGCGCGATGCGATTTAGTACACCTATCCGAAATTTTTGCATGATCTTCTCCTGTAGGGTATAGTGTCACGATGAAAATACGAAGAGTAGCCGATGACAATTTGGCCAAGGCCGTGGCCTTGCTGCGGACGTCCTTTCCCGGCAGCGAATACGAAGCCCGATTGGTTCAGCAGCTCCATGAGCATGGCAAGGCAATCCATGACTGGGTCTGTATCCACACCAATCGGGTTATCGCCTATGTCGCCTTCTCCAACGCCTATCAAGGGTCGGAAGTGTGCGGGCTGCACCTGGGGCCGATGGCGGTAAACCCGGAATTTCAAAAGCAAGGGGTGGGCTCCGAGCTGCTCAGATATGCCTTAACCCAGGAACCGGTCAAAGCGAGCCCGATCTTTGTGCTGGGCAACCCTCACTTTTACCTGCGCTTCGGCTTTACGCCATGCGTTACGCCGATCTGCCCATTCGATAAAGACAATGCCCATTTTTTAAGTCTCGGCAACACGACGACCGACCAGTTTGCCGTTGGTTATGAACCGGAGTTCATGGGGAAATCTCCTGCCAAGCAATCGGCCAAAAAACGGGATAAAGGCCATCGTCCGCGCCGTTAGCCAGATCTTTCGATTGCCTGCGAGGTATGATAGGCAAAAGCGTTACCGTCAGGCCGGACTTGATCCGGCATCCAGTTTCCGTATCCCAAACTCTACCATATCCAGGCGCTTTCTCGCCATCTTTCTGATGGCATTTTTCTCCATTGAAATCGGCCCCTTTTCCCTCATCCGCACCTCCTCCCAAGCGGCCTGAGAGAAGGACGCCCGTAAACAGTCTAGCCCCCGCCGTTAGGCGCGGAACCTCTTAGACCGATTGACAAGCCGCCCCTCCGTTCGCTACAGTGAAGGATGCCGAACTTGTAAACGAACGCCGTCTCCTTCCCGGTCCTAACGCTTACCCAATGACGCCATGCGAAAAACGAAAATCATCTGCACCATCGGTCCCCGGACTGCATCCTTCGAAATGCTGCAACGGCTTGCCGAGATGGGTATGAATGTTGCCCGCCTCAATATGTCGCACGGCTCTTTGGAGTGGCATAGCGATGTGATTCGCAGTATCAAGCGGATCAACAAAAAGATCGGCACCACCGTTGCCATCATGCTGGACACCAAGGGGCCGGAGGTCCGCACCGGCGACGTCAAGCAGGATCTGGTGCTCAACAAGGGGGATATTCTGACCCTGACCATCAGGCGTCAGGCCGTGCTTGAACCGTACTGCGTCGAGGTCAGTTACGACGGCTTTGTCAATGAGGTGGCGGCGGGGGACATTGTATTGATCGATGGCGGCATGATCAGCCTGAAGGTCAACACCATTAGCGCAGTCGACGTCCAGTGCGAGTGCCTTGACGATGGCGTCCTGACCTCGCGGCGTCATATCAATATCCGCGGCAAGAGCGCGGACCTCCCTTCCATCACCGAAAAAGACTGGCAGGATATCAATTTCGGCATCGACAACAACGTCGATTTCATCGCCCTCTCCTTTGTGCGGGGGGAGGCTTCGATCAACGAGCTGCAAAAGTACCTGCAGGAGAGAAACGCCCCTATCGACCTCCTGGCCAAGATCGAGAGCGCCGAGTCCATCCCCCGCCTTGATGAGATCATCGAGGCGGCGGACGGCATCATGATCGCCCGTGGCGACCTGGGGGCCGAGCTGCCCTTTGAAGAGGTGCCGCTGCTGCAAGACGAGATCATCCGCAAGTGCCGGATACTCGGCAAACCGGTGGTGGTGGCGACCCACATGCTGGAATCGATGATCGTCAATCCGACCCCGACCAGGGCGGAGGTAACGGACATCACCTATGCCGTGCAGGAGGGCGCCGACGCCATCATGCTCTCCGGCGAGACCGCCACCGGCAAATATCCGTTCAAGGCCCTTGAGGTCATGGATGCCGTGGCAAGGCGGATTGAGAGGCAGATGGATTTGAACACCGCAGTCCAGGTGCGGATTTCCAATAAGCCCAAAGACGAGATCGCCCGCAGCGCCGCCATCCTGAGCAATAACCTGCAGGCGGTGGGGACGCTTGTCATCACCCGGCGCGGCCTGATGGCCGTTCTGCTCTCCAAGTGCCGGCCCATCGCCCCGATCCTGGCCTTTACCAACACCTCCCACGTCCGCCGTAGGCTCGGTATTCACTGGGGCATCCACGCCCTCCGCATCAAATTTTCAAACGAGCCGGAGGTCTCCATCCAGCGCGCCATCGAACAGTTGCAGCGCAAGGGCATCACCAAGAGCGGCGACCGCATCATCGTCCTTTCCGACATCCTGGCCGGCGGCAAATTTGTTGAGACCGTGCAGATCCGGATCATCTGAACGCTTCTTGGCTCGCAAAGCAAAGGGCATCGTGGCTATAAACTATTTTCAGCTAAATCCACCGATGCCGTACTTGGCAGCTTCCCTTCGACGGAGTTTATCCCCGAACGGGGGCTCAGGAACGGTATCGGAAATCGCTCCCTTGCGGAGTCGAAGGGGCGTTACCGCTTGGCATGAAATGATTGGCTGAGAATTGCTTATAGCCACGAAGGGCATTTTTTATGAAAGAGTCCGTTGTGGCAAGCCTCAGAGGCCTTTCTCTGATCCCTTTGCCATGAACACAAGTTTGGCGATCAGCAAAATCCACGGCGTTCCATGGAGCAGGAGGTCAAACCAATCAAGAGGTCTCACCAGCTGGCCTTTCGCCAGCATCTGCAATTTCTCCCAGAGGTGGGGCGGGTTGAAAGGGGCGAGGCCAAGGGTCAGGCAGACGACAAGGAGGATGCTTACAGGCAGAGAGTTAAGCATTCTGTGAACAGCTTCAATCATGGCTCATTCCTATGGGGTTACATCATTCGTTGAGTTATGCAATTAGCTCTGTTGTTCATTGATAGCTATTGGCTTGGCTTGCAGGCGTTTAATCCGTCGTGCCGGGCTTGACCCGGCATCCAGGTCTTCTAATTCTATTTGATAAAGACTTTCTGCTTCTTTTATCTATTTTCATCATGGTCCCGGCGATACCCTCCGTCCCGGTCGCGGTCCCGATCTTCCCCCCGGTGGTATCCTCGATCCCGGTCATGGTCGGGATATCCCCAAAAACATCCGCCAAGAGAGATAGGTATTGTCGCCAATAGTAGTCCCAATATCGTGATTTTCTTCATTTCACCCTCCTCGGTTACTGGTTAATAATTTCCTGCCAGAAACATGGTGGCAAGCCCAGGTTTATTTTCATTCTGCTATTAACATCTATACGTTTGAAGCATATTTTATATTCAGATGGAAGGGGAGGGAGATCGCCAAAAAAAGGAGTGCCATCATGAAAACACTCATAGTCAAAGAAAACGTATACGGCCGGAAAACAGAAGTAACCGCCCAGACAACATACCAAACTGACTTCGGCAAGTGGGTAGCCGAGGTGGACGGAGCAGAGATCCGTCAGGCCTGCCTTGAGTTGTGCAGCGGCATTAACGATTGTACCTGCGAAGATCTGCACATAGAAGCGGATCAAGATGATGACGGCAAAGAGTACAGTATG
>Ga0334722_10005012_pt1 | contig 13541 bp, 15 predicted proteins | sample C3_bottom_MG_FD_207210 | JGI IMG/M metagenome (GOLD analysis project Ga0334722, IMG submission 207210) | Sediment microbial communities from Yellowstone Lake, YNP, Wyoming, USA - C3_bottom | ecosystem: Environmental > Aquatic > Freshwater > Lake > Sediment | place: USA: Wyoming | collected...
TGAACGAGTGGAAAGAGGCGCTCGAAGTCAACCCCAACAACACCGACGCCCAGATGTACCTTAAGTTCGTGCAGGCCGAGGCCGAGGGCGGCGGCGGCGATCCCCCTATGGGCGAGCTGAAGCTGGACGAGTAAGGGGGATACTGGGGCAGGCCCCAATAGTTTTCCCCTCCCTTGATGGGAGGGGACCAAGGGGAGGGTGGACCGTAGGTCATTCACCCCCACCTCAATCCTCCCCCATCAAGGGGGAGGAAGTTATCGGTATCTACATAAAACATCAACTAATCAAAATCCCAATATGACTGACACCCTCCTCTCCGTCAAAAACCTCAAGACCGCCTTCGTCACACGCGAGGGCAGCTTCCTTGCCGTGGACGGCATAAGCTTCGACGTGAATAAAGGCGAGGTCATGGGCCTGGTCGGTGAGTCCGGCTGCGGCAAGAGCGTCACCGCGATGTCCATCATGAGGATACTGCCCGACCCGCCGGGCAGGGTAGTCGGCGGAGAGGTAATCTTCGAGGGCAGAGACTTACTCAACCTCCCGGAGCAGGAGATGAGGAAGGTCAGAGGCGGGCGCATAGGGATGATATTCCAGGAGCCTATGACCTCGCTGAACCCGGTGTTCACCGTGGGCGACCAGATTGCCGAGGCGCTCGTGGTACACAAGGGCCTGACGAAGGACAAGGCCCTCGTGCGTGCGGCTGAGTTCCTGGACGTGGTCGGCCTGCCTGAGCCGGGCCAGCAGGTGAAGAACTACCCGCACCAGCTATCGGGCGGCATGCGACAGCGGGTGATGATCGCTATGGCCATATCATGCGAGCCCAGCCTCATCATAGCGGACGAGCCCACCACGGCTCTGGACGTTACCATACAGGCGCAGATATTAGACCTGTTAAACGACATAAGAAAGAAGTTCGATACCGCAGTCATGCTCATCACGCACGACCTGGGCATCATAGCGCAGATGGCGGACAGGGTGGCCGTGATGTACGCGGGCCGCATCGTCGAGTACGCGCGTACGGACGACATGTTCTACGACACGATGCACCCGTATACCGAGGGCCTGCTCGCGTCGATACCGAAGCCCGGCGAGAAGTTCAGGAGGCTTGCGGCGATACCGGGCATGGTCCCGAAGATGACCGAGCTTCCACCCGGCTGCAAGTTCATGCCGAGGTGCTCCTACGCGAAGCACGAGTACGGGGAGGCCGAGCCGGAGCTTTTCGAGGTCAAGCCCGACCACTTCGTCCGGTGCTACAAGGCGACGGGTAGGTAATTAGCTCTTGCAGTCATAATGTATCAATTGACACCACTGCCCAGATATGCTCTAATTTTACTTAAAAGCAGTTGTCTATAAAGGGAGACTCAACAATGCAGGGCATACAGTTTGTTACAGACGACAAGGGACAGAAAGTGGCGGTGCAGATCAACCTCAAGAAGTTCGGCGACCTCTGGGAAGACTTCTATGACGACCTGCTTGCCAGGCAGCGGGCAAAGGAACCGAGGGAATCACTTGCGGCGGTAAAGGCGCGCTTACTACGGCAAGGGAAGCTGCATGTCTGATTATGCGATAACCTTTGCCCGTTCCGCACGCAGGGAGCTTGAGGCGCTCGATGAAAAGGTTGTCACCCGGGTATTTCCCAAGATAGAAGCCCTTTCTAAAGAGCCGCGTCCATCAGGTTGCATTAAATTAGCTGGCAACAAAAACCTCTGGCGGATCAGGTCTGGCGACTATCGGGTAGTTTATGCAATATACGATGACAAGAGATTAGTGGACATTGTAGCTGTGCGGCATCGGAAGGATGTGTACGACATTCTTTAATTGTCAGGGGCTTGTAATAAACACACAGGGAGGGTCAGATGTTTAAAAAGAGGCTTATCCAGATTGCAGCATTTTCGGCGGCGGCGTTTCTTGTATTTTCCATGTCAACCATAGCTTGCGCAAAGGAGAAAAAAGTGAAGACTCCATCAGGGCTCGAATACGAAGACTTGAAGGTCGGCACGGGCGATGTCGCCAAGGCGGGCCAGACCGTAACCGTACACTACACCGGCTGGCTCACTAACGGCACGAAGTTCGATTCGAGCGTCGACAGGAAAGAGCCGTTCGTCTTCCACCTGGGCGCGGGCGAAGTGATAAAGGGCTGGGACGAGGGCGTAGCTGGCATGAAGGTAGGCGGCAAGCGCAAGCTCACCATACCGTCGGACCTGGGCTACGGCGCGCGCGGCGCGGGCGGCGCGGTACCGCCGAACGCCACCCTCGTGTTCGACGTGGAACTGTTAGGGGTAAAGTAGTACACCGTAATCAATTGCCCGATTTATCGGGCGACTACCTGTAGGGGCCGACCCAAGTGTCGGCCCTTCTTCTTGTCATTCTGAAGGGCCTGACAGCAGATCCTTCACTTCGTTCAGGATGACAACATGGGAGCGCAACACGTAAGCTTATGGACAAAATACGCCTGTCTAAAATAATGTCGGAACGCGGCATATGCTCCCGCCGCGAGGCGGACGCCTTCATCGAGCGCGGCCTCGTGTACGTCGACGGCGTGCAGATTACGGAGCTGGGCACGAAGGTCGACCCGGAGGCAGTCGTGACGCTCGACCGACGCGCCGTGTCCGAGCAGACCCGACTCGTCACCATCCTGCTGAACAAGCCCGTAGGCTACGTATCCGGCCAGCCGGAGCAGGGCTACAAGACGGCCATGACGCTTATCACGCGCGAGTCTCATTTCAAGAACGACCAGTCCGGCACGAGGATATCGCAGGACGTATTCAGGGGTCTTGCGCCGGCGGGCAGGCTGGACATAGACTCGCAGGGCCTTATAGTGTTCACGCAGGACGGGCGGGTCGCCAAGAAGCTCATCGGCGATTCCTCCGGCGTCGAGAAGGAGTACCTCGTGCGGGTGGAAGGCGACATAGACGACTCCGGGCTGGCGCTGCTTAGGCACGGGCTGATGTTAGACGGCAGGCCGCTGAAGAACGCCTTTGTCGAATGGCAGAACGAGGACCAGTTGAAGTTCATACTAAGAGAGGGCAGGAAGCGCCAGATACGCCGGATGTGCGAGCTGGTCGGACTGAAGGTCACCGGCCTCAAGCGCGTGCGCATAGGCAAGGTCAAGCTCGGCAACCTCCCCATAGGGCAATGGCGGTTCCTGGCCGAGGGAGAGGCGTTTTAGGTTTTGGTATTGTCAAGCCCGCCCGGTTGTGCTAAAATTCCAACGCTTTCAACCCCACCAAAAGGAAACGAGGACATGCTCCGCTATATAGCCATGACTTTAGTAGCCGCCTTTATGCTTGCCGCGCTTGGCTGTGCGACACAGGGCACCCGCGTGGGCAGGGCCATCGAGCAGCCCGAAGTGGTCAAAAAGGCCGTCCAGACGTACACCTTGAAAAACGGGGTAAACCTGATAGTAAAGCGCACGTCCAAGGGCAGCCCGACCGCGCTCCAGGTGTGGGTGTCCGGCGGGAGCGCTACAGACCCCGCCGACAAACCCGGACTGGCGCATTTCGTGGAACACATGCTGTTCACCGGCTCAATGCACGTACCCAAAGGGAAGGCGGAGCAGTACCTTGAGAGCATGGGCGGCGAGTTCTCCGGCCACACCGGGCGGGACTTCAGCTACATGGGCGTTACCCTGCCCGGCCAGGGCTGGGAACGCGGGCTGGACATAGTTTATGACATGGTCGCCTTCCCCGCCCTGACGCAGGCCCAGGTGGACAAGCAGAAGAAGGTGGTCGCCCTTGAGATAAAAGAGGCAAGGCGCGACACGGACAGCCTGCTGATGGACGACCTTTTCGAGTCCGCATATGCCACCCACCCGTACAGGCGCCCGGCCTACGGCACGGTGGAGGCGTTGTCGGGCTACACCATAGACGACGCGACCTCATACTATCAACGCACGTACCTGCCTTCGAACATGACTGTAGTGGTTGTAGGCGACGTGAAGACGGCCGACGTGAAGACGGCGGTGGACAACACCTTCGGGAAGCTCGTGCCCGCGCCTTACGCCAGGCCGAAGGTACCCGAGGAGTATAACCAGCTCGCTAAAAGGGAAAAGGATGTCGATGCGCCGGTCAAGCTGACATACATGGCGGTAGGCTGGCACGTATGCGCCGCCGCCGACCCGGACATATACCCGATGGAGGTGTTGGGCGCGGTGCTGGGGCTCGGGCGCGGCTCGCGGCTATACATGGAACTCCGGGAGCGGATGGGCCTCGTATACGACGTGGACACGGAGCTCCTCCCGATGAAGGACCCGGGCATGCTCGTAACGCTTGTGCGCCTCAAGGAGGACGACATGACCCGCGTCACGGCCGAGATACTGCGCCAGATGAACAAGCTCAAAGACGAGAAGGTCTCGGACGCGGAACTTGCCCGCGCGCTGAACAGCCTGGAGTCCTCGCGGCTGGTGGACTCGGAGACGGCGGACGGGCAGGCATATTCGCTCGGCTACTGGTACACGGTGTACGGGAAGAAGGACCCGGAGGAGTATGTGAAGGAGATACGCAAGGTAACGCCCGCCGACGTGCAGAGGGTCGCGCAGAAGTACCTGGGCGAGGGCAACTATACGGTGTCTGTGATAAAGCCGGAATAATCATGTAGCTGCCCGATTCATCGGGCTATTTAAATCGGGAGGCGATTTCATGTCCAAAATCACGAGGGCGCTGATAAGCGTGTCGGACAAGACAGGCGTGGCGCAGTTGGCGAAGAAACTGAGGAAGCGCGGCGTCGAGATACTCTCCACCGGCGGCACGGCGAAGGCTTTACGTGACGCGGGCGTGAAGGTGACGGACGTATCCGAGTTCACCGGATTCCCGGAGATGTTTGACGGCCGGGTGAAGACGCTCCACCCTAAGGTGCACGGGGGTATACTCGCCAAGCGCGCGGATAAGTCCCACAAGGCCCAGATGAAGGAGCACGGCATATCACCTATAGACATGGTGGTAGTCAACCTCTACCCGTTCGAGTCGGCTATCAAAAAAGACGGCGCGACATTCGAGGACGCCATCGAGAACATAGACATAGGCGGGCCCGCGATGGTGCGCTCCGCAGCGAAGAACTTCGCAGACGTGGCCGTGATAGTAGACCCGGCGGACTACGACACCGTTATAGCGGAGATGGACAAGGGCGGCGTGTCGCAGAAGACGCGCTTCATGCTCTCTGCAAAGGCATACGCGCACACAGCCAAGTACGACACCATGATTTCGAGCTTCCTCGTAGCGGCGGGCGGGGCGGGTGAAGTGCCCATACCGTTCTTCCACAAGGCGGACTTGAAACCCGCGCGCGGCAAAGCGTACCCGGAGCGTGTCCCTGCGTCATTCGCAAGGCTCGGCAAGGCCGAAAGCCCTTTCCCGATTTTTCACGCCCTCCCGCTCATCAAGGCACAGGACTTGCGCTACGGCGAGAACCCGCACCAGAAGGGCGCGTTCTACCGTGAGCCTGTTCAGCACGAGCCCTCGGTGTCAACCGCATGTCAGTTGCAGGGCAAGGAGATGTCCTTCAACAACTACCTGGACGCAAACTCCGCCCTTGAGCTGGCAAAAGAGTTCGACCAGCCGGTCGCCGTGATAATAAAGCACAACAACCCCTGCGGCGTGGCCACGGATGAATCGCAGGTGGACGCATACGTGAAGGCGAGGGACATAGACCCGGTCTCCGCGTTCGGCGGCGTGTTAGCGTTCAACCGGAAGGTGGAGGCGGATACCGCGCGCGAGATAACGTCCACGTTTGTAGAGGTAGTCATCGCGCCGGGCTTCGACAAGAAGGCGCTTGCTATTTTCAAGAAGAAGGGAAACATACGCCTGTTAGACATTGGGCCTAATATGAAGGGCACGCCAAGCGGGTACGACATGAAGCGCGTGGTTGGCGGGATGATAATACAGGAGCGGGATTTTGGCCGCATCCTTGACATAAAGAAGCTCAAGGTGGTCACCAAGCGTAAGCCGACCGAGGAGGAGTACATGGGCCTCGCGTTCGCGTGGAAGGTGGCCAAGCACGTGAAGTCAAACGCCATCATATACTCCTACGGCACGCACGTGATAGGCATAGGCGCGGGCCAGATGAGCCGGGTGGACTCGACCAGGTTGGGCGCGATGAAGTCGAACTTCCCGACCAAGGGCGCGTGCCTCGCGTCCGACGCGTTCTTCCCGTTCCGTGACGGCGTGGACGAGTGCGCGAAGCACGGTGTGACTGCTATAATAGAGCCGGGTGGCTCGCTCAAGGACCCGGAGGTCATAGCCGCCGCAAACGAGAACAATATAGCGATGGTGTTCACGGGGATGAGGCACTTCAGACATTAGGATTTCGCCGATGAAATCTGGCGCTCGATACGATACAACCAGCCTGGTAGAGGCGCAGTACGAGCCGGGCTCCCATAAGCGTGTGCTCAAAAACCTGCTTGGCATTACCCGCAAGCGGGACATGGACGAGGCCGAAATCCGGGCGCTCGAATCCGCCCAGGAAAAGCTGTACCTCGAATATGATGCAGGACATCGCTTCACTGCTTCGGACATTCAGTATATGCACAAGCTCTGGCTGGGAGGCATCTATGAATGGGCGGGCGAGTATCGGCAGGTGAACGTGAGCAAGGGCGGCTTCTTCTTTGCCGCCGCCGGCCAGATACCTTCGCTCATGGCCGAATTCGAGCAAGGACCGCTAAGCAGGCATACGCCATGCGCGTACAAAGACATGGCAAGGGTCATTGAGGCGCTGGCCGAAGTCCATGTTGAACTGTTGCTGATACATCCTTTCAGAGAAGGCAACGGACGGCTGGCAAGACTGCTCGCAATGCTGATGGCGAATCAGGCGGGACTTCCCCTACTGGACTTCACGTTCATAAAAGGGAAAAAGAAGGACGAATATTTTGCCGCCGTCCGGGCAGGGCTGGACAGAGACTACGGGCCTATGTCGGGGATATTCGAACTCGTCGTTAAGAAGACGCTCTGCGCGCGACGCCCTTGACGGTCTTCTTGGCGGGCTTTGTGGCAGATGCGGTACGCGACAGGCGGACGCCTTCTATTGCGGACGATGCGGCGACTGCGGCGGCTATGTCCGCTTTAAGGTCCTTGCTGTTTTTAAGGTAGGGGTTGGTTTCCATCAGGCTCTTTTTCATAGAAGTATGTTATCATACTGCGGTCTCGAAGTAAAGTTAGTTATATGTTGTAGCTGCCCGATTCATCGGGCGTTGTTGTTGCAATGGTGTTTATGGGAAGGAGGTATAACTTGCCAGGCAAGATCAGCCGAGAGCTAATAGCGAAGATGATTCTTAGTGGAATCAATAAAGCTCACAAGGACTACGAAGAATGGTCTGGCGGAGATTGGCTTTGGAATGCACCAGAATACCTTCTGACTACTTATATAGCACGTTCAATTGCAGATATTGATTGTACGAAGTATATCACTCTTGAAAACAGCGCAAGCGATGCAATCAAGGATGCCGGAGCCTTTACAAGAGGCCGATTGTCCCACAAGGCTCGGCCTAATGGTCGTATTGATATACTTCTTTGGTGGGGTGCAAAGTGTTCGCCAAGAGCCGTGATAGAGGTCAAGCATAATGTATATTCTTATGCACAACTCAGGCATGACGTAGATAGAATAGAAAATATCCTTGTAAAAAACCAAGCCAACTCGTCTCTGCAGTTTGGTGCCTTAGCTTTTTACATTGTAAGTGAGGATAGTAAGCAAAGTCCCATGAAAACTGCATCTAAGAGAATACGGACGATTCTCGACAATATAGAAGAAGCGGCTAAGGATGACCTGTCTGAGTCATTTCAGGTCAAGCTCTTTACTAAGCTACATGAGGAAGAAGATAGTGCTTGGACTGCGGCCTGTCTTATGTTAATTCCTAAGCGGTCTTATTCTGGATAACAACTATATACAGGCTTAGACATGGAACCCAAATCAGTTATACCAACGGAACACATCGAGCATTCCATCCTTGTCATACGTGGCAAGAAGGTTATGCTTGACTCTGATTTGGCAGTAATATATGGAGTGACTACAAGTCGCCTAAATGAGCAGGTCAAAAGGAATATAGCGCGTTTCCCAGATGACTTCATGTTCCAGTTGACACAAGAGGAATCAGTACGTTTGATATCGCAAATTGCGACATCAAACACAGGCCGTGGCGGGAGGAGAAAGTTACCGTACGCCTTTACCGAGCACGGCGCGGTAATGCTTGCGAGCGTGCTGAACAGCCCTGTCGCCATAGACGCAAGCGTACAGGTAGTGCGAGCGTTTGTGAAGCTCCGCCAGTTACTCGCTTCTCATGCGGAGCTTGCCCGTAAACTCAACACCCTTGAGAAAAAGTACGATGCACAGTTCATGGAAGTATTCAAAGCCATTAGAGAATTGATGCAGCCGACTGAACACCCTGGCAAAAGGAAGATTGGATTTAGAGGAGGAATTAAATGAAAGTCCTTGTAGTCGGCGGAGGCGGACGCGAGCACGCGCTCGTGTGGAAGATACGGCAGAGCAAGAAGGTCAGGAAGGTCTTCTGCGCGCCGGGCAACGCGGGCATCGGCAAGATGGCCGAGTGCGTGAACATCAAGGCGGACAAGGTGGACGACCTCCTTAACTTCGCGCGCTTCGAGGGCGTGGACCTGACTGTAGTCGGGCCGGAGGTCTCCCTCACGCTCGGCATCGTAGACCTGTTCGAGAAAGAGGGCAAGCGCATATTCGGCGTATCGAAGGCGGCGGCGGAGTTGGAAGGCTCCAAGGTCTTCTCCAAAGAGTTGATGCGCCGGTACAACATACCCTCCGCCGAGTACAAGACGTTCTACTCCCCGAAAGAGGCCGAGGACTACATACGCATGAAGGGCGCTCCGATAGTGGTCAAGGCCGACGGCCTCGCGGCCGGCAAGGGCGTCATAGTAGCCACGACTACGGACGAGGCGCTGGAAGCGGTGGATTTGATAATGCGCAGACGCGCGTTCGGGGACGCGGGCAACCGCGTAATAGTGGAGGAATGCCTCAAGGGCGAGGAGGCCTCTTTCATGGCATTCTCGGACGGCGAGACCGTCGTGCCGATGGCCTCTTCGCAGGACCACAAGCGCGTGTTCGACAACGACAAGGGCTTAAACACAGGCGGCATGGGAGCGTACTCGCCCGCTCCGGTCGTAACGCCCGAACTTGCGGAGCGCATCATGCGCGACATAATGCTGCCCACTGTGCGCGGCATGAAGCAGGAGGGCAGGCTGTACAAGGGCGTGCTGTATGCCGGCATAATGGTGACCGACGACGGCCCGAAGGCACTCGAGTTCAACGTGCGCTTCGGAGACCCGGAGGCCCAGCCTATACTCATGCGGCTCGACAGCGACCTGGTGGACATAATGCTCGCCGTCTCGGAAGGCGCGCTGGTACCAGAGATGGTGCGCTGGAAACCCCAGGCGGCGGTATGCGTCGTCGCGGCTGCAAAAGGCTACCCCGGCTCCTACGAGAAGGGCTTCCCCATCACGGGGTTGGAGGACGCGGCTTTACTGCCGGACACGGTCGTCTTCCACGCGGGCACCGCGGACAGGGACGACAACGTGGTTACGAACGGGGGCAGGGTGTTAGGCGTTACCGCGCTCGGAGCAGACGTGGCGGAAGCCATATCGCGCGCCTACGCGGCTATGGGCAGGCTCCACTTCGACGGTATACACTACAGAAAAGACATCGGCGCCAGGGCACTCAAGAGGGTATGAGCGCTTCCCATGAAAAGGCTGAGAAATAAACTCTATAACGTCCTGAGAAGGTTCAGGGGCCTGAAAGAGCCTTTCCCTAACGGCCATTACTTTTCGCCCTACCCCGAACTTAACGACATTAAAAAACACGAGACACGGATATTCGGTCGCCGGGAGACGGCGCTGCCGGAGATAGACCTAAACGCCGAGGCCCAGCTAAGGCTGCTTGACAGTTTCAAGGAATACTACGACACCCTGCCCTTCACGGACGACAGGAAAGAAGGGCTGAGGTACCATTATATAAACCCCGCCTACAGCTATTCGGACGGCATATTCCTCTACTGCATGATACGCCACGTGCGGCCCAGGAAGGTCGTCGAGATAGGCTGTGGGTATTCTTCATGCGTCACGCTCGACACAAACGAGCTTCACTTTAATAACGAGATATCCTGCACGTTCATAGACCCGTACCCGGAACTTCTCTACTCGCTGATAAATGATGACGACAGACGTCGGATAGAAATCATACCCCAACGGCTTCAGGACGTGGACTTAGACGTGTTCAGGGCGCTTGGGGACGGGGACATACTGTTCATAGACTCGACGCACGTGTCGAAGGTGGACAGCGACGTGAACCGCATATTCTTCGAGATACTGCCGAGCCTGAAAAGCGGGGTCTACATACACTTCCACGACGTTTTCTTCCCGTTCGAATACCCGAAGCAGTGGGTATACGAGGGCAGGGCATGGACCGAGCTCTACATGCTCCGCGCGTTTCTGGAATACAACAACGCCTACGAGATAGTAGCATTCAACACTATGCTCGAGTCGCTGTACCGGGAGAGGTTCGAGCGTGACTTCCCCCTGTGCCTGAAAAACACTGGCGGGAGTATCTGGCTTAAGAAACTGTAACCGCCGGTTGCACCTACTCACCTCTTGCATAATCAAAAATTTATGCTATTATTAATAGTAACTATCACTAAGGCAATAGTCATATTAACCAGAAAGCATGAAAGGGGACAGACTTATGAGCACGCTCGACAACCTCAAGGCCGCATTCGCGGGCGAATCGCAGGCGAACAGGAGATACCTGGCTTTTGCTAAAAAGGCTGACATGGAGGGCTACCCGCAGATAGCCAAACTCTTCCGCGCGGCTGCCGAGGCGGAGACCGTGCACGCGCACAACCACCTGGGCATTATAGGCGAGGTGATGGACACCAAGGCTAACCTCGCAACTGCTGTCGGCGGCGAGACTTATGAGTACACGCGCATGTACCCCGGCTTTATAACCGAGGCCGAGACGGAGGGCAGCAAGAAGGCCAAATGGAGCTTCGACGTAGCCAACAAGGTGGAGGAGATCCATGCAGGCCTTTTCACCGAGGCCCTGGAGGCGATGAGCAAGGACCAAGGCCAGGACTACCACGTATGCTCAGTCTGCGGAAACACCGTGCTCGGCGCCGCGCCCGACAAGTGCCCCATATGCGGGGCGGCGAGGGATAAGTTTATGCCGGTAGGGTAAACCCCCTCCTTGCCACCTCTCCGATGTAGAGTTATACTTAATACAAGAGGTTATGATGTATTTACAAGGAGGTGTGGCATGTCAAACGAGAGGACTATTATATGGCTCGCGGACATTGAGGCTGGCAAGAGGGAGTCTCTAAAGTCCGGTAAGCCCGTGCTGATGTTCTTCCATTACAAATACTGCACAGGCTGCATAAACACCATAGGCAGGACCCTGCCCAAGATGTCCGTCATTGACTCCGTGAACGAGGGGTTCGTGCCGGTGATGATAGAGACCTCGGAAAACCCTAAGGATTCCGAGCTCTACAATATCAACTGGACGCCCACGTTCATAGTGGCGGACGAGACCGGGATGGAGACCGTGCGCTGGGAGGGCTACCTGCCGGAGGACGACTTCCTCGGCCAGTTGAACATGGCGCTTGCCAAGGTGTCGCTTAAGAAGCACGACTACAAGAAGGCGGAGATGCTGTTCGACGAAGTTATCCTGAAGTTCCCGCTTTCGGACCTTGCGCCTGAGGCCGGGTACTTCCTGGGCGTGGCCAAGTACAGGGCGACCGAGGATGCGTCCTGGTTGACCAAGGCCTACCTCGACTTAAGGGACGCGTACCCAGAGAGCGTGTGGGCCATAAAGGCATCCGTCTGGTCGAGCGACAACATAGACGCCGTAAGGAAGGCCGCGTAAGCTCGTTTAATAACAGAGCAACCCCGCCATGAGCGGGGCGCGCGGCACGCTTTAAATCCCCCCTGCCCCCCTTTTATAAAGGGGGGTTTTGTTATTGTGGGGCAATGTCCGCTTCTGGCTATATTCTCCTTATTATATCCCCCTTTGACAAAGGGGGAAAGAGGGGGTTTTTCTACTTTCCCTCGTCCCCTCCACCGTCTTCCAATCCCGATAAACCTGCTATACTATAAGTCATAGGGTGACGTTAAGTACCTATGAAGGAGGTGAAGTATGAAGATGTTCGTAACGGGGGCGGCAGGCTTCCTGGGCAATGCGGTGGTGACCGAGTTGGTAAAGAGGGGCCACAGCGTGATGGGGCTTGTCAGCAACCATGAGATAGGGAAAACTGTTAAAGAGGCGGGCGGCAATTACGTGGTCGGCGACCTCAAGGCTGGCGGCGCGTGGTGCGAGGAAGTTAAAGAGGCGGACAAGGTAATCAGCCTCGACACTCCATTCGCGTCAAACGAGGCCATACCAAAGGAGGTCACCCCTGCGCTGCTCGACACTTACGGCAAGCGGTACATGGAGGGCGTGACCAACCTCATCAAGGCCGCGGCGGACGGCAAGGCAAAGGGCGTGATAATCAACTACAGCTCGCTCTGCATGGGCGACCGGAAGGGCAAGTGGGTGAGCGACACGGACGCGCACGACCCGGTGGGCTACTGCCGGCCGATAAGTGGCTACTTCAAGAGCATAACGAAGACGGCAGAGGACGCCGGCCTGCCGTTGATCGAGGTCTACACCTCGCACGTCTATGGTAACGGCGCCTGCTTCGCCCAGCTCATCGAGGGCTTCAAAAACGGCACGGCGAGTGTAATCGGCAACGGCGACAACTACCTGTCGATAATCCATGTAGAGGACGCGGCTGCGTATATAGCGCTCGCTGCGGAGAAGTTAGACAAAAACGAGAACTTCTGCCTGTCCGACAACAGGCCGGTTACGCAGAGGACGCTGATGGACCACATAGCGGACCTCATGGACCTGCCTTCGCCTAAGTCGGTGGACTTCGAGGCCTTCGCAAGAGACAACGGCATGCTCATAGCCGAGACGATGGCAAGCTCGACGAGGGTGCCGGGCCTGAAGGCTATGGAGCTTTTAGACTACATCCCGAAGCACAGGAGCTACGAGGAAGGCGTCAGGTACACCCTCAAGACGATGGGCATCGAGCCCAGGAAGGCCGAACTCGAACAGGCGGCATAGCCCATGCTGTCACGCTCATAGCGCTTTACACGGCCCCTTAAACCGGGGCCGTTTTTATATCCCCACCAGTCATTGCGAGGAGTTACGCCATAGCGTGACGACGCGGCAATCCCCTCCTTTTGTGCTATACTTAATACATAGGCAGGATGGTTCATCCTGTAAAAAGGAGGTGCGGCCATGAAGGTATTCGTATCAGGTGCGGCAGGCTTTTTGGGGAAAGCCGTGGTGGCCGAGCTCGCTAAACGCGGGCACGAGGTAGTGGGCCTTGTACACAACGAGGCCAAGGGAAAGATTGTCGAGGGGTTGGGCGGGCGCTATGTCATTGGCGACCTGCTGAATGAAGGCCCCTGGATGGACGAGGTAAAGGACTCTTACAGGGTCTTGAGCCTCTCATTGCCTGTCAAATTCAAGGACAGGGCAAACTTGGACACGATGGTCGAGTG